>Ga0247815_10003878_pt1 | contig 10630 bp, 18 predicted proteins | sample UWRJL194509B1_FD_181014 | JGI IMG/M metagenome (GOLD analysis project Ga0247815, IMG submission 181014) | Plant litter microbial communities from Arlington Agricultural Research Station in Wisconsin, United States - UWRJ-L194-509B-1 | ecosystem: Environmental > Terrestrial > Plant litter >... | reverse complement strand
CTGATTGCATACCAGCGGGAGCTGTGATTGGCGGGCTCGTGTTTTTGGGCTTAGTAGGCGTCGCCTGGATCAGCTGCCAGCATCCCCACTTCAATATCTGTAGTTGCTGTTCCTCTTGCTGCGACCCAAACCGCCGCTCGGGGCCTGCATGGGACCAGAAAGGAGAAAAGGACGACATTGAGATGGCGCAGGTTGGCTCTGTGTTCTCACAGCAAAGCCAGTTTCACACTGCCGATGGTCTTGGGCATGCCGCCGGCCGTCGTGGACCGTCTTATGAAGCTGCACGACCGATGCGCGTTGTTTCCGGATCAGGGGACGTGCAACAGTCGAGACACGAGCATGCTCGCAGCACGACACAGCTGCTTGACGGAGGCGACTCGAGCTCACGACCTCAGCGCAAGCACACCCGCATAGAGCGCTGGTTGCGCGACCAGTCGCACACCCCACGTGCTCAACCAGACCTGCGCCCGACTTCGCTCCGACATCCTAAGCCTGTCCACCTCTCTCACGGACATTCAGCTTCGGTTGGCCAGCTCCAAGCGGAAGTTGCGTCTCCAGACCCTACACAGTCACACCGCCGTGGACTGTCTTACCCTACGCCGTCACGCCTGCACCAAGCACCGCATCTCTCGAACGATTCGCGCACATCACAGCCATTACCCATGGTACACTCTGGGCATGCAAGTGTCGCCGAGTCGGATGACCTCAGGTTAGCGTACGACGATCCCGAAACGCCGCGGGAGGCCATCCTGCGACCGCCCTCTCCTGCAACTATTCGATCTCATTCGTCCTCTCTACACGATGCACCTCTGCAGCCGGTCGATAGACGCTCTCCGACGCCTGGGGCGCCGTCAAGAGTCAACGCGACCTATTAGCCTACTGTACGTACGAGCCAACGGACTCGCTTTAGACAAACAGAACTCGTCGCTCGCTTATAACGGACTACATACACATGTAACTTAAATCACTCTTGAATCCAGAGATTCATTCGCTCGACAGCGATCATTGAACTAAAAGCACAATAAGCGGAGAAGCGTCCCAGTTGAAAAGTCTGTGGTATCGGGTATCGTCAAGTCGAGAATGTAGGCAGGAATCAAAACTGGTCAGCGGCTTCCGCACAAAGGCCACAGCCGATGCATTCGAGGCAAGCTGGAAGATGAGAAGATTAGAGATATTGATCGGTCTCAAAATTCGCGGCCAAGACATGCAAACGTACCCAATCCTCCGCACAAGGCGCAGCAGTAGCAGGGGCAGCAGAGGGGATTTTTGAAGGATCCCTTGCAGCACCATGCAGCCAAGCAGATGCCCAAAATAACGCAAAGGACCAATCCGCCGAAAAGAACCGCGAGATACACTGAGCATCGCGGCGTCAGTACGTGAATCTATTCGTGCAGGATCCCATATCGAAGTCCAGGGGATCAGCAGAGGCAGAGATGGCACAGTTCGAGAGTGTGTATGGGCCGCCTTGTGTAAGGCGACACAACAATGGGGTGGCAACCAGACCTCGACCAGCCCTCGTTCCAACGAACAACTGCGTATGAACGCGTATTCTTCGCAGGAGGTCGACAGCAACGGTACAAGTAAATCTCAATTATAACAATATACTCACGTTTGTTTTTGACGAACGGGCTCTCCTCGCTATCAGCAGCTTGTCGGCGCAGCAGCGAGCCGTCCGTCCACCCTCCCTCGACAATTGCCCTACCGCCGATGCCCGGATCGGATAGAGAAAGCACGAGTATTACCGCAAGCGTCAAAAGAAATACAACGCCAGAGTAGAGCGCTGTTCGGTATCGAGCATGAACATGGTTACAGTGGCGACCGGTATGGTTGCAGTCCTGCGTCGATTGGCGCGAAGTACGCCTCGAAGGGTAGAGGCTCATCGAAAGCATAGGACTGAGCTGTTTCGTGACGAATGAGGACATGGCTAATCGGCGAGAGGGATGACGGGGTGAGTAGGAGAGGAAAAGAAGAGTGTAGCAGCGGCTGGAGGCGTTAGATGCAGTGGCTGCAAGTGCAAATGACGAAGTTACGGAAATACTTTCAGGCTCGCGGGTTCATTTTAAGCTGAACTAATATTATACGCTTTTACAGTATACATCGCTAAACGAGAGGAAGTGGCTATAAAGCAAGAGATTGTAGGAGACAGAGACTACAGAGGAGCAACTACGCTGAAAGGATTGTCCGAAAGGAGAGTATACTGCTGACCGCACGAGACCTGCATGCTCGTGTCTTCACCCGGTGCCGCCCCGTATGCGGTCTGCTGGGGATCGGAAGCGAAGGCGATGAACCCTTGGCACTGCTGGTGCGCAGCAAAGCATGTCCTGGAAACGCCGACTGCGGAGGCACTGGCTATGACCTCGGCAAGGACGGGGAGGTACACGTCCGATACGTGCTGTACGTTGAGCAAGAGGGACCTCCACCGCTTGAGTGCGTAGAGAGCAGCAATGAGAGGTGTGTAAGCTTCACGGTCGATGTTGATGAGGCTGCTTGCATCATTGACGTTGAGCGCGACCTCATTGACATTAGGCAGGAACGTAAGCACTGTGCCAAGTGTTTCTGCAAGCGCAGTGTGAGCGTTGGCTGAATTGTAGACGACGAAGCCGCGGTGTCCACGGTGAGGTGTGAAGGAAAGGTTAAACGTGACGCGTCGGACGCGGTGAGCATGTTGTGGTGCGAACGTCCGCATGCGACAGAGAAGTCCATGTGTGTGTGAACTGCTCAGGCTGATGGAGTGAAAGAGCCGGGATGCCGCGGCGTTGCGCCAAGATTTGGCACAGAGACTCATGTGCTTTACATCCTCCAGCGCGGTACATTGATCGACGATGAGAGAGAGAACGTGTAGTGGGAGTGAGGCCATGGACCGAGAGTGAGAAGAAGTCAAGGAAACGAGAAGTCAAGGAGTACCGTACGACTCCGGATCCGGGACTGCGCTCGCTGCCACAACAGCCTACAGGAGTCTGCACGGCCTGAGCCGTCAACGGCAACGGCGACGGCAACAGTGGCGTCGCCGCGACGGTGAAATGGGGCACAGGCTCGCAAGATCCTGGTCGCCGTGACATCTGCCAAACATACAACCAGCGTACCGAACTCGGCCGTCGCAAATTAAAATCCGTGAGTCCTGAGAGAAACAAACGGTAGAGCCGGTCGAGCACCACTTCCGGTCCTGCAATGCTCGTGATGGATCGGCGGAGCCACGCGTGGAGTGCGAGTCTGCGATCGGTCCGCGTCATGCGGCGATATCTGCCGGGCGCTTACAGAAGGTGAGCCGAGGGACAGGCCGCAACTCAACACGCGGACGCCGCACCAACTTGCGCTCTTCCAATATCGATGGCCTCTACGACCATACGAAAGTCCTATCAAGGTCTTAGTGGTGTGTTGATGGGAGTCCATGATGGAACACAGAACACTGCTGAACTGTCCCCTTCAGACGAACAAGTTGCTCATTTCATCGAGCATGGCTGGATCAGAATCGAAGGGGCATTTACACAGCAGCAGGCCGATGAATGGATGGCGAACCTCTGGGAGCGCATTGGCATGAAACCAGATGACAAGAGCACATGGACGCAGTGGCGAACGCACCTTTCTCGCGAGCGGATTGTTGAAGTCAAAGACTTTGCTCCAAAGGTGAGTGCTCAAATCATCCTACAGATCGGCGCCTTTTAATACTGCTCTGAGGCATGGGATGCTATATGCGGTTTACTCGGAGGTGCGGAACGGATTGATCCCGCGTTCTCGACGTGGGGCGATTCGTTCATCGTCAACCTCGGAACTGAAGAACTCGCGAATTCCTACGAGGAGGCGCGTGCAGTCAAGCAGTTTGACACATTTTATGATATGCACGACCCGGGCCACTTGACAAATTGGCATGTTGATGGAGATTTCTTTGTTCGTATGATTACTTATTGCCGTCGTCGAGATGGTCGTGCTCACTCTCGCCGGACCCAGGTGCATTACCTTGACTCGCCAGAGCAAGGTAGGTTGATATCTCACCCGGGCAATATACTGCTGACGCAGAGATACATCAGCGTTGTTGGTCGTGCCAATATTTACCGACATCAAACCGTTCTCAGGGGGAACCTACATCTGCCCAACAGCCATCCCGATCATGGCCAAGTACCTTGCCAACCACCCAGAAGGGGTTGTGCCTGCAAACTGCGGTTTTGTGTCGAGCAAAGCCTCTTACTTGAGCTGGTCCGAGCCTCTTGCTACTGAAGATCTCCCCCAAGGCACACCTAACAACCCTCGTGGCGAACCACAGTATGCTGACCCCGTGCCACAGCCAGCCTCGACTGCACACCCGGACCGGTTCGACATGGTTAAGCAGGTGGCACAAGCGCCCGGGATGGAGTTTGTTGAGCTTACAGGTCGCGTGGGCGACGTCGTGCTCATGCATCCGTTGATGCTACACAGCGCATCGCCGAACTGGCGCCGCGCGCTGCGGGTAATCACGAACCCCCCGGTTGCTCTGAAGGAGCCGTTCTGCTTCAACAGGGCAGATGGCAACGGTTATAGCTTGGTTGAGCAAAAGACGCTTCTGGCGCTGGACGCATGGGATGTGCGAGAGGGTGATGGCCGACTGCACGACTGGAAGGTAGAGGGGGAGAGACGCAGAATCGTGCCCCTCCGTTTGTATAGCTGAGACTCGTGTATAGTGTCATTGAACCTGAACGGATGATTGTACATCGTTGGCGGAAAGGTTGAGCCTTGGGGCAGGTTTGCCGGCGAAGGCCGGAAGCTAGGCGCCGAGTAAGATCTGCAACGCGGGTGGAACATGTCCGCACAGCATCAGCACGAGGGAAGCCTCGATCGTGGATTGAAGGGCACCGGAAGGGAATGCGCGCGAGTGCCACGAAAGCAGAGGATGCACGCTGCCTGGTGATGGAGGCACAGCTGATTGTGAAGGTGAGTGGATAACATTTGTCCAGCACTCATAAGACGTCTGCTTAACAAGAAAGGGAACGTGTAAGCTCACGGCAGCGGCAAGCTGCGATTGTCTTAGTTCAGCCAAGTCGGCGACGTGCGGTTCCGAGACCGCCTCTCTTTCTCCCCGCCCGGCCGGCAGCAAGCATAGGAACAGCGCGGCACTCGCCCACGCGGACATCTTCCTTTTCGCTCATTTTGACCGAAGCGCCGACCCGCCTGAAATGGCGTCCAGACGCGGAGCCGTCGACCCCGCCAGTTCATCTTCTTCCCGCTTGCCCATGATCGGTACCTCGTCCGCATACTACGACCCGGCCATGGGCCACCAGCAGGGTATCGAGCTCGAATACCAGTTCTACAACCTGCAGCAACAGCAACAGCAGCAACAGCAGCAAGCATACCCACAACAGCAGCAGCAACAGTGGCCGCCGCAGACGCCGACTGATTACAATTATTACCCTCCGCAACCGCCCCCAGCCCAGCCACAATCTATCGGGCAGGCCGCGAATGCTTACTACCAGCAGCGACAGTTCTCTCCAGAGCAACAGTATGCCCGTGGCGTTATCGAGCCACCTGCCGTCGCGCCGCATCCACAATACCACCACCTCTCCTCGTCTTCAATTGACCAGCCCATTGTAAAGAAAGAGGAAGAACCATCGAAGCGATCAAAGACGCGCAAGCGCAATCGCATCGCGCGAGACACATCGTCTGACGAGAGCGATGGGGATGACGGCGCACCGTCTAGACTGTAAGCATTTAGTCTCCATAGCTGCTCGTTCTAACGTCTTACAGACCCGGAGCGTGCACACATTGCAAGAAGCTCAAGATGAAGTGCGACTTTCCTGACGATGGAGACAACACTTGCCGAAGGTACGTTCGGCGCCCAGTGGCACATACTTCGTCCTCGATATCTGCCTCTAATCTCCGCCAACTTCCAACCCTACTTCAGGTGCAGGGCAGGTGGCCACCAGGTGCGTTTGAATTGGTCCGTATCCTCGATTCACTGACCGATTTGCGCCCTTAGTGTGTCGTTGAAGGCCGTAAGCCGGTATGTCCTGGCCGCGCATTCCGCGAGCGCTCCCTACTGCCTGCTGACCCTATCTGTGTGTTTCACCTCACCAGCGAACCGCTCCCAAGTCAGCCCCTTTCCTGAGACGACGTGTCGCACCAGTGCTGACCACGATCTATTCACAGTAAGCGCGAGTACCTTCTCGCGCAGATCCGCCAGAAGGACCGTACAATTGCGTTCCTACTCAAGCAAGTCCAAGCAGCCCAAGGCCCAGCAGCGGCTGCAGCAGCAGCTGCAGCTAACGCCGCGTCCCCACCCTCCACGTCCTCCTTCAACCCGTCCCTGCCCGACAACGCCGGCGTCGAGTCTGATCAGTCCGATGCCATCCTGCGCTGGCTGTCTAGCAATCGGGCACCTAGCGCCGGCCTGGACGGTGACGCGCACATCGACATCAGTGTCACTGCTCCCGAGCCTTCCAACCAGGAGCCCCTGTTGTCGCTTCCTCCAGAGCCCGCTCCGCTCGGTATGATGGCCCGACTTGCGATTCGGGACACGCATAGCCGCACAAGCAGCAGCATTGGCGACCCAGAGCACGACAGCGATGGCGAGATTGGCATCGCGCGGACTGATTACTTTACGAATCGTGTGTTATTTCATTATTCACTTCCGTCCCTGGTTTGAGCTGACGCTTTTGGTACTTCAGCTACAATGGAAACTCGCCGCCTCGCTCTCGGGCCGGACGTCCAGACTCGGCCCGAGATCCTTGTCAAAGGCATTGTTTCGTTCGAAGAGGTCAACGAGCTGTTTGAGATATTCTTCTCTCGACTCAATGTGAGCATCACAGCCAAGCAATGAAATGTTCAACTAACTTCTTGTCTTCAGGTTGTTTTGACTGTCCTCGACCCCGTCCTGCATACCCCAGCAGTTCGTTGACGCCCCTTGTTTACCTTTTTCTCGCTGACACTTTGCCCCTAAGACTACTTTTGCCAAGTGCCCTTTCCTGTTCACGGTCATCTGCGCCACGGCTGCTCGGTACTACACAAAGAAGCCAGAACTGTTCCCAGTCGCCATGCACTTTGCGCGAGAGTCTGCCGGCCGAGCTCTTACGCACGCCTACAAGAGCATTGAGCTTTGCCAGGCATACATTATTCTCGTGAGTGCCTCTCACATCAGCAATCGTTGCCCCCCCCCTCCCTCGCGGAGATATACTGACCTTTGCCTCATCCATCAGGCTACCTATGGCGTTCCTGCAAAACGATGGGAGGAAGACCGAAACTGGCTGTACATCGGTGCGTCGCCTTGGCACGCAAAACTTCTAGCAACAAAAACATGGACTGATTGGCTGGCTTCCAGGTGTCGGCATCCGCATTGCTACTGACCTTAACCTGCACGTTCCGCTCAAGACGAAGCCGCAGAATGAGCAGCAAGAGCGTGAGATGCTCAACCGTACACGCATGTGGCTCGTCTGTTTCAACCTGGACCGGTCGACAAGTACACAATTCGGCAAGATGTCGACGCTCAAAGAAGGCTTCATTGTGCGCACCTCTGAGGACTGGTATCGGTCGAACCGGTATTCGAGCAAATACGACATTCACCTATGCGCGTACACAGCGCTGTTGAGGATCATGGCACGATTTGTGGACGAGGTGTTCTCGGACGAGAACACAGTTACTGGATTGAACACGGTGAGTTCCTTGGATCAATCGTTCCGCGACACGATGCTCATGATGAGGGCGCAGAATCTGGACTGGCTGGAAATCTGCAATCGATATAACACGCAGCTCGATCAGTATTACCAGGAGTGGAACCATCGCTTCAGTACGGAATCGGACATGAGCGATCCCAGCTGTGTGTACAGGACACATCTACTGCCGTTGTAAGTTCGAATCGGTCCACCTCTCTGACACGATGCTGATTTTGCACTCATATCAGCGTACTCTCGTACTCCCGGCTCGTTCTGCATTCGTTCGGCTTCCAACATGCCATCGACCGCGGAATCACCAAGGGCGACTTGTTCTTCCAGCGATGCATTGACGCGGCGGTCGAGAACTGCACGACGCTTCTCGACAAGCTCGCTACGACGACATACCTGCGCTTCGCGCCGGATGGTCACTTCGTGTTCGCGTCGTTTGCCACAGCATTCCTCGTCAAAATGATGCGGCCTGATTACCGCCACCTCCTCGATCAGAGCGAGCGAGACAAGATAGTGTCGCTGATCAACCGCGTTGTGGATGTCATGGGCAGCCGTGATATCTCGATCGATGACAAGCACAGTGCGTGGCTATCTGCTAGTGGGCCATAATGCCCCCTAATTCATCTTCTGCAGCCCCGAAGCTCTATTCGCGTTTCCTTGCAACTCTGCTTGCACGTCAGCACGCCGAGGACAAGGAAGCAAGAGGTCGCACACGCAAAGTGACACCACAGAGCAAGAGCAACACCCATAGCCCTGCTCACAGCACTGCGTCGGCTACTCGGACCCCGATTCTCGAGGAGTTCCCTCCTGCGCCGCCGCCGCCGCTCTTCCTTCAGTCCGCGCAACTGGAGTCTGCGGCCCTAAGGGTCACGTCAATAGCTGCACAGTCCCGGCAGCAACATCAGTCACTGCACACGGACGGCATGCTACATGCGGACCGGTACTCGGAGGCGGGAACAGAAGTGACAATCGAGCAGCGACAGGACACGATGCCGACGGAGGACATGCTGGCGGGCATGCATGCGTTGAGCAATCCGGCATGGTGGACGCATGGGATGATGCCGGGGTTCACCTGGCCCCAGCAGGAGTCGCCGATCTTCTCGACGCACCAGGCTGCCTACACCACGCAGTATGGGCCACCGCCGCAGGTGACACCCACACAACATCTTGCCACACACGGATCAGGTCAGTATATGATAAACTGAGGAGAATAACGAGGTGGTTTTCTTGGATATTTTTGCATTGCGCCGAACGTGAGCGAGCGCGTGTATTTGTACCGTTAACGTCGCATTTCATCCCTACATACCATACGTTGCGCGATTTTGTTTGTTAGACACGGAGCGGAGCGGAGCTCGGGAGCTGCGAGAGAGTGTGCCGTTGGATCCGGGGAGCCGCGGCGTTTGGATTCAGCCAACCAAAAGTTGAAATCTGTTCCCGCGCGTCCGGAACGACTTGTACAGCGTCCTGTGCAGTAGAGCGCGATGCCCACCCTCACACACTTTCTCGGCCTCGAGCTCGCGCCGGATGTCCTGCGCGCGATCGTACTTGACGATGCGCTCGAGCAGGTCGCCACGGAGGCAGTCGAGTTTGATCAGTGCGTCCGGCTGGTTCGCGACCCCAGACTGGGCTAGACTGACCCGTCACGCGTAGGAACGGCGAGCAGCTTGCGCCCGTGGACATCTGGGTTACCGCACTGGGTGCGTCGCGTGGTCTGTGCGCGTCAATTCACTAACAAGCTCGCAGACGTGCTGCTCGAGTCGTTGGCGCGGAAATGCGATCTGAGTAGGATAAAGGCGATCTCTGGGTCTGCCCATGTGCGCTGCCTCATTACCCACATCTTGGTGTGGGTTTGCTAATGCGGTTGGGCATGCAGCAAGCGAATGTGTTCTGGTCGGCCGAGTCCGCAGGGCACCTCGCGAATCTGTCTCCCCAACGCCCGCTCAACGCACAGCTCACGTTCCCGGCAGTGCCCGGCCCAGGAGTTGCACGTGCAACAGGAGCAGGCGCGTTTTTGGCTAGTCTGTTTCTGGGACGCTGGGCTGCTGCTAGCGAAGCCGAAGCTGTCTGGCGATCGGACGTGACCGGCGAGGTCGAACGATTTGGCGGCCGCGTTCTCGGCACCATCAGCTCTTACTTCGTTCAGAAATATGGCTTTGACAAGGATGCATTCCTCGTACCCTTTATCCCAACACCGCTTGCGACGTACCTCGCATATGTACCTGTACAGGGCGAGGCCGTCCTCGCCTTCGGCCATTCAGACTACCTCATGATCCCAGCAACGCCCAACATGGTGCGAGTCGTGGTCTCAGCATGTCTAGACCCCAATCTCATCCCTTCGCTGCTGTTTTCAGAACTACGAGACCGCCAAAGCCGACCTCTGGCCACATCCCTGCCTCGATGTCGGGGAACCTAGGCGATCGGTCGCAGTTCTTTCCAGTCGGTGCGTGTTACGTGCTCGTCGCCCCTCCCTTCTGTCCAAACCCTGCATGCGTCGCGAGGCTACCGTGCCCGGCGGTGCGCCCGACTGTTGCGAGATCACTGATCGAAGTCCGGCCGTTCTGCCTGGCTCGCCATTCGTTGCCGGCGACGTCGTACAAAGCGCATGAGCTGACTTTACTTTTCCCTATGTAGCAACGCCGATGTCCCTCGTGCCCTTGTGCGCGACATGTACACAAAATCCTGGAGCGCATTTGATCGCCTGGTTGCGGTCGTGCCGCCCGGCGGCAGTATTGGGTGCGTCGAATGCCATCCGACATTTGTGCGACCAGAGCTCTGATGCCTCTATTCAGTCTTGACGACAAGCTGTTCGCGTTCTGGTTGTTGCAAGGAGAGGGTCATGTCAAAGGCATCTTCCGCTTTGAAACTGGCGTCAAGGTGGGCGAGTTCCGTGACCTGCGCGCAAACCCTCGGTCAGTACATGTCGCCTACGTTTCGTGCAACACCTTTTCATACTTTATCCAGGTGTTTGTTGGAATCACAACTCATGTCGATGCGCGTACGCGTTGGCC
>Ga0247815_10003877_pt1 | contig 10633 bp, 10 predicted proteins | sample UWRJL194509B1_FD_181014 | JGI IMG/M metagenome (GOLD analysis project Ga0247815, IMG submission 181014) | Plant litter microbial communities from Arlington Agricultural Research Station in Wisconsin, United States - UWRJ-L194-509B-1 | ecosystem: Environmental > Terrestrial > Plant litter >... | reverse complement strand
TGACATCGAGTTCGCCACCGCGAGCGAGGAAGGCCGCCTTGGCCGACTCATCTGCAGCGGATGCGGACTCTTCTGAAACACCCCATGTACGGCCAGCAAATATGCGTGCCTACAAGCTGTGGCATCAGACAGGCATGGGGCTCGACGCGATGTGCGGGGCACTGCGGTCTCCTATCAATCCACTCAAGCGCACTACCGTTATGTGCGTACCTTGTTTTGTTTACCTCGCTTCTTTATCAGCGCTGACAGTATCTGCAGCACGTACATCGTGGAGGCCGTCCGGTCAGATCCGTCCTTGCCCTACCGCCGCGATGCTCTTATCACATTAATCAATACCGAGCCCTGGACTCGCAACAGATACAGTGACTTGGTCATATCTTTGGCTGCCTCCTGAGCACATCTAGAACAGCATCACTTTCTGCCTCTTTTGCATGCTTCATCACCTAGCACCTCTCATCTCATTTTTCCTGTATTGTCTGGCTGTCATATTTTGCATTCCGCTTTGTATTATCCTAATGGTGGCTCCTCACCATATACACACTACATCTGCTTGCACTCATGACCAAGTCATTCGGAGGATCCCGATCAACCCCGTCGCGAATCGGAGTTGGGCGTCGTGGCTTTGTCTCTTTCTCCCAACATGCTGACCATCGATCAGCACGAGCTCTTGCGCACTGCCGCAGGCGCCGTTTACAAAAGTCACTTGACATCTAAGCTGTCTGAAACGTGTGTCTATCTGGCTTCGAAGACGATTGAGTCGACGGCTAAGGCACTTCGGGCAGCGCTGGCGCGGTCGAGACGCTCGCCACAAGCATCTTGAACAGTGTTCGACTCTCGCTCGTCGCTCTTCTACGTGAACACAATCGCACAGAATCTCTATCGCGTCAACATCAGCTCCCGCTAGAACTTTGGGGAGTCGTCTGGTCTCATCTCTCGCCGCGCGATTGTATCGCCGTTTCGCACGTCAGCCACGACTGGCGCAGGGCGACACTTGGATGTCCCGAGCTTTGGACTGCGCCAACCTACGTAGCCGCCGAACATGACTCTGGCTGTGACTGCCGCGCATGTGCTGACCAGCGCGCGGGGCGGGCGTGTCACACGTGCGGCAGACTCGGCACCGCAATGCAGGTTGACTTGACGGCGCAAACACAGTCATTCCTCGAGCGTAGTGGGGGTCTACCCGTAGATCTTAACGTGCACGTGCACAATCGGGCATCGGTGGACTCTGCATCGGCATTTGCTGCAACGGTTCAGCCCCATGTCGAAAGACTGCGAACGATGAAGGTCGTTGTGGCGGAGGTGCGGCGGCTAGTCAAGTTTCTGAAACCATTCGACGGTTTCCCGGAATTGCGCGAACTTGTCATCGATTATTCCTCAGATGACATGGAGGATCTCGAGCTCGAACGACCCTTGGAGCTGCCAAAGCTACATAAGTTGTCTCTGATGGGCTTGCTCACCCTGGGTGATGCGGGAGAGAATGCGCTTAAGTGTGCCAACGTGGTCAGCTTGCGAGCGTCCTTCATTCACATCAACCAGGTCAAATCCCTACTGCAGGCGTGCCCGGCAGTCAAGGAATTGGATCTTGAAGTCGGTTCATCTACTGTGACGCATCCAGACGAGGATACTTCAGTCGCGGAACTCCGGGAGAAGATCACCGCATGCCGCGTCAAGTCGCTCCGCATCACCAAGGTACGTACCTTGAACTACCTGCACAACTGCAGCTGAATTCCCCCACGGCCTACGATGTCGACATGACGCAAATACTCGCCATGTTTCATTCAGCGCCGATTCCGCGGTTCTACATCCTGATGTACCGCTCAACCGACGTGAACACGAACTGCTTGCGCAAGTTCTTCCATCCAATGGTCGACCCAATGCGGCTCGAATGCGTCGCTGCACCATCGGAAAACGCGTCAGACGGAGAGCAGGGTCGTATCGCAGTATATGCGGACGACGCTGCTATGAGCGAGCGAGCGCTGACGCTACGGCTCGACGTGGAAGTCGAATCCTGCAGGACACTGATGAGCAACATGTTTGGGACAATTCTTAACCAATCTGCTGCGAACTCGATCACACATATACGCCTCGACGCGAGGTATTGGGGGCGGGTACTCTCCTGGACCGGTACGCTAGCGGTGACAAATGCCGTCATCGAGTTCACCCGGGATGGTGAGGAAGTGGATGGCTGGTTTGTTGCAGATGAGCGACCGCCCACCCTTATGCCACACCTCCAATATGTCGAAATTTTCGCGATAGGGGAGAACTGCACTGCCAAGCTCTCTTCGGGTCTGGGTCAGGCTATCGCGGCCCTATTTGATTTGTCGGAGGGACGTAAGCTGGAGACGCTGAAGTTTTCTGGTGTACAGATTCATGGTTCAGAGATTGAGCTAAAGTCTGTGGCGGAGACAATATGTACATAACCGTTCTCGTTGACAATGTTGATTGATTCTGAAACCGCGAAGCGAAAGGATTTACAGGGAAGCGCCCGCTCTGCCGCTTGACCTCTTCCCGCCATGACGCTTTCGGAATCACAGCGTACCAGGTTACAAGGCACAATCACAGCACTGTGTGAGGAAACCATTGCATCCGTGTCGTCTATAGAGTCTGTCCCGCGCCAGGCATGTCGAGTCAGGCGCGGTACTGACGTGTAGTGTCGTCCTTGTGCACAGGGCCTCGGCTCTCGAGAACCTCGCGGCCGATATTCTGCACTGCGTCAAGGCTTCACTTGCGAATACTTTGCGCAATCAAAACAGGTCTTCTGTGCAGACGCGGTACCAGCTCCCCGTTGAGCTCTTTGACTCGATCTGGAGTCACCTTTCCGCCCAAGAGTGTCTCGCAGTATCGCAGGTCTGCCATGACTGGCGGCAGGCCGCCATCGCATGTCCACAACTCTGGTCTACGACATTCTTCACGTCGGCCGAGCACGGCAACGAGTGTACTTGTCGCGCGTGCGAGAATGCACGCGAGTCTCGTCCTTGCCCCGATTGCGGCCGACTGAGCTTGCGCCGTCGGGATTGTCTCTCGCGGGTCAGCACATATCTTGAAAGAAGCGGAGGCCATCCCGTCAAGCTTTCAGTGCGATTTCATGAGCGATCGTCGTCCTCGAACAATGCGGCGTTTGCAACAATGCTCGCGCAGCATGTGTCGCGACTTGAGACACTAGCTGTGTCCTTCGATGACCTCGAGGATCTGAAAGCGTTCTTGGCGCCATTCCCTGCGTTCCCAGTTCTGCGCACGCTCTCTCTGACCTCCCTTCAGGATAGCGAGGAATGGATCCGTTTGGAGATGCTTGACATGCCGGCGTTGCGGTCACTGCGACTCCTCGGCTCGCTCTCGCTAAGCGAGCACTCACAGCTCAACTGCCCATCTGTCACCTCGATGAAAGCCATGTTCATCAGTGCTGGTCAGCTGCTGGCAATGATGCTGGGGTGCCCCAATGTTCAGCATCTAGAGCTAGATGTTGGTACCAAGCCCGTTGATCGGGTTGATCAGAAGACCGTCGACGGGGTTCGCGAACTAGTGGCAGCAGGCTACCTACGACATTTGATGTTATCCGAAATATACAATGTCGACATGGGGCCATCGTTGGAACTCTTCGCAGGTATAGGAATCCAGCGATTCGACCTCAACATGTACCGTAGCGAGATCATCGCTGCAGATCATCTTCGGGCACTGCTCCAGGACATGGAAGATGCCACCAACTTCGAGTGTCATAAGATTGGCAACGATAGTCCTTGGAGACTGGCGATCTCGTCAACAAAAACGGGCAGATCGCGGACGGTCACAACACAGAACCAGAACGACGAGGTCATCGAGCTACTCAAGACGGCTTGGGCAGCCTTACCTCCTACAAGCCTTCACACTATCACATACTTGCGCATTTATAGCCGATTTTGGACACCTTTATTCATTGCTGGGGACCAGTCTGATGTGCTTGTAACCAATCTCACCATCGAGTTCGACGAGGAGGAGGGGTTCAACGACTGGGTGCGGCGAACGGCAGTCGCTGGTGCGAGAATGAGCGCGAGAAGGTTCCCTCATGTCGAGTCCCTTTGCTTGAAGGGCGTTTCGAAGGGTGCAAGACTGGAGGTAAATATCGGCATCTTTAACGCTCTGTGGCAAATGTTAGGCCTCAGCCCGAGACTACAGCATATGCGAGTGGAAGGACTACGGCTCACGGGTGATGAGGGTAATGCAGAGACGATGTACCAGATGCTCTCACCGCGAGTTGAAGAACTTATCATCTCCGCGGACTAGGCCACGAGTGACATGTCCACGCGGATATTTCCGATTACGATACATACGCAGTATATTGTACATTGTTGACAGTGCCATCACTAAGTTTCCTCGCCGTCAATGAACTCTCATGCTGTGTCTGCGATCTCATCTCCGGCTCGCACTCCGAAGTCCACGCGGTTCGCACGGAAGATTATGCATTTTCGACTCGATATGCTGAATGCAGTCGCTACATTGACCGCAAGCCACTCCGTTTCTGACTGGTATATAACGAGAGGGTCGTCCGCAAGCAAGTATGATTCATCAGCTCCCATGCCCATCGACTCGCCTTGGCTACACTTCCTGACACTCTCATCATCTGCTCATTCTAGACGTGCCGCTGCAGGAGAAGCAGGGACAGCACGCATAGTGCGTATTTGGGTCCACGCATTCCTTTGCTCAAGCTGACTTTGTGTTTCTCGACAGTCTTTGCCGTCTATGACGCCCCGCCCGCGAACACACGGAAGTCGATCGACAACGTGCAGCTGACGACCAGCCACGTCTTCCATTGTACACCACTCCATAGGGACACCCAGGTCACCTCGTTTGACTGCCTGCCTCATGCAACCTCCAACCCAACCTCGGCGTTCTCAGAGCAGACAGGCTTCCATTCCCGCTCTCCAAAGGCCGTTGAAGGTATAGCGACATATTTGCTGAACAGTACGATGCGGCGGACGACCAACGCAGACGCGATCTGCAACATGCTGCGTAACTCGAAGGATGTCCTGTCGTACTGCCTCCACAGTGCCCGCGCGATGAACTTTTCCGCGGTCCTGCTTGCATCGATCGGCGTCCCCGTCGACATCTGCACGAAGTTCCTCGACAATCACGGCGTTCAAGTATTGAAGGTCTTTGGTGCTACCGTCGTGCTTTCACCTGCACCGCACCCGGCAGCCAATGCTTATATTGGCAGCACTAACAATCGCCGTGACTTCGAGCATCGTATCGCCTCGGGCTTGATGTCTGCTAGAGTTGGCGCGATTAACTCGCAGCGAGCTATCATCGATCACCTTCGAGAAAGACAGGCTCGTCTCAATCAAACCCTACGCTGCGCGTTCTCCTTGCAATGTACCGTCATTACTGCTGGCGACGGCGGCTGGTTCTTCAGTAACCCTGAGTGACATTCCACGCAAAAATCCCCGACCACGATACATGCACGGTACATTGTTGATTGTGCCAGTACCATAATCAAGGTAAAAGATGCACGGAATCGGCAAGATAGCCGTGTAACACCTTAAGGTCAACCGCGGTCGAAAGCCCATCCAGCGTGAGCGAGCGCAGCCGTCCGCAGAACCCAAGCGCAGTTCGAACAACATCGGCTGTTTTCTCATCAGCCTGCATCGACGTTGTATTCGAACATGTTTTCAGCGTGAGGTGCTCGAGACTTGACAGCTGTCCGCGGTCAGGCGATGAAATCGTGAATGCTCGTTGAGCGAACCAGTGGTTGACGGCATCATCAGCGTTTCCAAACTCGATCGTAGCCGTTTTCAGAGTGGGTAGCGTACTGGAGAGGTCATCGCCGTCAAAGATGGAGGACCAGAAGTCGGCGGCAACCCGGACCTCGTGGATGTCTCCCCTACGAACCAAGCGTGCGAGCACTTGTATAAAGTTGCGGTCTGTTGAGTCATTATCCTCGCCGAGTTGCAGGGTGACTGTCCTCTCGCGAATGTCGTCGCCGATACCGGTGAACAATGACAGCTTGACTAGGTTCGACTCTGCGTTTGTGGTAGGGTGGACGCAGTCCAGTCGTGTTGCATCGCCAATGTCTCCGAGGAACATGTGCAAGTCCTCGCTATCAATGAGCTCTGTGCCGTTGAAGTGAATGCGGAAGCATTGGACGGTTGCTGTGGAAAACAGCTGCAGGACTGGTGCGACGTCGCCTCGGTACGCTCTCGTAATGTTGACCCTCCGCAGTGTGCAGTTAGCCAACAGCGATTGCACTTCCTCAAGGATCGTTTCAGTACTCGTATCTACCGACTTTGCTCCAACCTCTAGGTCCAGGGTCTCAACGGCGGGACAGGCCCGCAAGAGTGTGCGCAGATGACGAGCCGTGTTGAACATCGATGTCAAGGATGTGACACGGGGACACCTGAGGTTGAAAGTCTCGTGACATGTGATCCGACCCGTTAGGGTCAACGCTTCGAGTAGCGGGAGCTCGAGTGGGTCCACCCTCTTGAAATCGAGGCCTGAGGTGCGGCGACCATAGCCGATGGTCAAAGTTCGAAGAGCTGAGAAGCAGCCAAATGGTGCCAAGAACTGTTCTACGGCTACTACGTCGTCGGTGGAGATGTGAAGAGTAGTCAGACGATCAGCGTGCGGCTGGAGCGCCGTACTGAGTTCCAGGCATGGCTCTGCCGCGGCTCGCGCCTTTGCCCGGATGGTGACCTCGAGGGATATCGGCACCTCGCGGCTCCTGAGAAGGAGTTCCCCAACAGGGGCGATATTGCTGGAAGGAATGTCTAGCTGGAACGAGCGATTGCATTCGCGACATGGCCGTAAGCTGTGCTCGTCTGTACAAGCGTTGCAGGTGCATGACTCGTGGTGCTGCTTGCTGAGAAAGGACGGCGACGACCACAATCTGGGGGAAGACAGTGCTGTGTCACGCCAGTCGTAGCTGACTTGTGAAACGGCAAAGCAGTCGCGGGTCGAGAGATGGCTGAATATGCTGCCAATGAGCTCTGTGGGAAGACGTGCCCCTAGTGATGCGAACTGGCGATTGTGCTGCCGGAGCTTCTCCGCCAGTGAGGAGCGGACTGATCTCACGATATCTTCGACGAGTCCAGCAACGTCGGCAGCGTTGCTGGCAAGGAGAATGATTAGCACCCTCAACAAGTCCGACAACCTGATCATACCCAGGTGTTGACAAGGTCAGAACGGCTGCATCGTATACATATTTAGCTAGGCATTTAAGGTCTTCGACCTGTGCTGGAGTGAGGAAAGCTGACATGGAAAGAGATAGGAAGTGCGAGTGCGGAGTTTGAGCTCCTCGCGGATCTCTTCCTTCCGTTTGTTCCGGTCACATGCTTTCCGAGTATCATCGCGGCACCCTCCGCGAGAGTGTATCTCACGTCTACGAAGCTGCACTTCAAGAGCTGCCAGCTGATTCCAGGCGCGCCTCGCTGCATCCACCTCGATACTGTCGCTGACCGTGTCACAGATTTCATGGTACCACGCTGGAAGCGCTCGTGGCCGAGATCATCAGCTCCGCTCGTGAGTCTTTGGCCTCCTATCTGCGCGCACACAATCGACAAACGGTTTTGGCCCGTTATCAACTTCCTACGGAACTGTTCGGGCAGGTCTGTGAGACGCTCAAACCGGATGAGCGTGTCTCGATCACGCAGGTCAGCCATGATTGGAGAGAGGCCGCGTTGGCTTCTCCCCAGCTGTGGACGTCTATATCATTTGTTTCGAGCAAGCATCTAGATAACTGCGAGTGCACTACTTGCGTTGGCCGGTTAACCTCAGGCCGCTGTTCAGACTGCAAGCAGACGTACCGCCGTCGCCATCCTGATTCTGCATCACGCGTCGCTGCCTACCTTGCTCGGAGCAGGGGCCATCCTATCGAATTTGATGTTGAGATCTCGGGGCGAAGCAATGCAGACCCGGCCCCGGTTGCCGCAGTCGCGAACACTTTGCTGCAGCACGAGCATCGGGTGCAGCGGCTGTCCGCAGCGGTTGACGATCCACTGCTTATCCAGCGTCTTCTGGAACCTTTCGACAGACTAAACGCATTGCGTGTGCTCAAGGTAGAAAACGATGGTGACTTCGTTCCATTCGAGAGGCCGACGCCGTTGGAGCTACCCGTGCTAGAGACGTTGGAGCTGGCGGCCGGGTTGACATGTGACTCGGAATTCAGACTTCACTGCCCCGCGGTGACGACTCTGACCGCCAAATTTACTACTGGCATGCAGGTTCGTGCATTGCTACGCGCGTGTCCTGCCGTTAAGGATGTGACGTTTCGGATTGGCCCAAACCCGGTGAGCATCGCCGATGACATCGAGGACGAGATTCACGGACTGTTGGATGCCGCGCATTTAAGATCTTTACGTCTTAATGAGGCCTTTCGCATTGATTGCATTCCATGCATGAGCCTCTTTGCGCACAGCTCTATTGGTCGCTTCACCATGGACTGCAGGCGAGCCGACTCGATCGGCACTTCGGACCTCGACCCGTTCTTTGCCGAGATAAGCAAATGTGCCGTACTCCTCGAGTGTGCTAGCGACCGCGAGCTCGAGGCGACTCGGCTCTCGGTGTTTGGGGACGCGGACGCCACCGTTCGAGAACGTACCTTGATCTTCCACCCGGACACGAGTGGCGAGCGCGAAGACGAGCCTCTTCACGGCATTTGGTGTCAGCTGGCTCCTTCATCTCAACGTGCTATCACAGAGATCCGAATCTCTTCACGTTGCTGGTCGGGTTTGTTCGACAGAGACTTGAAGAGCGTCCTACCCGTAATCACCGCACACGTCGAGATCACCGATCACGACGATATTCTATCATGGCTTGGGAAACGTAACGAAATCGAGTCAGCCTGTCCAGAACATCGATGGAGATTCCTGCAGGCCGTGCATTTCGTTTCTCCCAACGAAGATGACTCGGCGGTGGAGATCGACAATGACTTCGTTTTAGCCTTGCGAGGAGCGTTCGGCCTAGAGAACATGTTGCAAGAGCTTACTTTGGAGGGTTGGACACTCACAGGCGACCCTGAACTCCTTCGCAGCCGCGTAGCCGTTGAAGTCCAAATCCGGTCCCCGGCCACTCAGCCCACCATCAATGCGGCGGATTAATTTACGATCCCGGATTTTTGGATACCGATATTACGTCAGAATGATTACATCTCAGGACATCGATGGTGGCGGAGTCAGAACACGCGTCGCTCCTTGACCTCACCGTTGTAACTTTACTGCATGCTTTCCGAGATACAACAAGCCGCGCTCCGCGCCGCAACAATTAGCATATATGATGAATTCACTTCAAACAATTCTAGGACCGAGTGCGCAATGTGGCTCGAGCAAGTCACCGACGTGTATTCTAACATGACATTACAGCGCGGATGAGTTGCATCGTTTGGTTGACTCAGTTGTCAGTTGTGTTCGAGCATCGCTTTCATCCTGTATGCTCTCAAGGAACCGCACTGAAGTTCAGCCATGCTGTTCGCTGCCAAACGAACTTTGGGCGAAGGTCTGGGGGCTGCTGACCCCGCGCGACTGTATTGCCGTATCGCATGTCAGCAGAGACTGGCGCGACATGGCGCTGCAGTGTCCCGAGTTATGGAGGTCGCCCTCGTTCATTTCCACAGTACACCATAAAGACTGCTCGTGCCGGGCATGTAAAGACCGGACCGTGGCGCGGCCCTGTGCCGAGTGCGGGAGAGTGCCAGTGCCACAACCGGGACCGGCGCTTGAAAGCGCCGCGGCATTCATCACACGTAGTGGCGGTTTACCCCTCGAGCTTTTTGTGGCGGTTCGCAGCGAGACTGCCGACCCTGCTGGGCTTCTAGCATTTGCCGAACTCATCGAGCCTCATAAAGCGAGGCTGCACACCATCCGCGCCTGTGTCGAGGACATCAACGCCTTCCAGCAGTTCCTTCAGAGTTTCGACGAGCTGCCGTACCTTCGGGTCCTGGAGGTTTCGTCTAACTGGCATGATGGCTTGGAACTCGACATCGAGAGGGAGCTCAGGCTTCCTGCTCTCGAAGAGCTTTCGCTCGTCGGGCAGATTACCATCGGCGACCGGTTTCTTGTTCGCTGTCCCGAGGTCGTCCACCTTCGTGCCATGTTTTGCTCCTCAAATCACTTGTGCACATTTTTGGAGACCTGTCCAAAGGTTCGGTCGATGGTCCTTCGGATTGGTTCATCAGCGGTTGATGTTGGGAGCGACGAACTCCTCGCCAAAGTCCGACAACTTCTCCAAGACACACCACTGGATTCTGTAATGTTCCTGGAAGCTTTCAGGGTCGACATGAATGGACTGGCAACGCTCTTCGAAGACCGTCGGCCTCGCTCGTTCAGCATCAACATGGTCGGCAAGAAGGAGCTCATCGCGGACGACTTTGCAATGTTCAATGATATCACGGTTGCCTCGGAATTGAGCATAACCGCCATCCCCAACTCATCTAGAGCGGCATTCTCCTTGTCGAGCATCGTCAGCGCGGGTGAATCAGCTATGAATCGCACATTGAACTTCGAGAAGGCGCAAACTTGGCCGTCGGGGCTTTGGGACGCGATGAAACCCATCACGACCAGTCTGCACACGCTATGCATCGACAGTGCCTTCTGGTCGGACGTTTTCAACCCTGAATATCTGCCTCGGCTGCCATTCGTCACGGAGGTTACAATTGTGTTCAGCGATTGTGAGC
>Ga0247815_10003876_pt1 | contig 10634 bp, 18 predicted proteins | sample UWRJL194509B1_FD_181014 | JGI IMG/M metagenome (GOLD analysis project Ga0247815, IMG submission 181014) | Plant litter microbial communities from Arlington Agricultural Research Station in Wisconsin, United States - UWRJ-L194-509B-1 | ecosystem: Environmental > Terrestrial > Plant litter >... | reverse complement strand
ACAGTCGCCTTCGACCGCGCACGATGTGGCGACTGCATCATCCAAGCTCTCATCCGGGCGTCCGGCTCTCGCGGATTCGGCGCATTCCTTCCTTCTCCCAGCCGCACTTTACACGTATCTCCGTCGAAACTTGCCCGAACTCTGCCACTCGCGTCGGACTGGCGTGATGTCGACTTTTCGCTCCGCGGCGCACTCGAAGGTGGGGTACCCAACTCGCTCCGCGACGACGACGAGCGCGCCCCAGAGCCCACCCAGCCCGAAGTTGCCGTGAACGTGCGTCTGTGGATCTTGCGCGTGCTCGACAGGTATCGCTACTCGCATGCCGTGCCGAATGGTCGCTTTGTGATCATGCGCGATGTCAACGAGGCGCAGTGGGCGGTGAGCGAGATGGATAAGGAGACGTCGGCGACGGCTTGCATTAATGACAACATCATGAAGCCGCATGACATGTACAAGGACGAAGGCATCACGGAGGGCCAGAAGGTTCAGCAGGTATTGCATGAGTGGCAGACGAGACGGTGGCCGGACGCACCATCATGGGAGGTTCAGTGATCTTGTTACGAACTGTATTAGACAAAATTTATGACTACTATACCTTGATAAACAAGTTTTGAGAATGAGAGTGCATTGGAATGAGGCGCCTAGAGGCAGCTCACGAACTCTACGATCCATTTTGCGGGGCTTATGGATATAGTGGGGACCACTCCAGGATCTCACTGTCAAGGCAACGTTGGAAAGAGTAACGAGAATGAAATTGAGTAGAATTTCGCGACTATGAAAAGTCATGCGGCTCGATGCCCATGTGCCCGTTAACCAGTCTAAGAGCTATACGGCGATGTAAGCAGATCTGTGCTAGCGAGAAAATCGGACTTGAAGTGACCTCCTTCAACAGCCTCAGCGAGTGGGTTGAGACTGGTGAGTACTGCGGTACAATGGACAAGACGCGCAGACCTCGTAACTGGCCGGCCGCCAGACATTGACCAACTGCGGCGGAAATAAAGAATGGCAATGGGCCACCCGGAGGTAGCCAAGGAAGAGTGGTATGGATCCCGACGGTGTGAAGATGAGGAGTCGCGGCCGCGATTATGCATTTGAACAGGCTTCTCTCATCAACTCGACGGTTGATCGTGAATCCGAGAACACGAAGGCTGGCGATTTGTGCAATGCCTATGGCTGCACGCAAAAGTCGAAAGTCCCAAAGGAGCGCGAAATCGATGATGTGAAAGTACTGTAGAGACGAGAGAGCTGGAGTCGCTCGGGCTAATGACGTGGCTAAAGCCTCAATCGGAAGCGCTGCCTCTGCTGTTATTGCCTGTCCTCGCGCGTCCAGAGTCACATGCCGGAGATATTGGAGTCCTTGGTCGTCCTCGAGAACAGCTGTGGTGAATGCATCCCTTTGATGAACATCAAGCCGTCGCAAGTTTTGGGGAATGATTGGTGTGAGATCACTAGCAGACATTTGCAGTTGGGCTACGTTCGGTATCGCTAAGACCAGAGCGGAGATACTTCGAGTTGGGCGAAGCTTGTCCAGATCGAGCATATAGCGACCACGAAGAGAGCACTTCCTCATGTGGGTCCATCGAGTTCCAGACAGTGCATGTTCACCAAGGGCGACGACAAATGCGTGATGCTGATCCTGCACCGCGAGCACACGAACGTACATGCAGATTGAAATCAGCAGCGCGGTACCCGTGGGATCGAATGGAGGTTCTGGAATTTGTGGTGCGGGCGGGGCGTGAAGCTGGATAATCGCGACGTGGCGCGAGAGCGATTTCAACATGCCGACTTGAGACAAATGACGTGGATCTCCTTGGATCCTCACAGGAGGATATAGTTCGTGAGTAGATATCATTATAGCTGAGTGGCGATTCTCTCTGAAGACTGGGTCGCTGCAACTAACGAAAGGAAGAGGGAAACCAATGCGCGTCTATCTGCAGCGGAGTTCGATACCACTGGTCTCCAGTCGTAGCTTCGCAGTTTGGGTTTATCTGCTAGCTAACGAGATCAATTTTCGATAGAGCATGGTAATGTGACATAAGTCAGTGCTACGCTCCTACCATCAGTATCGTCCAGCAGTCTGCATCAGAGTTTGACGAGCCCGACACAAATAATGATTCCTCCCCCAATGAAACCCTGACACTTTGATATGCTCTGAATCACAATTTTGCGCCCTCTTCGCGCTCATGTAGCCCGTATTCATGCGTTAGCAACCGCACGTTTCCTGCAGCGAACAACCCAGAGAGCTGATTGCCTCCCTCTGCAACTTCGCGGCATCAAAAACCACGCATCTTACTCTTAGAAACAGACGACGCGATGGCGTAGAATGTAGGAGCAGCGCCGGATTAAGACGGGATGTACAGCATGCCTGTGCCGCGATGGTGGCGCAGTTTGGCGACTCAGGCGGGTGCGGAAGGGTCTGCCTAGTGCGCAACTTGGTCTCTCGTTATCATGCCGCTCACGTGTAATGCCGTGGGCGACGTCCTCGCCCTCATTCAGCTTGCGATCGACATCGCTAGATTTGTGGCCGACTACCGACATGCGCCGAGCGAGTGTCGTGCGCTCCTTCAAGACCTACGTTCGATGGAACGCCTACTTGCACTTGCACAGCCCACTATCCTCGCCATCAAAGACGCTGCACTGAAAGAAGCTACCGCAGAGCGGTTGCGCATAGTTTCGCAGCGTGTTCAAGACGCCCTCAACCTCGTAGTCAAATTTCGATCCGCATTCGACAACGCGCCAGTTGATCCGCGTTCGAAGTGGCGTGCTACAATTGTCAAATGGGTCACAAAACAGTCCGAGAAAGTCGCGTGGGCGCTTAAGCGCAACGGTGACGCCGAAGCATGTCGTGTAGCGATTGCTCAGAGCTTCGAGCCGCTCACGTTGGCATTACTACTGTGCGTACCTTTGCCTGTATTAAAGAGGGTTCCGCTCAATTGTCACGCAGCGCGTGGAACGGGGATCAAGCGGGAGTGCTCTCCCTTCTTCGACAATCTCAGGATGATCTCTCGCACGAGATTCAGCATATGAGGACGGGACAGGGCACTTTACATCAAGAGGTCACGCTTCTCACAGCCTCGCACGATCGATTACAGGCGTCACTAGTGTCCATGCAGGATCAATGGCAACTCGTCATTTCCGCGATGTCGCGCGACGTTCAGGCCACCCATATCAACACTATTCATCTGCGTCGCGACCTGGGTCGACTTCATGCAGTTGCAGCCAGTAGTCAGGCAGTCTCCGCACTCAACATCAACATGCAAGATCATTTCATCCAGGTCCATGACGAGTTGAGCGACATGAAACGGGTGCAGCGCGAGCAGGCTGAGGTCCTGGCGCGGCTCATGGCTAATCCGCTCGTCCTAATATGGGCCCGCCTTCGCTCTTCCTCGGACCAGTTCAAAATCACTACACGTGCAGCTTCTGAGAGTGGAGGATCTATCACCCCTCGCTCATCGTTGGAATCAACTACGACTGGGCCAGTTATTGTCGCCGCACTGTTGCTCGCGGGTCGGGCTGCCAATCCCACCGAGCAGATGGCATGGGCCGGATTCGCCTTTACCCTTTTCATCGCCCAGAATCTCACACGGATGTACAAAGCTCCGTTGGTAATTCATGTCATCTTCATCAAGGGGTTCTGTGATGATGAGTACGAGGTACCATTCATTGAAGTCAACTCAGCCGTGGTACGACAGCAACTCCCGTTTGAACCTTCATTATGACTAAAATAACCAACGCAGAAGCTGCATCGAGCGCTTACGAGAAGGCTGATAGGAAAGGTTGGCGACTGCCTGTTGAAGGAGCGCATGTACGAGATTCATAAGCGCGCCGGAGTGGCCACACCGACTCGACTACCAACCGCGTGGACTAGACAGCTTCTCTGTCCCGGAGATAAAATTGAGCTCGCTGCCCTGGTGGATCGGTTCATAAATGCCGAAACCACATCACAGGCAGTAATTTGCCTATCGTGCTCTGCAGTCATTCCGATGCTGGTTGGCGCTAAAGCAACGGAACAGCTCAACGAGCCCTGGGCAACATGGTAGGTGACAACATCGCACCAATATGTCTTTTTGTTGCTCATATACCTTACCAGTCCACGATGCCCCGCCACTGTGCAGGTTTCGTCAGAGGATAAAAGTTTCAGCTCTCGTGATTCTTGGGGCGATGACAATGAGGCGGTCGATGTCGAAGATAATGATCGCAATACTGAGACTTCCGGCAGCGAGGCAATGGCATCCAGCAATACACCAGCTCTCTCCATACAAGACACGCTCTCCCTCTGTCGCCGGGTTCATTTCATCGAGAGGTTCATGGATATGCATGTACGAACCGGCGGCGAGACTGACGAGGTACTCCGTGGGCAAAAAAACCGACAGGCGGCTGGCGGGCCGGGTCCTCAGGTGTCGCAGCCGCCACAACCCCAGCTGCAACCACTACAACCGTCGCAACTACCGCAGGTTATGACACCTCAGCTTCAGCAGCAGAACGCTGAGCAGGACGATGCACCCGGCATGGGTGATCACGTCTCAGGGTCACCAGAGGGAGCTGCTCCCTCAAGCAGCCTCATCACCAATCAACACATCCAGGTCTTCCTCAACCAGTCCCCGCCGCCAACAGATCGAGCCGAATTTGTCGACCCATTCTCACCCTCTGTAGCGACAATACACAGCTATGCCCCTCCTCCTGGCAACGCAACCTCACCGACGGCTCATGTCATCGGCCCGCCATCCACCAATTCTTCCACTTGTCTCGCGCCTTCATCTTTGAGTGCGTACACTGTTGAATAATGGTCACATGCACTTACAATAATGTCCAACAGTTCTACCTCGCGTAACCAACCCAGAGATTACAGGTGGTGACCAGGTCACTGTGGCCTTCATTCTTCACAATTTCATTTTGCATCGCGGCTACAGTCCCGACTGGGTTGATGAGTCTGTTCCTCGCTCCCGTGCATGGAAATCAACGGTTCTCGGTATGTCGTGTTTTCAATGCATTAAAATCCTAGCTGATAGTTCATATAGTCGATGGTCATCCATTCGGGATTGGTATTGGTCCACGCAAAATGGAAGCTCGCCAGGCCGCCGCGGCTCACGCACTGGCTTACTTCCGCAGTCATCCCACTGCGCTTCCATCCCGCCGGCGGATGGACTCGACTGCATGAGCTGCTCCCCGCTGACATGCTCCCTGCCCTTTGGGTACTCCTCTGTCTACCGTTGTTGAATCCATTTATAGTCTACGAGACCAGCGTGGCGGCCTCCGGTAAGTATGAGTGGGAGAGAGCATCGGGATTTTAGCTAAGAGAGCCGTAATCGAGGGAGCGTAGTGTAAGACATGGGCGAGTCCGGAGAAGTAAAGTGCAGGGCACAGAACTGGGCGCCAAGTATGGACCCTAGCACGAGTCGAGACAAGCATAGTGGGGTATTTATGTGTGCGGGGCGTGGAATAGGAAGGTGGAATGTTATGGGTGACAAGCCGGGTGCTTGCGCTCCGCGCGGCGCTGAGTTTGTATGAGAACCACGGGTTGGTAGGGACACTCTCATCTGAGGATGAGACTGTGAGGCGGAATGCATGTCGTCTTGTGTTAGCGCGGAAACGTCACGGACGGAATGTCACAGTGAAGCAAGACAAAAGGCTTCGCCTCCGGAGTCGGAGGTCAAAGCGCATTGTTGTCAGAATAGGGATGTCTCAGGCGACGGCGTCGAAATCTTAATAGGTTCTGGAAAGTGAAGTACCGTGATCACGGGGAAGGCAATGAATTACCGAGTACAGGATTCTGACGATAAAGTGGGAAGCGGTTCGTATGTTCGAGGAAGGAAAACAAGGCAGGAAGCGAGGCGAGACAGTTGAGCAGACTCGATAGGGAGATGCTGGTTTTAATGCGAAGGCGAAGGGTATGACGGACGGTGCGGTAGGAGGTGCAGTGGAGTAGGAAATGTGTGACAGTCTCTGGAGTGCGGCAGGCAGGGCACATGGCAGACGGGGCGGCGCGGATGCGGTGTAGGAAGCCGTATAGGGGTGCATGGCCAGTTCTGAGCTGGGTGAGGAGAGACGCAGAGCGGCGAGGGAGTGACTGATAAAGGTGGTAAATGTGCGCGTCGGGCGGGGATGGATCAAACGCGGCGATAGGGCGAATTGCGCCACCATTGGGCACGTGCAGCAGTGTCGTGACGCTTGCGCGCCGCTTTCACTGCCGCGGCGCTCACCGGTAGTGCCTTGGTCAGCACCTTGACCTTGTTCCTCGTCTCGTTGCCCACTGCCGCGCGTTTTGCCTCCTGGTCTGGCCACTCGTTGCCCTTCACACCCGAGTGGCCAGAAGTCCACTGGAGCCGCACACGAAGGCCACTGCACAACTTGGACACGGTGCGCAGCTCGTGGTGGAATGCAGCGACAAGTTACTGACCTCGTTTGCTACGGCGGGCGCAAGCAGCATTGACTGCGGCTTGGTTGTCCAGCAGCACCGTGCTATGCTTAACAGCAGGTGGTAGATTACGCGCTATGTCGAGTGCCAGGAGCGTGCCCACGACTTCTCCCTCGTACACCGTCTGTTGGTCCAACGTCCCCAGGTGAGTCGCTGCGGGCACTCGCGCCATTGCAACACCTCGATCCGTCGCATCTACCTGTATATAAAAAGTAGCCTTAATCACTTCTCGCGATTGTAGATTGTGATGTACATCGCATCGCTTGTTATGGTATGCGTTTGATATTCTCCGGCGCGACAGCTAGAACGACAGGGAGATTGAAACAAATATCTAACCTTCACTAATCTTAGCGAGTGTATACGGATGCCTCATCGCATCGTGTGGAGTTATACGCTCCGCAGGCGCAAAGGTGAGCAGCTTCCGCACGAGATCGAGAAATTGACGATTGATGTCGTCAGTGCTTGAAATCATGTTCTCGATTTCCTTGGTCGCCCCGACGTGGCTTCGGCTCCGCTTGCTCGTCTTGTTGTTAGGCCAAGCGATACGCAGGCCTGTCGGTGTTTCTTTGAAGAAATCGGTCTTTCTCTTGGCGCCTGATCGCGCAAACTTGTCCGGCAGGACTCCCATGACTTGCTCCATCATGGCCAGATGTTCAAGGTCGTCATGAGTCAGGAAGAGCGCCTTGCCGGTAAAGAGTTCAACGAAGATGCATCCAAGTGAGAAGGCGTCACATGGGTATGACCAGCCCAGCCCTGGTCGGCAAATCAGCTGGCAACTGAGGACAAAAATGTGAGAACGAACCGAGAATGACTTCTGGCGCGCGGTAGTGCCGAGTTGATACCAATGCTGGGTGACGTTTGTCTTGAAACACGGCGCTTCCAAAGTCGATAAGGCGAATGATGGTCGTTTTAAGGATGCGCTTCGACTTCGGCCTGCCCTCGCCGGCATCAGGTACTGACTCCACACGATAATCGCCGCGGACAAGCAAGATGTTTTCCGGCTTGAGGTCGGTATGGATGACTTGCAGACCGTGAAGAACTATGACGATAGGTTAGTGTGAAGCCTTCAATGCCAGAGGCGGGGTACACGTACACGCCACGCTGTCGAGCAATTGCTTGACAAAAGACTGGACATGGTCGCGAGGATACGGTTCAAGCTTATTTTTGACGAGGAAGTCATGGAGAGATATCCCGAGAAGCTTGAAAACGAGACAGACATGATGTTGATAGTTGAACCAGTTGAGCAGGTGAATGCATTTGCTAAAGGGATACGGAGTGAGCCAACAGGCTAAAGTTGAGGGGAGATATGTCGCTAAATTGCGACTGTATTTCATGAGCTGAATAGCGGCAACCAGCTCCTGGCATGTGTCTCGACGAACACTAGTCACGGCATGGGCCGCCGCTGGTTGCCGACGAGCCCATGCTTTATCCTCCCGGACGAATGTACTCACTGTTTGTTTTCTGGATCGCGCTCCCTGATCAATTCGACGATCCTAATTTCAGTTTTCGAGGCCTCGCGATATTTCGGATCAGCTCGTATGGTTTTGACTGCGACCGCGAGATTTCTCTTCGTGTCAAAGGCTTCGACGACCTTGCCGAACGTTCCTTGCCCGAGCAGCTTGACTACGCGGTCTGTGGCGAAGCTGGGCGTGAGAGAAGGACTCCATGTGTCTGCGTATGTGGATACAGACATCGCTTTTCCATCATGTCACCTGGGGTGACGATGTAATGGCCTTCTTTGTCGTCGCAGGAGGGGAGTGTAGCGTCAGCCGCAGCGTGCGGCTTCTAGACAACTTAGAACAACAAGGAAACAAATGTGTAAAAGACTACTCACTTTCTTTGTTGTTGTCTTCAAGTTCCTTGCAGGGTCATTTGCAACCCTTGGTTTCGCGGTCGGAGTCTTCGACTCTGGAGTGTTAACCGGGTCTTGCTTCGACCGTTCACTAGCCGACTGCTTGAAAGGTATAGCATGACCTGATTCTTTGGTCGCAGTAGCTTTAAGGGCTGCAATTTCTGTTGAGGAAGTGTTTGAGGGTTCGATGCCAGGCGGTGGCTGGTCTTCGATGGCAGTTGCATCAGTCAGCTGCAATGCGCTCATTTTGAGCTTCAACGTCTCCGGCTCAGTAAGATCCGTGGAGATAGCCTCGAGAGAATGCACCTTCATTGAGTTCGGCTTATCATCTAATGCAATCGACTCAGCGAGTACGGTGGGCAAGTTGTTGGCCGGCATGACACCGAAGCACTGAGGGCTGTTGCAGATCAGCACGTGGAGATCGATTTCACTGCCACGTGACCTACCATGTCGCCTTGAGGGCCACTTCGGGACACAGCGAGCGTTCTATGCAAGCCACGGTCGGGATGATTTGGGAACACAACGAACAGGTTACTGCAGGTAATGTGACGTTGGTATCCGCGAGCTGTTTCCTTAGTACCGTTGACTCGATTTCGTTTTCACTGCGGGGACTCTGACCCACTCGTGCTGTCGGTAGCTGGAATGCTGCACTTGCCCCATCACCGCGGAAGTCGTGTGTCTGCCCACTGAGCAATACGTCGCTGATCCTGTTGGTAACATCCCGCACCGCTTCACAGAGCAGCGTCTGTCGTAGTATGTTAGAACACATTGTACAAGTCTCGAGCATGCGCACCGTGTTCGTACTGACTTTGGCGACGCGTGCCTTGTGTACGTGTTCATGCGCCACCAATTGATTGGAGCCAGACGGGAACTTTGCAACGAGGTCGAGGTCGTTTTGGACGCGCCGCAAGGCGGCACGCAACTGCTCCATGACAGAGTTTTCCGGCGGGCTGCACTGGATCTCGCACATCATCGGATTTGTGCTAGTGAGAATGCGCTCCATGGATAGTAGGTCTTGAAGTAGCACACGACATTCAGATGGCGTTTCTCGATGGACCGCAGAGCAAGTCGTGCAATTTATCGCAAGCCGAACGAGCGCGAGTACGTCTCCCATGGTGCTGTAAACGTGCAGGAGTACAAGGAGTACACGTGGACAACCCTGCCTCACTGGCCAGGTGCGGCGCACACGCAGCCAACCTTCCGGTACGCATCGCTTTCGCTCCCTCGACTGAATACCTATGAGATGCATTTGTTTTCGTTTTCTGCAACATTTCATGCACTTTGCAGCCAAACTGGCAAATCACCATTATACGTCTGCGGCTGTGACTCTCAAGGCCACTCTCAACGTGGTGCACATTATCTCCGACGCCCTTACTACGGCCACACAAGACGACGCAGCTACTATTCCGTGATTAGTGACCTGCTCAAGCTGTCAGGTCAGACGTGCTGCTTGTCAAGTCACGGTCGGTACAAAGCAGAGAAGATGGGATAAAAATATCAGGCTTGTACGCGAATCTGCAAAAAATCTTCGTATAGGTGGCGAGGAATACGGAACGACTAGTCTCCAGTGCGAAGTGGCACGGTTGAAGAAAACAGAATGCATGGCGGGCGGTGAACTGGTGCAGAACTTCCATACCTCAATAATTGGTAGCAGACTAATCATTTGCTACTGAGAAATATCATATGGGTTTGGCGCAGCTATCCAACAGAGTACTGCAGAGCAAGAAGATATACAACATAAGAAAACGTCACAAAGTTTTAACCGCTTTATACATGTGACCCAGCCGATGGTTCCAAGCTCCCTCGACTCCCACTTGGCTTGATTGACTCCGCAGCCCGTCCGTTCATCAACCTGGTTCCAGACCAGACCAGTGCTAAGCTAAATACCTCCATCGTCACGTATACGGTCACCGCTGGTACCAGCACCACCACACCTCCCACGACTACCGACCCAGTCTGTCCGTTGTCCGCCACAAGGTGGTGCGTACGGTGCAACCACCCCGCACTCCAACTCCAAAGGCTCGTCAGCGCGGCGGGTCCAATCGCCCGCATTGTGCTCGTCGCCGTCTGTGCCAGTCCGTTTGCACGACCGAGCGCTGTCCGCGGTGCCGCATTGTTGACAAACATGAAGATCCCCGCGAAGCAGAACTGGGTAACAATGTATAGTCCGAAGCTGCTCGCGAGTAGGGCCCATACGGTGTGCGAACCGGGTGCGGTACTCCAGTGGACGTCGTTGTCTGTCGTACTGTCAAGCGTTGCTGCGACGGTCCAGGTTGCCATCCAGACGGGCCACATGAGACAAAATGCGCATGCGCCGACGATGAAGAGCCGTTTCTCGCCAAAGCGAGCGTGAAGACGTGGATAAAG
>Ga0247815_10003875_pt1 | contig 10634 bp, 9 predicted proteins | sample UWRJL194509B1_FD_181014 | JGI IMG/M metagenome (GOLD analysis project Ga0247815, IMG submission 181014) | Plant litter microbial communities from Arlington Agricultural Research Station in Wisconsin, United States - UWRJ-L194-509B-1 | ecosystem: Environmental > Terrestrial > Plant litter >... | reverse complement strand
AATATCGGAAGCACTCATAAATTACCCAAATGTAACGGCTTAAAACTAATTATTAAAGGTTATTTTTGCACAAATGGCATTTATACCAACCGAATTAAACTTACCCCCCTACCCTTTCAAAATTACATTGAAAGCGGAGCAGCACTTTATATTCGATGAAATCAGGAAAAAGCACCTTGTTTTAACGCCTGAAGAATGGGTAAGGCAGCATTTCATCCAGTATCTGATCGCGGACAAGAAATTTCCAAGGTCGCTAATCCAGATTGAAGGTGGACTGAGTTTAAACCAGCTTCAAAAACGTACAGACATCGTAATATTCAATACTGCAGGAGAAAGGATTATGGTAATTGAATGTAAAGCTCCATCTGTAAAAATTTCTCAGGGCGTCTTTGATCAGGCGGCCCGGTATAATTCCGTGCACAGGGCTAAATGGCTGGTAGTCACAAATGGTATCAAACATTGTTATGCGCAAATTAACCACCTGTCTGAGAGCTTTCGTTTTTTTGAGGAGCTGCCAGATTACCAGCAATTATAAAGCCTTCATTGCAGCGCGAAGCGTTTGATTAGCTAGGACACTTCAATGAAGGCTTAAATTTATTGTCTAAAGAGCTGCTAGAGACTCTTCGATAATCTTAATTTTTGCATCGGCATCCGCCTTTTTATTCCTTTCATTCTGAATTATCTCTGGCTTTGCATTCTGAACGAAACGTTCATTGCCCAGTTTGGCATCCACAGATTTCAAGAATCCCTGCAAATACAGCAGTTCGGCATTTAAACGTTCCTTTTCTGCTTCTACATCAATTGTTTCATTCAGCTGGATAAAGAACTCATCGTTACCAACCATAAAGGCCGATGCTCCTGATACTTTATCGCCAACAAATTCAACTGTTGTAATATTTGCAAGTTTAGTAATAATAGTTAGCCATTTATCATAAGCTATAGCCGAGTTTGCTTTTATACATAATGGCAAGCCCTCTTTCGGGGAAATCTGTTTAATGTTCCTGATATTACGTACCTCTGCGACAATTCCTTTTACATTCTCAACGTCCTTTAACAAGGCCGTATCTGAAGGACCAACAACAGGATATGCGGCAACAATAATACAATCCAGTTCAGCCTTTTCACCAAAAATTTCATCGTGCCATAATTCTTCCGTTATAAAAGGCATAAAAGGATGCAATAGGCTTAATACCTTCTCGAAGAATCCGATCGTTGCCTTAAGCGTAGCTGCATCTACCGGATGCTGATACACTGGTTTAACCATTTCAAGGTACCAGGCGCAGAAATCATCCCAAACCAGTTTGTAGGTAATCATCAGGGCTTCAGACAAGCGATATTGTTTAAAGTTATCCTCAATCTCAGTAAATGCCTCATTAAAGCGGTTCTCAAACCACAGGATTGCCTGCTCGTTAGGATTTGACAGGCTTTCATCCACTTCCCATCCTTTAATCAGGCGGAAGGCGTTCCATATTTTATTGGCAAAATTCCTTCCCTGCTCGCAATAGCTTTCGTCAAACATCAGGTCATTTCCTGCAGGGGAGCATAACAGCATCCCAACTCTCACCCCATCGGCACCATATTTTTCAATCAGGCCAATCGGATCAGGTGAATTACCTAAAGATTTTGACATTTTACGTCCCAGTTTATCACGTACTATTCCTGTCAGGTATACATTTGTGAAAGGTTTTTTGCCCATAAACTCGTGCCCTGCCATGATCATACGCGCTACCCAGAAGAATAGGATCTCCGGAGCAGTTACCAGGTCGTTTGTTGGATAATAGTAATTGATATCCTTATTTCCTGGTTCCTTAAAACCGTTAAAAACAGAAATTGGCCATAACCACGATGAAAACCAGGTATCCATTACATCATCGTCCTGTCTGATAAATGCGGCAAGCTGATGTTTAAATCCATTTGCCTCTTCTTCAGAAAAGACGCCGTCAATATCTTTTACTTTCAGAAATTCATCGAGTGCTTCGTCCTTTGTTTTAGCTACAACCCAATTGCCTTTATCATCGTACCAGGCAGGAATTCGCTGACCCCACCATAACTGGCGACTAATATTCCAGTCGCGTACGTTTTCCATCCAGTGACGATAGGTATTGACAAACTTTTCGGGTATAAGTTTTACCTCGCCGTTAAGTACATCTTCAAGGGCTGGCTTCGCCATTTCGTCCATCTTACAGAACCACTGCATAGAAAGTTTAGGCTCAATAGCCGCATCGGTACGTTCAGAAAAACCTACCTGCGATTTATAATCCTCTACCTTATCCAGGTGACCCGCCTCGTCAAGCAACACGGCAACTTTCTTCCGTGCTACAAAACGGTCTTCCCCAACCAGGATTACGGCCAGTTCATTTAGGGTTCCATCGTCGTTCAATATGTCTATTACGGGAAGTTTATGCTTCACTCCAAGCTCGTAATCATTCAGATCATGCGCCGGCGTCACTTTCAGACAACCAGTACCAAAATCCATCGTAACGTATTCATCTTCGATTATCGGGATTTCGCGATTGATCAGGGGAATAAAAACAGTTTTACCTTTCAGATGTGTATAGCGTTCATCATTTGGATTAATACAGATTGCCGCATCAGCCATGATAGTCTCTGGCCGGGTAGTTGCAACAGTTAGGTATTCCACATTACCATCGGCATTAGCCGGGGCAATGGAATACCTGATATAATATAGCTTTTGATTAACCTCTTTACGGATTACTTCCTCATCAGACACGGCAGTTTTTCCTGCCGGGTCCCAATTTACCATGCGAATTCCACGATAGATGCGGCCCTTTTTATATAAATCAACAAAACAGTCAATCACCGCTTCAGAAAGGTCATCCTCCATTGTAAAACGGGTACGCTCCCAGTCGCAGCTGGCACCAAGTTTTTTAAGCTGATCAAGAATAATACCGCCGTACTTATCTTTCCACTCCCAGGCGTAAGCCATAAATTCTTCGCGGGTAAGGTCTTTCTTACTGATGCCTCTTTCTTTTAACATGGCTACTACCTTTGCCTCAGTAGCAATAGAAGCATGATCAGTACCAGGTACCCAACAGGCATTTTTACCCTGCATACGTGCCCGGCGGATCATTACATCCTGAATGGTATTATTGAGCATGTGCCCCATATGCAGTACTCCGGTAACATTAGGCGGAGGAATAACAATTGTATAGGGTTCACGTTCATCAGGTTCTGAATGAAAAAAGTTTTTTGACATCCAGTAACTGTACCATTTATCTTCAGTTTCGGCAGGATCGTATTTTGTAGAAATGCTCATTATCGTATTAAAATATCGGGGTTGAATTACAAAAATAGGGTTTTTGAGGGAAAATGTTTACGCTTTCCATTCCTCATCGAGAATAGCATATTCGAAACTATCCATCCAGCCTGTTTTGAGAGGAAGTATCTGACGTTTTCTGCCTTCTTTAGTCATCCCCGCTTTCTCCAGGACGCGTATAGATGCCAGGTTTTCTACTGCGCACCCCGCCTCGATGCGGTGCAATTTAAGCCGGCTGAAACCAAATCTGATTACCGCTTTGATTGCTTCTGTAGCATATCCCTGGTTCCAGTATTCTACATTAATTTTATACCAAACCTCCGCGCTGTTAAACTTGGAAGATGATAATTTCAAAGCAATCAAACCTATAAAGCCGCCTTTTTCCAGCTCTACCGCAAAAGTGTAATTCTTTATCGTCCTTTTCAGGTGATCGTTGATCCAGCCATCGACAATTACATTGGTCTCTTCCAGGTCTTTGGGTATTCCCAGCGTATTGTACTGATCAGTTTCTGCAAGGTGATGTAATACATGAATCGATTCAAGATCTGCCATTTCAACTAACCTCAACTTTAAGCGCTCTGTAAAAAATTTCAAATCAGCCATTTATAATATTTGGTTTGGATTAATCATTTGTTAATGTTCAGGACAGTGAAAATAATTACCCTGATTATACTATATGCCCAAATATAGTAAATATGCGATAGGGTGCTAATGCTTACTGGACGCAAAATAATCGGTTTTGTTAATATTATTTTTGACATGCACACAATAATAAATGTTAAAATATGTTAATATACTATAAATCATACAGGTATCTAATTTTGTCAGCTATGAGGTCGATTAAAGTATTTCTCCTTCCAGGATTAATCATCAAGAAGCTTGGGTTAACCAAGATCTATTATTGGTTCAACAGGTAGAGTTATTGCTAACATAAGAAAGCGCAACCAAATATTATCCCAGCCGCGCTTCCCTATAAGGTTAAGTAATCTAAAATCTGCAACCAATACCAGCTCCAATCAACCATGGATTGATTTTCACATCTGCTTTTAAGTTTTCAAGAGTGCCTGAAAGCTGAGGGCTAGTAGAAGGTGTCAAATTAGATGCATCAACACTTGCCGTAGTTGATAGGAACATTTTCTTGAAGTCTACATTGATGAAAAGCCTTTTGCTAACGTCATAGTCAAACCCGGCCTGTGCAGCAAATGCAAACTTATTTTTGTAGCTGATGTCTTTAACCACGGGTCCCTGGTCTGCACTATAAAATATGGTATAATTGATACCTGCACCTACATAAGGATTAAACCCTGCAACCGGATAGTGGTACTGAAGGGTAAGTGTTGGTGGCAGGAGCCATACCTTGCCCAAATCAACACTCGCATTAGTACTGGCCCCAATTGCACTTAAGTCAGACCCAATGGTACTAACTTTATGCTTTGTTGTACCCAGAATTAACTCAGCTGCCCAATGACGTGTGATAAAATAACTGAAATCCAGTTCTGGAATAAACGAATTGGAGATTTTAGCATCCCCGCCTATAACTCCAACTGTTGCACTTTCAGCAGGCAAAACGGCGAGTCCGCGAAGCCTTATTCTCCATTCATGTTTATTTTCGGTATTCTGACCAAAAACACTTAATCCAACAGCCATCATCGCTGCAAATACAAATAACCTTTTCATAATAACTTGATTTATTTAAGACAAATCTATCGTCACTATGCGGTTAAAATAATGCAGGACAACATCGATCCTAATGATCGTACGCATTAATATTTCTACCTTTTATGCATACAATCATAAAATTTCAAAGAAATTAGATGATAATAGTGCTAATCAGCATATTTTTCCCTGATCTTTTTTGTAAGCTTGGCCAGCACCAGTTTCCTCGATTCTGCTATGCGTGCTTTTAACTCACTGGCATTCATTACATCAAGGTTTTCCAAGCCAATCCATTGCCCTTTTGCCAAATGCCAAGCCTGAGTGATACCGTCGCGTGCAACCAGTTCTTCAAACTCTTCCGGATTACACTTCATAGCCAGGCTTCCGCTGCCTAAAGAACTCATCACAAAAATCTTCTTTTCAATCATAAAGCACAAGTTATCTTCCCATTTGACTTCTTCCGTAGTGCCGGGCAAACTCAGGCAGTAATCCCTGAACATTTCTATATCCATCGCTAATAATAATTTAAGCGAATTTAACTAATTCGGGTAAATTTGTGGAAATGAATATCATCACTCCAACAGCAGACGGCTCCAATACATTATTTAATGAGACCATTGGTGAACATTACCACTCCAAACATGGCGCCTTACAGGAAAGCCTTCATGTTTTTATTGATGCAGGTCTGAAATATGCAGAACAAAACATCACCGGGCGACCATTGAGGATTCTTGAGATTGGCTTCGGTACGGGTTTAAATTTTCTGATGACATCGGCGTATGCGCTGGAACACAAAATGGAAATAAATTACACTGGTATTGAGGCATTTCCACTCGGTACAGAGGCACTGAAATCTACGCTATATAACCAATATGTGAGTGCTGAAATCTGGGATAGTTTTATTAATAATTATGAAAAGTCGTTTTCCGGCTCCACCACTATCGGCAGGAACCAACAACTGATTATCGCGCACACTACATTGCAGGACTTCATGTCCGATACCACCTTTGACCTGATATATTTTGATGCTTTTTCAGTACAGCACCAACCAGAAATGTGGTCTGATGAAATTATTGGACATGTTTGCTCGTTTTTAAAGCCAGAAGGGATCTTTGTCACCTACGCTATTACAGGAAAACTAAAACGTGCCCTAAAAAGCTTTAATATGAGGATCGAAAAGTTACCAGGTGCACCAGGCAAAAGGGAAATGTTACGTGCAGTGAAAATTGCTCCGGAACAGATTACATTTTAATTACACAATCCGTCGCCTGTCCATCAAACATGTCCGCCGGAACAATTGTTCCCTATACATAATAACGATAAGATGGATAAAAGAAAATTAGGTAATACAGACTTACTCGTTTCTCCGGTTACATTTGGCGGAAACGTTTTTGGATGGACCCTGGATGAGGCGAAATCTTTTGAGATACTAGATGGTTTTTTTGCAGCAGACTTCAATTTTATAGATACGGCCGACGTATACTCGAGATGGGTACCTGAAAATTCGGGCGGCGAGTCTGAGAAAATTATTGGAAAATGGATGAAACTCCGTAAAAACCGTAATAAGGTAATTCTGGCTACTAAAGTGGGCAGTGATATGGGTGACGGAAAAAAAGGCCTTTCAAAGAAATATATAACTGCTGCTATCGATGCTTCGCTTAGTCGCCTGCAAACAGATTATGTAGACCTATATCAATCGCATTATGACGACCTGGATACGCCTGTTGAAGAGACCCTTGAAGCTTATGACCAACTGATCAGGGCCGGTAAAGTCAGATGGATAGGTGCATCTAATTTTAGTGCCGAGCGACTAAAAGAATCGCTTGAAACAAGTCAGCGCCTCAGTCTTCCCAAATACCAAACATTTCAGCCTGAATATAACCTGTACAAAAGAGAGGGTTTTGAAAAAGAATTTGAGAAAATTTGTTTAGATAACCACTTGGGTGTAATTGGATATTTTTCACTGGCAAGTGGCTTTTTAACCGGAAAATACCGTTCAGAAGCAGATTTCAGCAAAAGTGCCAGAGGTGGGGGAATGAAAGACTATATGAATGAAAGAGGGTTTAGAATTATCAAAGCCCTTGACGAAGTGTCTGAACAATACAATTCATCACCGGCAAGTGTAGCATTGGCCTGGTTAATTGCAAGGCCTTCGGTTACTGCACCAATTGCCAGTGTAACCAGCTTAGCCCAGTTGGAAGATCTTACAAAAGCGGCAGCATTAAAACTGGATGTAGAAGATATTTCTATTCTGGATGAAGCCAGCGCAGGAGAGTAATATTGCTGGTCTTACCAATAAATGCCCTGCCAGATAAACTTGGCAGGGCATTTGTCGTTTAGCAGTTTTAACGCTTAATCGACATTTAATGAGAAATATCTCCCTGCCCTTTTACGCCAAACTTGCGTTGGTGTTATTCGCCATAATTTGTCTCGGTTATCTGGCTATTTTAGGACAAAGTATTCTCGCTCCGCTCATGTCTTCTATCTTACTGGCTTTCCTGTTACTGCCAGTAGCTAACTTTCTGGAGAAAAAATTCAAATTTAAAAGAGGTATAGCTTCGATTGTTTCGGTGCTGGTTATGATCATCATTATTGCAGGCATTATGAGCTTTCTGGCAAGCCAGCTGAGCGACCTCGGGCAGGATTGGCCACTATTAAAACAGCAGGCCATGCACTCATTTGAAGAACTTCAGCACTGGGTTTCAAGAACATTTCATGTAAATGCGCACAAACAGATAGACTACCTTAAAAACAGTGCGACCAACGCCATTGCTACCAGTGCAACATTGGTTGGCGTGACGTTGATGACACTCTCTTCTACCCTTCTTTTTCTAGCATTTCTTTTACTGTTTACCTTTTTTATTTTAAACTACAGGCGCATCCTATATTCATTTCTAAAAGCTGTATTTAAAGAAGAACATGAGCAAAGAGTGAGCGACATCGTTGGCCAAATTCAGTATATTATCAAACGTTATATTCTCGGGCTTTTTTTGCAAATGATGATTGTTACCGGTTTGATGGTCATTGTACTCAGCATTTTGGGTGTTAAATATGCTGTATTACTGGGTTTAATTACGGGCATCTTCAACCTCGTTCCTTATGTAGGAATTTTCTCTGCACTATTAATCAGCATCCTGATAACTTTTGCAACGGCAGGTGCGGCTAAAGTTCTTTTGGTGATTATTGCATTTGTTGCGGTGCATGCATTGGACGGCAATATCCTGATGCCCCTGGTGGTAGGCTCAAAAGTGAAAATCAATGCCCTCTTCGCTTTTATCGGCATAGTAGTTGGCGAGATGATCTGGGGGATATCAGGCATGTTCCTTTGTATTCCATATCTTGCAATGCTAAAGATTATTTTTGACCGCGTGGACGAGCTTAAACCCTGGGGCATCCTACTAGGTGAACATGCAAACCCGTCCAAAAAACGTAAAGTTTACAGGATTACCAAAAAGATTAAACTGGAAGAACCGGAATAGCATATTTTCATCTTTCGCTACACAACCTGAAATTCTTTTTAATAGAATTGGTTTGGTATTTTTGCAGTCAATTTAAACATCCGATATGCCCAATACTATTCCGCCTGTTACCGCAACCGACCCTTCATCCGCGTTTCTGAGATTGTTAACTATACTGGATTCCCTTAGAACAGAGTGTCCCTGGGACAAAAAGCAGACGATGGAAACATTACGTCACCTTACTATTGAAGAGACCTACGAACTGTCTGATGCCATATTGGATGGTGATCTGCAGGAGGTGAAAAAAGAACTTGGCGATGTTATGATGCACCTTGTTTTTTATGCAAAAATCGCGTCTGAAACGAATGACTTTACAATTGTTGACGTCCTGAACAGCGTATGTGATAAACTGATCAACCGTCACCCGCATATTTATGGAGACGTAGAAGTTCAGGATGAAAACGATGTAAAACGGAACTGGGAACAAATCAAGCTGAAAGAGGGAAACAAATCGGTACTTGGAGGGGTTCCGGCTTCACTTCCGGCGCTTGTTAAAGCAGGTCGCATTCAGGAAAAAGCGCGTGGCATTGGTTTCGATTGGGATAACAAAACGCAGGTATGGGAAAAGGTGGAAGAGGAACTTGCGGAATTTAAAAAAGAATACAATGTTATTGAAAACGAAGCGATTGATATTGAAAAGGCCGAAGGCGAATTTGGCGACCTGATTTTTTCCCTGGTCAACTATGCACGGTTTATTGGGATTAATCCTGAAAATGCACTAGAAAAAACCAATAAAAAATTCATTAAGCGTTTTCAGTATATTGAGAGTAAAGCGAAAGAAGGTGGCAAAGCACTTCAGGATATGACGCTTGCCGAAATGGATGTTTACTGGAACGAAGCGAAGACTTTAAAATAAGTAATGTTCCCGGATCTAAATCTCCGGGAACATAGCTGTTATGAATGTTTCTTCTTCATGGTCATCTTGGCTTTCTGGCCAATACCATAATTATAATTTTTGGTGTTACTTTCTTTTTTATCGTGATAAGCACCACCGCCCGCAGGCTCGTCTGCTTTTACCTTTACCACACGGTTTTTATCCAGCCCTTTTGGCTTGCTGTTTTTCTCAATTAAAATCTCCTCAGGAATTTCTGCCATTTCGATTTTCTGGCCGATAGCCTGCTCAATCTTTTTGACCTGAACCAGCTCCATATCAGTAGCAAATGTAATCGCTACTACTTCTTCAGGATTTGCTTTGTTCTTGATGATGCGGCTTAAAAAGGTTTCTTTTTCTTCAGGAACTTCGAAGTGGAAAATAAATGGGACACCATCCAGGTTCAAAGTACCTTCGCCTTCATTGGCAACCACAAGCACCCTGGCCTCCGGGCTTTGTTTAAAATCTTCAAAATCATCAAATCCGTCTTCATCAAAATGAAGGGGTTTTAACATCGAAAATTCCATCTCTTTGCTACTGGCAATACTTTTAGTTAGTTTTTGAGCGGTAAGTCTCGAATTCACAAATACCACAACCTTTTCAAACACCTCGTCGTCCCTCAATAAATGATGCAGCAAGTTGATTTTGGTTTTATAATTAGGAACATGGTACAATACCTGTGCAACAGTTTCAGCTTTGGTGTCACCAAAATCTTCTACCTCTATTACCGTAGGCAGGTTCATAAACTGATCCGTCATTTTGCTAAGTTTCTCATGCACCACTTCAGTAAACACAAGGTGCTGGCATTTACCTGCGCTTCTTGCCAGTTCACAAACCGGCAACTGCATACCCTGCTTTACAATCAGTTCAGCATCGTCGACAATAAAAGTTTGCAGTTTACTCAGGTTAAGCCCAAGTTTAAGATAGATTGCACGTGCGCGGGTTGGCGTAGCAACTACAATGTCTATGCCCAAAACAAGTTCATTTACCTCAGCTTCAACTCCGCCGGTACCATACAAGCCAACAATGTTAAGGTCCCTGTTTTTACTCAGAGATACAAACTGATCAATTACGGCAACAGCGCGATCTTTATCTGCAACAAGGATCAGCACTTTTGGCGCATCATCTTTAGTGTATTTTAAGCGCATTAAAACACCAAGAATATAGGTTGTTGTTTTTCCTGATCCTTCAGGTCCCACAGCAATTACATCTTGCCCTCCAAGGATTCTGGACATAGTTTTTGCCTGAATTTCTTTGGGGGTTAAGTAGCCGGCATCAGTCATGGCTGTTACAAGAGCCTTACTTAGTTTTA
>Ga0247815_10003874_pt1 | contig 10635 bp, 14 predicted proteins | sample UWRJL194509B1_FD_181014 | JGI IMG/M metagenome (GOLD analysis project Ga0247815, IMG submission 181014) | Plant litter microbial communities from Arlington Agricultural Research Station in Wisconsin, United States - UWRJ-L194-509B-1 | ecosystem: Environmental > Terrestrial > Plant litter >... | reverse complement strand
CCAGATTCCTGGCCGCGCCTGCGTCGTGGCATCGTGCGTCCCTGTCTCTTGCTCGCTCGCGCGGCTATTCTAACGAGGCTGGCAGAACTTCTGGATGCGCGAGAAAAAGCAGATTTACCTCATCGGCAACCCGTTCGTGTGGTGGCTTAGCACCGCGTCGGTCGTTGCGTACCTCGTCGTCCGTGGCTTCCTCATCTTGCGCGAGAAGCGCGGCTACCAGGATTTCAACAACAGTTCGTCAATCCCGCCGCCGTCCTCGCTGGGCTTGCCATGCTAACTGATCATTGCAGGCATGGTCGTCAAGTACGACCAGCTATGTGGCTTCCTCGTCATGGGCTGGTTCCTGCACTACTTCCCCTTCTTCCTGATGCAGCGCCAGCTTTTCCTTCACCACTACTTCCCCGCGCTTTACTTTGCCATCTTGCTTTCATGCGGCATATTTGACCTGCTCACGACGATGCTGCGACCGCGATTCCGCCTGCAGATTGCGGCTGTCGTCTTGATCATCGCGATCCTGAACTACTGGTACCTGAGCCCACTCGCGTACGGAACACAATGGACGCGTAGCTCGTGCAACCGCGCCAAGCTGCTCAGGACATGGGACTTTGGCTGGTAAGTCTTAAGTCCAGTCAATTAATTGTCTACGTTCTGACCAATTGCACCAGCCACGAGTTCCCTGAAGACTACTCGGCGTACCTTATCAAGCCGTCGCCACAACCCAAGGCAGTCATTGGCGGCGAACCTGGCGGGCGGGCCGCGGTACATGTCGACGACGACGCCGCGAAGCAGAAAGCCGAGTCGCCCGACATCGGGAACAAGGTCGAGCCCGGCCACGACGTCTTTGCCAAGCACGCAGAGGAGCCCAAGGCCCAACCTTCCGGCGCTGACGGCGGACCGCCGCTCGAGGGTGCAGCAAAGAAGGACCAGCCGAAGAAAGCCGATGCACCACCAGTGGTGCCTGCAGCAGAAAAGAAGGTTGTCGCGGCGAAGGATGTGGTTGGGCAGAAGGAAGGGCAGAAGAAGACGGACGATGCGCCAGTTCCGGCCCCGGCCCCGGCGGCTGCGGAGCATGACGAAGAGCCAGCGGATTCGGACCACAAGGGCGTCGACCCGCCACTACAGGGACCGCATGTACCGCCTGCACCTGCACCTGCAGCGGCGCCGCCACCAGCGGAAGAGAAGAAGGTGGAGAAGGTGGAGGAGAAGAAGAAAGCGGACGCTGTCTGATTGAGATTCCCATTTCCTGTGCCTTACTGCTCTCATTTATCATGCAAATACCACTGGACTGAAACTAAAACACTTTCGTATCTAGCTCTCATGAGAGTTTTATCGTGAGGTGAACGCTCTACATTTACGCTCCACTCATACGATTAAGCAACCGGAGCGAAGCACTCGTTTCTCACTGGGTGACCGGGCTGAAGAATCGTGGGATTCTAGTTATAGAAGAGGCGCCGCTAGCCTGATGCTCCTCCAGCGAAACCGCCCCGGCTGAAGCCGGCCAAGGCGGCAGCTCCGCCTCCTCGTCCAATGCCTCTACCCATCCCGGCGTAGTGTTCGGCCCTTCCTCCTCCTCTTCCTCCTCGTTCATCACCATTGCTTCCAAATGCAGCCCTTGATCTAGCATCACTGGCAGCCCCTCCTATCGGCGGCTGAGTCATGTGCAGCTCTGGAGGTGTGTCGCCCGAGTCTCCCACAAAATTCGTTCCAAGAAGCATTTGCAAACTCATGGGCAGGTCATCGGATGCGTCTCTGGCGGTGGTTCCTGGGAGCTCCTGGGTTGAAGCGAACATGGGGTGTTCGAAGCCCATGGTGGGCATGTGGGAGAGCAAGGTTGTGTCGAGTGGGAGAGATGGGACCGGAAACGCCGCGGCCGGATGATATATCGGGTCGGCAGAATGAGATGAAAAGTTATACTGCAAACCGGTGGATGATACTGTTGGGTCTATTTGAGACTGGGGTGCGAGCCAAGAGCCGGAGATGAACTCAGGATGTGGAGTTTGCTGTGTGGACGAGATTGTGGCAAATTCGTGCTCGGGTTGAGCCGGAGATCCTGGTAGCCCTGTCGCAGTAGCGAAATGCTGCTGTTTCTGGAGAGGTTTCCGTGGTGCAGACGGGTGCGACATCTGTTGTGGTGGTGGCTGAACAAGTTCATCCACGTCATGTGGCATAGCAAGAAGCCTGAGGAACTTCCTGCAGACAAGACTTCATCAGCCACAAAGATTCCATGTTGAAATTGATCACGTACCACATTCTTCCCGCCCTCGCCCAGCCAGGTTCCAACCTCTTCACTGCAGCCACACACGCTCGCAGGTCATCCAAAATCACTTTCGTGTACTCTTCGCTGGCAGTCCCGCGGTCCTTTCTGGCGCCCCAGATGTTGACCAGCAGGACCAGCGCACTATGAAATGCCGAGCCTATCTGTACGGGAAAGATTTGCGCATCGCGACGCAGCTGTTCGGCAAAGATACGGCTGCATGCGTGAGCAGCGTTGGTGCAGATTGCAAACGACGAGGCCTGGTTCAGCGTCCAAGGCGGATCAGTTTGAATCGAAGTAGATGATAGATGAGTCTTGGCGGTAAACGATGAATGTTCCATTGATGATAATGTGCCAGAATCTGCTATGTATTCGGATGTTGACGCTGCTGGAAGTGGCGCTGGCATTGATTCGAGGATAGGTCGACGCGAAGCCTCCCAGGGTGTAGCATATGGGACTGTAGGTTGAGCGCGTTGGATGAAAGGGAACGGATTATGGGTTATGATCTGAGCATGGTAGTATGAGGTGTGGAGGGCGGCGACCTGACTGAACCATTGCCACTCGGTACGATCGGGATCCCAATGTACTATTGACAACATATCGGCATCAGCTTCCGAACGCTTGAAGAGAAAATACTTGCGAACAATGCTGCGGTATACTTCGCGTCCACTCATCGAGCATTATGTTGAGCTTCTTGCGGACCCTTTGCTGCCACTCCTCTCCCAGAAAGCCTGAATGAACAGTCAATGGCGCCGACGACCTCTCTCAAAGATTGCAACGTACCCATCAAGACCTTAGAGCGATTGGTCGTATACTGAAGACAGGAATAGGTCAATCTATAATCGAGGTTGGCATGCGTGGCGCAAGGCCACATACGATCGTTCGCGTTGCCGTCCCGAGAATGACTGTCAACCTCGCGTGTTGAATAAAGTAGGATATATAGGAGGGTCTCCCTTCTGGTTGCTGTTCTCTGAGCGGGTACCATTCTGCAAGGTTGGAGAGGTCCCAGCACTCGTCATCGACCTCAAGCGGCACGGGGGTATCAAAGCTGATAATGTCTGTTAGCAAAGCGCCAATGCTAGCTGGCCGGCGTGGCATACGACTCATCGCGTAAGGCAGATCCGCGACCTAGCGCAACTGTGAGGTGGCGATCCAATACCACAAGGATCCTCAAGGAAGGGTTAGATAATTGGATGGCGTATCCTTGAACTGGACAAACCAGAAAGCCCTCTTCCACAACTCGTCAATGAGATTTTGCGTGGGGCGGTACGCCGTAGCTCGATGTGCACCAGCCTGAAATGCGACGCGTATGGCGACGCCGAGAACAGCCCATGGTGCCGTGAATGTCGGTGTAACGCCCAAGAGATACATGAATGCCAACTATGTGTGGACCATGTCAGAGGAACCAGATCTTAGTGGCAAACTTACGATGAACATTTGTAGTTCATGCAGAGTTGGCTTTGAGAACGTCGGTACATGCAATAGCGGCTCGACTTGCTCAAACCACTCCCATCCTGGAGCCTTAGCACCATCGAAGGATGCAATCCCTTCCGTGCCGTTTTCTGCAGCGGCAGCACGTGCACCACACGCCGATACCAGAAGAACTGTAGCAACGAACTGCTCGTCGTCCATGTTCTCTCGTAGTTGTTTCTCAAATAACGGACGGTGGAGTAGCGGGTTGAAGAAATTGATCTTCGCAAAGAAGCGGTCAATGAAAAGAGCAAGCTGGTCTGGTGGAGGAAGAGATGGAGTGATCGAGCGCCGTTCATGGGCTTGTAGACGCATCTCGTACTAAAAAAAGGGGGATGAGGTGACAGAGAGAGTACGCTTGCTAAAGCTCACTCGTGGAGGTTGCCAATATTCTGGACGTTTGCCAATAAAGTTCAACTGCGGTGTCGGTGCGCCGCCTTGTAATGCGGCCTTAATCCTAGTCGCTTGGCGAGCCAGAGGGAATTCACTGGATTTGCCGAAGAAAGCTTCATGATTGGCAAGAGACGCAAGGTGGTAGCTCTGATCATCGTCGCTCGACATAGGATCGCCCGCCTCGATAGGTTGTCCTGAAGATGGTTCAAGCTGCAACGCGCCGAGCTCGCGCATAAGGTTGAGATCAGGAAATCTCTGGTGAGTTGTCAATGATCAAAAACACTCAGCAGGTAGTTAATGTCGCTAACTCTGATGAGCAGGTCTTCCGCCTTCTTAACTCTATCCTCCAACGCTGCGACATAGCTGCAGGTCAAGTCAGGACCCAAAAATTGCGGAGCCTTTGCCACGCACTCTTCTGAAACCGTCGCAGACCGTGCAAACTCGTCAGTGTAGGCACATTCTTTCTTCAAACGCCGACACGTTGAGCAGATTCGGTCATTGTACTGCAGTCCGTCGCCTGTATGCTCAATCAGAATACGCCCAGAACTCAGTTTAAAACCAACACCGGACTGAGAATGAGTCAGTTCGAATCTAGATGTTCGAAAGAGGAAGAAACTTTTGCGCTTTCGGCAGGGGTCGCAAGCCCGAGTTATGTCGCGAATGAGGGTCTGGCTGAGCGTTGGAACATGCGCAGGGACATAAATGTCCGGCAGAGCCCCCGCGGGAAGTATGGGACGCAGGCGGCGGGACATGCTAGAAAATGTAACGCGCTAAGAGCAAGGGGTGTGGCGGTCTTAAATCCTGGCGGTGATCAGCCGTACGCACCGAACGAAGCTACGATTGGCTGATCTACCGTGTGAGCATCCGACGATGTTTGACAAAGTGTGAAGAAACGGGAGGATTGGCGATGAGTGTGCGTGAAATTGCAAAACCTGGCTGTCTATCAATGCCTGGACTGACAGTCTGAAGCGCTGAGCGAATCTCGCCGGAAACGACGCACTTCATCCCAATGCGATCGAGCACCGTATGCCTGACAGCTTTGTCATAATCTCACGCTGGAACGCTTATTGACGTCATCGAACCTTTTGGCGCTGAAGGGCTGCCCGTTTGCCTACAGCCGCCTTAGTAAAATTTCGGATGTCTTGTCGAAGTTTTTCAGGTGAAGGTGGTAACATACTTGCGGCCGCGTCGGACTCATTCCGCAACTTGGCCTCCTCTTTATCGTTCTGCCAGTAGCTGTGATATATCCTTCTTCATTGGTAACCTTGTAACGCGGTTTGTATCTCGCAGCTCGTCACCACACTGCGCATATCATGGTCGAGAATGTTGCAGAGGACGTACTTGTCCTCATCTTCGAGGAAGTCGTCGGTGGTCCCTTGACTCAATGGCCAGACGCGGTGTATGATCACAACAAAGCTGCTGCGCCATTCAGGCTCTCAGCGGTCTGTAGGCAGTGGCGAGCATTAGCGCGAGACACCGCCGTGCTTTGGACGTACTTCGGGTTCCCCGAAAGTGCAGGCCGATACCCCCGGCAGTCGGAGAGGTTACAAGCGCAGCTGTCACTCTCCAAAAACGCCCCTATCGATGCTATATTTTGCTTGGGCACACCGTACAACTTCTATGGCGCGGAGATCGTAGAACAGGCCCGTCAGTGCCAGGAGGTTCTCGAGGCGATAGGTCAGCTGGGAGCTCGCTGGCGGAATGTCCGGTTTCGCCTGCCCGCACAAGCGACAGAGCACCTACGGCCTGCGCTCATGGGCGAGACTCCACTTTTAGAGGCATTCTCTGCCGTAACCAACGCGACATGGCACTTTTTTCCTTCCGCCCCAAGACTGGATCGTTTGTACACCGAGAGCCAACATATCGAATCAGCCTACCGAGATAATGATGTACACTACCCGTCGATGACTTCGTTAGCGGTTATATCGGATACCAGCGACCGCGCGGCACTCACTCACTCGCTCTGTGTGCATAACTACCAGAACCTAACGGAGGTCTGCATCATGGACGACCTTCACAGTCCACCTGTCGAGCCAATTCAACTGCCACTCCTGAGAACATTGGCACTCGATGATGCGCGGTACCTCCCGCATATTACAGCCGAGAGGCTTCAGCGCCTGGTTCTCAATGCCAGCAGCAACGTGCAGTTCCACGAGCACTTGGCGCCTTACGCACAAGTCACGGAGTTGGTGCTTTACGGCAGCATCACAGTGGACAGCATCGGGTCCATGTATCCGCTCAGCCATGTCAAGTCACTGTCATTCGACATCCCTAGTGGCGTACGCACTTGTTTCAAGCGATATCCTGCATACAACATCTTTTCCGCGGTTTTCACCTCGCTCAATATCGCAGAACAGGGCCCCGTGTTTCCGGACCTTGAGCGCATTCACTTCGTGCACCAGCGCGACGACAAGGACTCAGTCTGCCACTATCCGCAGGATCTTGTCGACTTCGTCAGAGGCCGCAACTCTGGCTCAATTCCTGTGGCGAGAATCGTGGAAGTTATTGGTGCTGGCCCGCCGGAGGAGGCGGGACCCGAGTCGGTGATCGTTCAGAAGTTTGCGCAGCTATCGCTTGCCCTCCGACAAGATGACTGAAAGACTGCGATTCGGATGCGACGGACGTATAGAGACGAGCTATGAAAATGTCGCTACATTTAATTCGGTAGTGGCTCTATAGGGTACAACACACAGCGTATGGCGATTGCGGTAGGATAGTGAGTCTAGTAGTAGCAATGATCCGGAGGAAACATGGCGCTTGGAAATACTGGATGTTCTGGACTGCAAAGGGTCAACATATGCTTTGCCTCGTTACGAAGTACTGAGACTCACTCGAGAGCTGGCGCATGAAAGAACTCTGCCGCAAGCCGGCGAGTAGCAGCTTCTTGATTACCGTTCGAGCAGATGGTTCCAAAGATCTTGACAGAGTCGAGAGGAAGACCAAGATCTGCGAAGCGACAGAAAAGGAAATTCGACACGTCACGGACGATGATGGGATGTGCTGGGTCGTCGCGGGATCGAGTGAAAAACAGCTCGAAATTGCGCAACGCAGGCGCGTAGACCTTGTGGTCGACATGAACCGGGAGAATCTTCTCTGTGACGCGAACACGCAAACTCTTCATATTTAATAGGGCTGCAGGGAAGCTGGACGAGGTTAGGTAAGTTGAATCAATAGTGAGAAAGGCGTAGGCGCCGACCAGTGGCCCGAGCAGTTTCAGGTCGAGTTTTGTCGCGCGGATACCTCGCGCACGCCCACCCTGTTCGACCGCGCAAGCGTGATGCATGTGATGTCCCGATCTAGTCGGAATGTGCTCGATATATAGCTTGGTGGAGCATGCGTCGGGGAGAAGTGGCTGGAGATGATCAAAAATTCGGAAAACCGGCACCATTGTCGGTTTGTCGTATCGATCGCGAACATAGAGACGAGGTAGGATTGCCGCAGAGCTGAAATCGGTGCACAAATCGTTGGCGACCTCGTGCGCGCGAGATCCATCAAGGAGCAACTGGAAACGGGCAGGAAGGCGGATGCCGCTTGAACAGAGGATGGTCGTGTCCTTTGCATCACCAATGCCAACGAGAGCGAGATCCTCAATGCTCGGGCACACTGCAATCACGGCATCGAGGTCGACGGTAAGCGAAGTGGACTCGTAAGAGTGTGGGAATCGTAGCGTGAGTGAGGTAACATTGGCAAAGCGGGGAAGAACGTCGAGCACGTCGAGCACCCCGCACAGTCTCAATCGCTTCAGCACGGGGAAGGGATTCGTTGTGTGGATGCTTGGGACGATGAGGTCGAGTGGCAATATGGCGTCGGCCCAGTTGAGTTCGAGATCGGTGAGCAGTGGCGCCCCGGGAAGATATAGTTCTGCATTATAGTCGAAGGTGGAGTGATCATACTTGACACTGAGCGAGCGCAGTCGGTGACTTTGTCTTTTCAGAAGAACCTCGAGCAGTTCCATGTGTGCCTCCGCCTCGGCAGCAGCCTCTGCTTCTTCATCCGGGTCATCGTGGTCAAACGATGGACCAAAGCCCCACATGCGGAGCTTGAGGTCAATCGGAACGCGGTGTGAGCGTGCAAGCATTATATGAAGGTGAGCCTTTAGGCCGGTGTCGACGTTGAAGTCGATCTTTGACCAAAGGGATGGCGTGGAGAGCGCAGCTGCGCGCCAGCGAGCACAGACGCGGGCCGCATGAATCAGTTGCTTATTGTCAAGCCTGTTGAAGATGTCGATGAGGACGTCATTTGAAAGTCGATGGACCGGTCCCAACAAGTTGACGCGGGCGGCCGCGCGCGCGACGGCTGACTTCACGATGTTGATCGCAGTGGCCTCGATCTGCTCCACTGTAGCGGCTAGTGACTCGTGAGCTACGGCACCAACAGAGCTAGGGGAGCACACGTCAGTTTTCTGTGAGACGTCGCGCAGGCAGCCTCGATCGGCACACACGTAGAGGACGGAGCGTTTTCAAGTCTCTTTCTGATATTATGATCCAAATGGGACGTGATAAGCGCGTCGAGCTTGGCGCGGAACTTAGAAGACATGGGTGATGATGATGATGATGGAATTTGGGAATCGAGAGAGAGAACGAGTGTATCGGCCCGGGCCGAGCCGATCAACCGTTATATACCGGAGGCTAAAATCCGTCAACCAAAGTAAACCAAGAAGCAGGTCCCATCGAAATCGACTCGATACTTGATCAGCTCACCATTTCCGCGGGTGATGCAGCCGAACTCCTCAACCGTGTGCGGCCAAAGAGAGAGGAGAAAGACTGCACATGATGACCAGCTCGCCGTTTCTTTCTGACCGAACACCATTCGGATGGTGGTTTGAACTCAAGCCTCGCCAGGCGCATGGTCTTTATCAGAATGACTCTGTCACACATGTCTATATCACGTGCAACGTAGTTCTGGTCGAATGATCGGGCATCGTATCCCAAGTAAAAACAAATGGGCGCAATAAACAGTATGGTCAACAAACCGTGGTTTGGGATCGAGCGAGAGACAGTGCGGAGCTCAATGACAGCAAGGGGCCTCGCTGACAGAGCGAGACACCACCAACGAGCGATGGTCAGCACTTAGGCAACGTAGAGACGGCCGATTTGAGTGAGTTGACCGTTAGCATCAAGGAGGTCCCAAGCACCTGCAGATTCGAGCGATAACATTAGTCATAGTCGGTGCGCAGCCGCGTTGGGCTTACCGCCAGAATGGAATGCGCCAAAGAACGCATAGGCCTGGACGGCAGGTTCGTTATCGAGATAGCCTGACGAGCAGTCGCATGAGATCGAGAATGACAGAAAGAAGGCCAAAGTGAGCTCAAACTCACTGAGCGCAAGCGGGAGGAACTCCAAGTAGTTCGCAACCTGGGTCTCCCAAGACAGCGCGAATTCTGCAAGTGCATTACCATCAGCCCGAGTCCGACAGAACACTCCTGATCAGAACGTACCAGTGAGCCAAATCGGCTTGCCGAACTTCTTGGCGGCATCAATGTGCTCCTTCAAATCGCCGGTCCAACCTCCGTACCAATGGGTAGCTATCAAGAAGTGAGCAGAGTTTGGGCGATGCAGTTTCGCCGAACACACCGGTCACATCCCAGGTGCAGTTAGTGCACGCCGCAACGAAGCGTTCCATCCACTTGATGCCCTCGTCCGCAGCACCAGAGTTGGTGAAAGCTGGTGAAGCGACTTTGTAGCCCTTGGCACGGAGAGGCTGCGCGTACAGTTTCCAGACTAATCGCGGTGGCATGTCAGTATACAGGCCGAGATTGACAACAAAGCCGCGCGGAGACTCACGACGAGCGGTTTCCTCGGGTGTTACGTTGGCCTGCTGCTTGTGGTCTGGCTCGTTGAACCAAAGAACCCACGCTGGGTTGGCTTTCGTGACTGCGGCGGCGAGACCAGCAACATCTTGCTCGTCCCATTGCATCACGTAGAATGGGAAGGTGGACTTGAGCTTGGTCGGAGGCGTGCGGCCCCAGTTGTACAGCCAGGTGACCTGCGGAGACTTGAAGACGGCGGGGTCGAAGTCTAAGGTTCACAGTGAGTACAAACGTCAAGTCTGAACATCAAGTCAAACTGACTGTTACTGCGATTATGCGTAAGACTGTGATTAGAGCAACAACAGTCTCGTTGAGACGTACTCGGAGGGCCAAGCAAGACCGCGCTTGCCACCAGTGCGAGTTGTGTTGCAGCATGAGCCTTGGGCAAAGACCGAAGTGGCGAAAAGCGCAGCGAAAGAAAGAATAGCAGACAAACGGGCCATTGGAGAGTGCGAAAGGGAGAGCGGAGAGGTAGAAAAGATAGAAGGAGAAAGCAAAACCTGAGTCAGGGGTAGGATGCGCGGGTTGGGATATATAGCTCGATGGGTGCTGGTGCGGAAGATGATCAGGCTGGTTGATTGATGCGAGTTGCAACACTTGAGACGAGCGATGAGCTGTTCCGCAGCACCTCGCTACCGCACCACCACTTGGCTTTATAACAAAGACGGTTTGAGATAGCATGAGAATGAGGCCGTTGCTCTCCAAGGCG
>Ga0247815_10003872_pt1 | contig 10639 bp, 15 predicted proteins | sample UWRJL194509B1_FD_181014 | JGI IMG/M metagenome (GOLD analysis project Ga0247815, IMG submission 181014) | Plant litter microbial communities from Arlington Agricultural Research Station in Wisconsin, United States - UWRJ-L194-509B-1 | ecosystem: Environmental > Terrestrial > Plant litter >... | reverse complement strand
CGTCGGAAGAGTATGCCACCGAATTGACCCGATCCTCGTGTTCAGTAAGAGTAGCAACGAGGCGGCTACCATGGTGGTCGATCCCGAAGGTTGTGACGGAGATGATTCCAGTACAAAGCGACGCAAACTCCTGATAAACGAGCGAGTCTTTCGCCGCAAACGCGAGTGCCGAGATATAGATATGCGGTGCGCTCCTGCTAATGGCCACGTGGGACGAGACTACAAACGCGTTGGCATCGCGGAGGAACTGTGCAACGGTTGGATGAGCGACCTGTATGCACTTTGAGCATTTGCATTTCTGCCTCATTGTGCGACTAACCGCCGAGCCTGCAATCCGTAAGAGTTCGGAGGCCAAGCTGACCTTCCCCGTGATGCTAAGAACCTCGAGCCAGAATAGAAACTTAGACTTGAACGCCCGTCCAACATCTTCATCAAATGCAGAGCGGATCGAGGCAGCGTCAATGTGGTGAGCCCAGTGTAGGCAAGCGTAAATGAGCGATAGTGCAATCTCTGGCGCGGTATCAGGATTTGGTTCAAACGAGGAGTGGCTCCGCGAGACATTAAAGCAGAGGTCGTCGTGTGCGAACCTACGCAGGCAGCCACGCGCCAGGATATCATGGCCTAGCATGGCATCAATGCGGATTTGTTGCGGCCCTCGTACGCACAAGTAGTCGCCGAACGAGGCATGAAGTATTCTCAGACCAGCTATTCCGTCGTCAACTGGAAGAAAAATAACCGAACGAAGTCGCTCCAGCAAACCGCGGAGTCTGCCGGGAGTTACGTCGATGAGCAACGCTAGAGCTTCAACAGAGAGCGGCATCCGCGCTGTTAGAATGCACGCTAAGAGGCGCTTCATTCTTTCCAGCTCATCCCCGTCTAAATTATCGGAGTTTGAGGCATCCATAAGTACTAGCTCATAGATTTGGTCCAAGGAGCTTGTCGCCGCGGTACCTGTGGAGACCGAAGTTGCCCTGCGGAGACGATTCTGGCGATCTTCATCTCCATTGCCGTGGAGGATATGCTTGAGGACAGTGGAAGCAAAGACAAACAGCCCGCCTGAAAGCTTCACGAGTAGCTCTATATCATGGTCTGTGCACCAGGCCGCGTCTAGAGTGGCATTCCTGAGCGTACTATCGACGTAAAGCCGGATGTCAGCCGTGTTCTCCTCCGTTTTGATTGTATAGAGTCGGAGAATGGTGCTGCGCGCCAGGTTTGAGATTGGCATATAGCGAATGTGTATCTCCGGGCGCGATGTCAAGATGAACTTGACTTTTATGATGCACGCAAAATGCACGAGGAGCAAAAGGAGCTCTTCTATCTCGAACTCGTTGCTACACTCGTGAAGTCCATCGATGATGAACACAAGTGGGCGGGATGAGGATGGGAGTGCGTTCAGTGGCCGTCTCAGAAGAGGATCAATCTGGTCGGCGACAGGCTTGTGTCCGATATTGCGGTCCTTCTCGAGCTCTACTGCGAGAGTTTCGGCGAACTCCTGAGATCGAGCCGCGAGAACAGCAGCAAGAGTAGGTAGTATGCGTCGCACTTGAGTGCGTGCGATCGACCCAGCCGAACGAGAGCAGAAGTAGCCGCCAGCGAAGAAAATCGCAGGATCATTGCGCAACATACGACAGAGCGTGATCGCAATAGAAGTCTTGCCAGTACCAGACATACCGGCAAGCAAGAAAGTACAAACAGTATCCCACTTGGCCCACACGATGACCGCGGAGAGTAAGTCAACTCGGGTTCCTACCATGCAGCCGGTGTTAGAGGGCTGCTCATCGTCGACCGCCTCAGATACGAAGTTGTCCCCAAGTACTGAGTAAGGTTAGTGTCCAGTAGCTGAGCTTGAAGAACACTTACTTGACCTTATCATCTTCATCACCGCTTCCTGTGATTTGATGAGTAGTTGACTCTCGACAGTTTGGTTCAGATATTCGCACCTGCTTCTGCATTTGAACGTAGTTGTCATCGACACCATGGCGCACGTAGCTGTGCATGCTATTTCCCGTACGATCAAAGCTTCTCTGCGTTGAGACGTGAGCAACTACAGGAGTTCGGGGAATGGGAGGCGCACTATCGCTGGTCCTGGCGAAGCGAGTATGATTTGGTCGTCTTCTGCGCTCTGGGTCGGCGTGACCACTATATCCATCGGGTCGTCATCCGTGTAAGGGTTAGTTGATGTGCCATGATCCGGAGCAAGTGCCGGCTCCTGGCTACTTCTAGGCGATTGTGCTGGGGTAATGCGCACGCGCTTGTCTGAGGGTGGTCGCAGAGAGATCGTGCCCCTGCGTTTCATATTGTCGAGTAGTTGATGAGTCTGGTTGGAAAGCTGCGAATGGACGCGCTATGACGGGAGATAGAGGCGGAGGTGCGAGACGACGAGAGACGAGGTCGCGCGACGCAGCAAAGTCGGCGGCAACCGACCATTTTGCTGCTTTGAGCTTGCTGCTCGCGTTCCGCTCCGAGTTTCAGGGCTTGCGGGAAAATGGCCCAAACCGGAGCAGCAAGGTCGAGCGCCTCACACATGACCACCGCGGTTGGTTGTGATCGCGTTATTGCTTCTGAGTCCTCGTCGAGGACACAAACTACCGTTGCACCGCAGATCACGCTCAGATCGAAGGCACGGGTACCGTACCGGCTGAACCGAGATTAGAGTGGCCGGCGGAGCGCCGAAGCAGGTCTCTGCCTCTTCCCTTTCCAGAGCGTCGCACAGTCCTTCGCACCTTGTGGCCGCCGCGCTTTGCACACATTCTGAAATCCTGGGCAACGCTCAAGCTGTACAGACCTCGCGCTATCAATCCGAATGCAGTTCTAGTCCCAGTTCCGTGTCGGGAGTTCCGGCGCTGCGTACGTTCGACCTTGACCTGCTACTCCTTCATGAGGAGACTTCCCGCGTGCCGCCGACACAGCCTTGCCTTCGCCTGCTGGCCAGGACGCGCCGCACCCTGGCTTCTTGAATGTACTTGTTCTGCGTTCTTTCGCCCTGTCAGAGCTCGTGTCTTCCCTTGGTCTCTTCGCGCAGTCCTACTTGTACAGGCATGCGACTGCTGCACTGTCGCTCTCGCACTATCCTGAGCATGTGCCCGCTCCTATTGCTCCCTGCTCCTATGTTCCAATGCCACACAAGTCGTCTAATGGTCCACCGTGTTGTCTGCCCATTGTGCCTCGCCGATCGTTCAAGCCGTCTGATCTACCGCCGTTTCACGCGATCGGCCAGCCGAACATCAGAAAACGGCAAGTCCGTCGCCGCCGTGCGGGCTTTCGCCCAGCCGAGGTGTCAATGTCATGGTGTTCGACGATCCCTATTCCCATCACCGCCTCAAGCACGACCCTTCCGCCTGCGCGCCCATTTCTACGCGCAAACCCTATCACGACGCTCCGATATCCTCGCACGACATCTATCTCACCTACCTGCGTGCACTCGTTCATTCACACTAGCCCGTACACTGCTAGATTAGTCGGCTCGTCCATGTACTCATCACTTCCACAGACGCACCCATTTATTCCAGTCTGATACGCACCAGCCCGATACACCCGGTCGTCCAAACCCTCCACGCTCTGCCGCCGCTTCACGTCGTCGCGTAGCCGACCCTCGCTGTTGTCTCCATTCCCTCCTTCATGGCGTACCGCCGAGGTTGGCACGAGTCATGGCACCACGTTCAGCATGCCTGGAATGAGCACAGACACTGAATGGTCAACGTGCAGTCACTACGCATGCCCTTTGCTCTTGCCCCGCCGCTTTTATTTCGCGGACCACCAGCGAGCGATTGGCAAGACCGACGTCGCCGCGTGGACTGTATCATAGTCTCAACTTGTACGATGCCTATCGTGATGCTAGATTTGAGTTGCGTTATTTCGCATGCGCCCTCTCGTCCAGGCGAATTGGTCCATGACCTTCCATTCTCCTCGCGCATTATCTATCTCGCCTCCTCACGCCAGTCGCCCATCGGTGCTTGCTCGTACACCGTTGGATCAGTCTGCTCACTCGTTTTCTTTCCACCGTTGCAGGTTCTCCGCTAGTCCCTGACGATCAAGGATCGGCACACAATCCGTCTTCATCATCGTCGAATCGACCGAATGAATCCAGCACGACGCGGTGCACGACAGCTGTGGCGTTCACGGCCGCTGCTGCTCCCATCGCGTCGGCCTCGACTCAGGCCCCACTATCGAGCAACCTCTTCAACGCGCTACCGATGCGACACAGCACACTGCCAAACCTTTTGAGCAGCAAGTTTGACACGCTCAGCTGGGCGATGCGTGTTGGCACGACCACCAGCGCACCCATAATCCCCGACACTACCGCGACACCGGCTCGGTCAGCTAGTGCTCACAGCGGGTCGCCTCCCGCCACGTTTTCGTTGGCCACTCGGGAGATATGGATTGCAATGCCCATTCAGACGAACGCTGGTGGAGGATAATGTCGAAGCAAGGGTACACCAGGTGAGTGTCGTTTCGTTTCGTTTGGCCCTGCCACTGTCATCCATGTATCAACAACCATCTTCCTCGCGCGTGTTTTTTCTCTGCTTTCAAGCCTGCATTCATCCGCTTTGCCTTCGGGATGGGCTTGTCGTTTAGGAGGCTCACTCGCTCTCCCGCTATGTCTGTTGCTACCTGCCTACTCCCGGTCTGCAACCATTCACCACCCGCTACCACCCCATTCCACGCCTTTCAATCATAGACAAATAATACATCTTTATCAATCTACATTGTCAACCAGTTACACATGCCAGAGCAAAGGCTACGTTTTATGTGCGCAGGTCGGCAGGCTCGAACGTCCCGTTAACCACCGTGACCTGGGCACGACCATAGAAGACCAACTCGTATTTGAATAACTAGATCTGTGCCAAGTTCAGAACTTCAGTTTCTAAAGGAAAAAAATAGGACGTCGAGGGGCTCCGACCACGAGTTGGAGCTGTAATTCCGGCATGACGCGGAATTGGCGATCCTTCAACTCAGTTCCAAGTTGTGCCCGAAAAAGGCAGGCTTAAAGCTCCGGTTTCGGGAATCTTTCATCTATAGGGTCGTTCTATGTACTGATGAGAAGGGCGTGGGAGTGGTTGACTGAACTATTACAGGGGTTTCTGAGGAGTGGGCGAGCGCGCGGGAAGAGGGGGAGTTTCCGAACGTGTTTCCATCGCACGTTAATTCTGATGATCTCCTGAGTTTGAGCCAGTAAAATGGCCTAGAGCTCTATTTATTGAGCTAAGTGTAATTTTAAAAGTATTGTAAGCGTGAAGAGAGCGCATCTATGAGTTGTGGCTAGCCTCAGGTTGAGATGCATGGTGTCGTCTCGGCTGGTGGTAGGGCGAGTAAACCGCCCTCATCTACCTCACGTCGAACGCTCTTCCAATACTTCGAGCCCGAGCCTCCATTGAATGCCGCTGTTATTCAGTGGTCAGTAAGGAGAATGCATGCATGGTGGCGCACGAGGACGAGGGAACGAGATCGAGCAGCGAAGAAATTCTGCTCGTAAAGCCAGAGAATGACGACCGAGCCCAAGATAAAAACGAGAGATTACTTGGGAATCTGCTGTATAGCACGTTTATGAGCGTCAGTAGAACACCTTGCATGAAGGACGCACCGAGGTACAAGAGCGACACCGATGTCTTCGAGCATCAGTCAGTAGCATTTGACCGTGGTATTCAGCACCAAGCAAAGATGCACCATTTATATCGGGCGATTCCCAGGTAAAAGTGACCTTAGACACTGATACAGTGGTGCTGCGGAGCACTTTCGAGGTTGGGCACGCGACCACAAACACTAGTGTTTCTCGATCTGACTTTACTTTGGTGAGTACGAACGAAATAAATGCGTCATTCTGGATCGCCGTCGGCGATTAATGCGGACTGGGAACCGACGTATGCATTTTTTTATGGTTGAAACGAGGGTAAGGACCATGTTCGGTCCGGTCCGTGCCGCCGACGCTCTTCCTTCTCGCGCCATGTTCTCAGAGTTGCACGTGCACCCTTTAACGCACACGCCATTCACACCAGCCGACACCCTAGCCGCTCGGGGAACCTGATGCGAGCTCGTTACAAACACATGCGCGCGCACCGACTAGCCGCGCTCGCCGTGGAAACTCCGCTTCCCCATTTCCGTTCACCGTTTGGCCTTCGCGCACCCGCACAACTTCAAGAACAGCACACTGTATGGTCTCTGCAATCCTCGCTCTACATCAGTCTCCGCGAAACGCGCCAAAAACGCGTCGTTCCTGCTGATGCTCAATCCACCATCGGTACTCCTTTCCTCGCCCACATTGGGCGAAAGACGGTCCCGTCGCCACACGCCTCTTCTGACTCACAAGGCTGACTGTCACTGAGTACGCGCGTCGTCCCGAATCCGTATCGCACACTAACTTTGTTGCGTGTTAGCAACACCGCGCGACGCGTCAAAGACCCTCACCACCTCATCTGATGCCCAGTCTTCTTCCTCAACATGAAGCGGGCGCGATACTTGCGATGAGTGCTCCGGCCCTGTCGATCGGGATCCTCCGCGCCATTTTCGAGGCCGCGGCGTATTACTCTAGTGAAGCCGCCACAAATGGTGCGGTCTGAGCGTCTGCTCGCGCCAGCTGGGACATTTGAACTAACTACTCTTGCTTCGCTCGCCGATACGTCTTTTACTTTCCGACTTGTAGAGCCGCCCAACTCTCCACATCCAATCGCACTTCAGCAACGTATCGCCCGTTTCTCGCTCGTGTGCACTGTGCAAGACGGCTCGCGCCTGGCTACTGCCCATTCTCCAACACACGGTTCACATGGAATCTCGCCGTGATACTGCATGGTTCCTACTGAGACTCGGCATCTGCGTTGAAGTGGTCCTCGACGACCGAACCAGTACAGACCTCGCAGCGGGCTTTGGCGAGATTGAACTTTCCGGGAGGAGTTGGATTCGTGATGAGGGACCGGGATCTGGGTGTGTTGACCTTCCTTGATATTGACAGAGACTTAGCTAACAACAAGCAGCTGACGCTGACTCTAAACGACTGTTATACCTCGGCGCTCCCGTGCGCACCCTACCCATCAGGAACCTCAGTGAGCTGCTTCTTTCTCGTTTTGGCTACAACTGCTGAATTCGGGTTTGTAGGCTTGTGCTTATCGCTGGTCTACTATTCCACTACACGCATATTCATCTGCACGCTTGAAAGGCTGCCCATACTGGAACGACTACATGTACGTCAAATATGGCTTTTTTCTTTCTCCTCCAGCTTAGCTCCCCCTATTCACTTGGCCTCGTTTTCCCAGTCATTCTAACGTGATTCACAGGCGCCGCTGTTCTTTTTCCCATGATTCCACCGCACCCCGACCCGTCGAGCCTCTCCATCTCAAAACACGACCCGCTCGCTTTACTGGGCATCGTCGGTTATACAGCACGATTGGCGTTGACGGGCGGAAGGTCAAGGAGGAAGAGATGAAGGAAATGCGACAGGCTCTGGTTAAGCTCTCCGATATCAGGAAGGAAGTAGATGCCCGGTTGAAGGCTATCGGTACTGCTGGAGGGCATCGAGGTCTACCAGCTTACCCGCGGGATACTAGAGTCGGGTATGTCCGTTCGTTCGCATTACCCCCGTCGCTTCACTCGAGTCTGACCCTCTGCAAACCCTCCAGATATCCTCACCGGCGCCGACCAGTTCCCGATAGACGACTTGCCCAACTCACCCAAGGAGAACGTGGACATCTCTGAGGCCTAACTGGTGCTAAATTGCTTGGTGCTGCCATCTGTCCGATGTGATAAGGTGGCATGCGACTTTCCATGGGGGTCGCGGGTTCGCCGTGCCTACCTCCGAGTCCACTACAAATTCCCTACTGTCGCATTGTCACCTCAACAACGTCATTTCCTCATCACCACTTGCCACTTCACTTTCAACCAAGCAGCAGACCTTCAAACACGCTTACATTCGCATGCTCTGCTATGGCGTGACTGACGCGGAGTCTATCGGGGCTGTGCTGAGAAACCTGGAGATGTAGCGTAGGGGTGAGCGGTGCGTCCGACACGACCCGTCACGGACCGCGACTTACACTCGCTTCATGCGGATTTGCCTCTGTGACCGACTATATCTTTGTCGCGCGTCCTCGTCGGCTCCTTTTTATCGACTATTGATCCTTCGTTGATCAAACTACTCCCGCCTTCGTTCTGCTATCGTACAATCATCCTCGCGATTCAGACCTGCGTGTCCGGATAGCGCACGCGGTCCTCGCAGATTGGAGTTCAAGGTCAGTCGAGCTTGCACGGGTTGTGTGAGAAAGCAGTGAGTGGATGTTCTATGATATCTTCCTGAGGATAGGGTGTGGCCGGGTGTTTGATGGCGCAAGCCTTACGGGCATTGGTCATCAGCATGCAGTCAAGAATCTACCTCACTCTACTTTTATGCCGTTTCTGCATCTAGATATGAGCGTGGCTCGCTCTTCCCTTGATATCCTTCTCTGCATGCGCTGGCGACTGTCGTCCGCCAGACCAAGCATGCTGCTGACTCGCCTCGCGCTTCACTCAACGCTGACTCCTTTTCGCATTCAACGTGACAGCAATAACAAGCTCAGCATGGGGGTCGCTCTTTACGGACACGTGACGTGCGCGGAGAATGTGACATGGGCCAGCATGGCGACTGCGTGGTCGCGGGCGTTGTACGATGAAGTTGGGTGGCGAATGATGCTGTCGTTTTGCGCTACAGCCAAGATCGTCATAAAGAGCTGCTTGGTGGACCTGCGTCGTTGACAACCATAACGAACGCGATTTGGAAGTCGTACCATCTTTCTGCAGGCGTGCCAGTGCTCGACCACGCATAATGTCGCCGCTCCCGGGTTGTATCTACTGCTGTAAACTGCCGCCACAATTCGTCATCGAGATCGAAGAAGTGTGGCGTGGTCCTGTATGACTCGTCTGCTTGGTCTTCCTTCTTCCTTCACGCCAGGAAACAGCAGCCGAGTCGGCCGGTCTCCTTTCGAACCTAAATGCGAACCTGTACCAAGATACGGGCCGATGGCTGCTTTCAACTTCAATCACGGAGAAACAGGACCGGCCGAGAACGGTCCGCATTACCACATCGCGGACCAAGACCAGGCGTTCGGTGCAGCAAGCGTTGTGTCGACGCACGACCTTAGAGAAGTTGAGCCCGTTCGTATATCAGTGCGCTCAGGTGAGGTTTTACTGGGCATTCTCTGCGGTGAGGCGGCCATCGTCGACCAGTTGAAGCTGACAATCGAAGGGATCAACCGCAGCTTGACGTGGAAACTCCGCTTCTCTGCCTCTTACGACATCGTTCTCGCCCGCTTCACCACTTCTACGCGCTGCTGGGCCTTCGCGCACTCGCTTATCTCCGAGATAGTTGCAAGAAATGGTCGTCGAAACCTTTGCGCTGCATCAAATATCACGGCGCGGCCCACGGTTTCGCGGATAACTCCTGAGCTGCTGATCCCGCCCGCTCGGTTGCAATGACTCGTCAGCACAGGTGACCAAATGAAGCTCAAGCCGTCACGTGGGTGCTATTTGGCCCGGGAGCTGTTGCACAGAGTCTAAATACAACGATCAGACGACGCGTTATTGCTGGCCACTTCGACAACCCAAATGACGCACCAAAGCCAGCTCGAGCTGTCCACTGTGAGCTACTCATAGGCTACTCGAGTTGGGCCCGCTGACACCGCTTAGGCCTCCTCGGTGTGCGCGATAGCCAGGACCAAGCCACACACCAATTCCCGGTCAAATCATGTCCGACTTCTACCATCGACCCCTGAAGCGCGTCCTTCGACCTGCTTCATGGCTCGAAAGCATCGTCGATCTAGGAAAAGCCAGCGCCCTCCCCAGAACGGGTACTGAGTGGTATGAGCCTGCTTGGTTCGGCCGTGCTATAAAAGTGGTATCTCCCGGTTCCAGGTGCGTTCTCTCCTTGGCCTCTGCCAATCGTCCTCTCGCACTTGCTCACGAACGAACTCAAGGTAAAGCCTTTACTGAACATGTCCAGCACCATAGACGGCGGCAGCCCTTCTGGGCAGCCCCACTCATCCGGCTCGCGCAAGCCTAAGCCACCAAACAAGGCACCAAGCAAAGTCCCCACCAAGCCCAAGCTCAAGCCTCACTCGCTGTTTTTCTCCGACAAGAACATATTTACTTGCCTCTCTGGTCCGCTTGGTCGTCTCCCTACCGAGACGATGTGTTACATCCTCAAGCTCGCCATGACCGTGCCAGACGAAACCTTCTTTGCAACTGGCAATGCGTCCGACGGTCCTTTCGCCGCGCCCAAAGTATATGAAGCTACCGATACCGAAGAAGCAGATGCGTTGAACAGTGAAGAAGCTCTGTCTTCGGCGGTTTCGGACCCCGGCGACGAAGCTCGCAACGCGCTTCAACTCAACCTCCAGGAACCAGTGCCGCCGCAAACTCCAGTTCACGAGGAACCCGCTCGCCCCGAGCCACTTGAACAGCAGCACCATCATCTCGAGCCGTTTGGCCCGCTTCGCGACTTCACTCGCAACCCTTTCCTTTCCGGTTATCCCGCGCACCAAGTTGCAACCACGTTTCCGCCATTTGTCAACCACTTTGCTTCCGTGGACCCCTCGCGTCATCCCATTGGCATTCTAGATCCTCCTCAGCCACAGTTCGTGTTCGGGGCCGGTGATCCGTACGGTTTCGGTTCGGTGGCGTTCCC
>Ga0247815_10003871_pt1 | contig 10640 bp, 7 predicted proteins | sample UWRJL194509B1_FD_181014 | JGI IMG/M metagenome (GOLD analysis project Ga0247815, IMG submission 181014) | Plant litter microbial communities from Arlington Agricultural Research Station in Wisconsin, United States - UWRJ-L194-509B-1 | ecosystem: Environmental > Terrestrial > Plant litter >... | reverse complement strand
CGTGCGAAGTGCCGACCGACTGCCCACAACGCGAGCGATGGGGATACACCGGCGACTACCAGATCTTCGTGCACACCGCGGCGTTCCTCGAAGACGTCGACCTGTTCTCGCGACGGTGGCTGCGATCCCTCGCCGACGACCAGCACGAGTCGGGGCTTATCACCAACGTCGCGCCGGTATGCGGGGTCGACCCCATCCTGCCCGACCTCGACGGCGCGGCCGGCTGGGGAGACGCCGCGACGGTCGTGCCGTGGGAGCTGTACCGCGCCTACGGAGATGTGAACATACTCGAAGAGAACATCGGGATGATGACGCGGTGGGTGAACTACGTCCAGGCACGGGCACGGGATCATCGACACCCTTCCCGTGTCGACCGGTCGGTGACCCCGGCCGAGCACGAGCAGTTCATCTGGGACACCGGGTGGCAGTGGGGCGAGTGGTTCGAGCCCGGACACACCTTCGATCCCGACGGCGACAAGGGCATCGTCGCCACCGCATACCTCAGCCGGTCGGCCGCAATCGTCGCGGACAGTCTGCGCGCCCTCCACCGCGCAGACGAGGCAGCCCACTATCAGCAGCTCGCCACCGATGCGCGACAGGCCTGGCAATTGGAGTTCGTCGATGCAACAGCGGGCCGCCTTGCGACGGACCGTCAAGCCAACTACGTCAGGGCGCTCGCGTTCGGGCTCCTCGACGAAGAGGATCGATCGTGGGCCATCGCCCGTCTCGTGGACCTCATCGCGGAGGCCGGCGGGCACTTGGGAACCGGCTTCCTCTCTACGGGCCTGCTCCTGCCGACACTCGCTGACAACGGCCATCTCGACCTGGCGTACGAGCTCTTGCGACAGAACACCGAGCCGAGCTGGATGACGATGCTCGACCGTGGCGCGACGGCGGTCTGGGAGTCGTGGTCGGGGGTCGATTCCGTGGGAAAGGCCGACGCGTCGCTCGCTCACTATTCGAAGGGCGCGGTCATCGACTTCCTGCACGAGTACACGGCGGGCCTCCGCCAAGCGGACGACTCGGCAGGCTGGTCGAAGTTCCTCATCGATCCTCGCCCGGGCGGGGGGCTCGATCATGCCGAACTCACGCACGACACCCGTCTCGGCCGGATACGGGTCGCCTGGCAGCGGAACGCCTCAGGACTCGAACTCTCCGTCGACGTCCCACTCGGGGCGACCGCAACGGTGCGGACACCGTCGGGAGACTGGGCAGACATCGGCCCCGGTCGACACCACTGGGCCGGGTAGTCACATTCCACGTTCCCCGATCACCACCGACGCACGGAGGCAGCATGCCGCTCGACCCCTACCTCACCGCACGGATCGGCGCCGTCGCCGATATCGGACGCCACAATTTCGACGAGCCTGATTCTCAAACGCGGCTCGCCGAGTTCCGACGCGACCCCGAACCATGGTCTCAACCCCCGCTCGACATTGTCGACCGCACGGTCCCCGGTCCGCATGGCGAGGTGGACATCCGGGTCTACAGCCCGCGGGCATCGCCCGTCGGCACCCTGGTGTGGATGCACGGCGGCGCCTTCTCCGGGGGAGACCTCGACATGAATGAATCCCACGTCGTCTCCTCCGAGCTCGCAAGCCGGACGTCGTTCCGCGTCATCGCTGTCGGCTACCGGCTCGCAACAGGGGGAGTCCGTCATCCAGTCCCGCTCGACGACGTAGTCGCCGCGTGGGCGTGGGCCGACCGAGACCGGAGATCGAACGGTGGCGCGCTCGCCATCGGCGGGGCCAGTGCGGGAGCGGCGCTCGCCCTGGGCGCCGCGATCCGCGTCAGGGACGCGCGCCTTACCGCTCCCGACGCGTTGCTTCTCGCCTACCCTGCGGTGCACTTTCCCGTTCCAGCGCTAGACGACAGCACCGCAGCGGAGATGAAGCGCCTTCCGGAGTTCACCAGAGCTCCCGCGGCTGCAATCCGCGACATGTACGCCAACTACGTGGGCCGGATCTACGACTTGCCGGTGTTGGCGGTGCCCGGTCACGCGACGCTGGCCAACCTGCCTCCGGTCTCCATCATCGGATCCGAGCTCGACGAGATGCGTCCCTCCGCCGATCTTCTCCTCGCGCAACTCGCCGATTCCGGCGTACCGGTCGACTACCATCTCGCCCGCGGGATGCTGCACGGACACCTCGATCGCACTCCGTCCCTGCCTACGGTCGACGAGTCCCTCCGCTATTTCGCTACGGCGCTCGCCTCCGCGGCAGACCGAGTCGGCCGATCGCGTTCCGACCCCCGCATCGTGGCCGACGATTAAGCTCTCACCATGACCACCTCAGAACCCAGGGAACACCGTCGTTCGGGAATCCTCGATGTCGCGGCCATGGCCAAAGTGTCACGCCAGACTGTCACCCGGGCCATGAACGACATGTCGGGGATCAATCCGGCGACAAAGCAAAGGGTGCTCGACGCCGCCCGCGAACTCGCCTACCGTCCGAGCCGATTCGGGCGTGGCCTCGTGACCCAGGGGGCGCCCGCGCTCGGGCTGGTCGTCGTAGACCTCACCAACGGATTCTGGGCGGAACTCGCGTCGTCGATGCTCGACGAAGCAACGGAACGCGGCTGGACGGTGCTGATTGTGGAAGCGTCGCACGACGTGCGCTCCACAATCGGCAACCTGCTCGAGCACGTCGACGCAGTGTTCGGGCTGATAGATCTCCCCGACGAGGAGCTCGACGAAAGCCTCGGGGCGACGCCCGTCCTGCTCCTCGACCGGCCGGAGACGACAGCCCGGCCTGGGATCCGCCTCGACTTCGGATCGGCGATGGACGCGGCCGTCTCGCACCTACTCGCCACGGGCAAGCGTCGCATCGTGATGCTCGACTGGGCGCGCGACGACGCCATGTCGCATCGCGCAAGCCAGTTCGTCGCGGCCGCGCAGCGGCGCGGCCTCGAGCCGCTCGTACTGCATGACGCGATTTCCCGCGAGCCGGGAATCGAAGTAGGGCGACAGGCCGCCCCGGCCGCTCGCGAACGCTGGCCCGACCTCGATGCCTTCGTCTGCTTCAACGACTATGTAGCGGTGGGGGCCATCAAATATCTCCAGTCTCAAGAGATCGACGTGCCGCGCGATATATCCGTCGTCGGGATCGACGGCACCGCGCTCGGACTCGTCGTCACGCCCGAGCTCACCACCCTGAGATTCGACCTTCGCGAGGTCGCGCGCATCGCCATGGACGCCGCAATCGAGATGGTAGAACGGCCCCCCGTTTCCGGAGAACCCCAGCAGTGGTCAGTCACACCGTCACTCACCGTCCGACATTCCAGCTGACGCAAACTCTCACCACGATCACGTACGTCGTAGTCGTGAACGTTCACTCGCTGCTATCGCCTTCATGAAAGGTCGCTGATGCCCATCACCTCTGTCGTCCTGCACGTCGCCGACGTCGACCGCTCCGTGCACTTCTACCGGCGGCACCCCACTGCGGAGCTGATCGAATGCGCACCTTCCCCATGACCCGAATCGGTCCAGGCACCCGGCTCGAAGCCGCTCTCGCCAATCTCGAAGCACGCGCGATCGTGCAGGCGGCGATGCCGGGGGTGGTGAACTCCCCGCTCATCCTTCAGCTCGGTAAGGCGCCGCTGAGCGAGATCGTCGAACGTGTCCGTGATCTGTCCGGCAACGAAGAGGCCGCTGCCCGGTTCTGGGCCGCGCTGGGTCAGATCGACGAGTCCACGACGGTTCGGCGGCACGAGTTATTTCGATCGCCAAACCCGCGGCTGGATCCTCCGACCGTCGAGACCGCCAGTTCGGCGGCGACGTGGACGGAAACCGTCCAGCTGCACGGATATTTCGAACTGACACTGACCGACGTCGCCCGCGACAATCCGTTTCTCGACGTCGACCTCGACGTCGACTTCACAGGGCCGGCGGGGCAGACCCGGGCAGGCGGCTTCTACGACGGTGACGGGATCTGGCGAGTGCGTCTGTATGCGTCGCGGGCAGGGGACTGGACCTTCCGCACACGGTCCAACGCCCGCGGTATGAACGGAGTATCGGGGGCATTCACCGTGACAACGGCGCAGGCCGGTCCGGGCGTCGTGCGGGTGGCTGACACCTTCCACTTCCGGCACGACAACGGCGACCGCCACCTGCCCCTAGGAACGACGGCATACGCGTGGCATCACCAGCCAACCGAGCGCGAGGAACTCACGCTGGCCACCCTGGAAACGTCGCCATTCACAAAAGTCCGCATGAGCGTATTCCCCAAGGCCTATCTCTACAACAGCGACGAGCCAGAGCGGCTCCCGTTCGAGCCCACCGTAGACGGGGGCTTCGACCCGACCCGGTTCGACATCGACTTCTTCCAGCACCTCGACCGCCGCGTGCAGGAACTCGCCGCACGTGGCATCGAGGCAGACATCGTGCTCTACCACGCGTACGACCGCTGGGGATTCTCGGATCTCGACCCGGTAGCCGACGACCGATACGTGCGCTACGTCGTGCGGCGACTCGGCGCATTCGCTAATGTTTGGTGGTCGATGGCCAACGAGTACGACCTGGTTCGTTCGAAGACCGAAGCCGACTGGGAACGTCTCGCTGGTATTGTCACCGCCGAGGATCCATCGGGTCACCTGTTGTCCATCCACAACGGCTTCGACTTCTACGACTACACCAAGGCATGGGTCACCCACTGCAGCGTGCAGCGAATCGACCTGTACCGCACCGCCGAGAACACTGATCTCTGGCGTGAGCGTTGGAACAAGCCGATCGTGATCGACGAATGCGGATACGAGGGCGACATCGAGCAGGGCTGGGGAAATCTGACCCCCGAGGAGTTCGTGCGGCGCGCGTGGGAAGGCGCGGTGCGTGGAGGGTACGTCAACCACGGCGAGACCTATCGTGATCCGAACGAAGTGCTCTGGTGGTCGAAGGGCGGAGTGCTCCGTGGACGTAGCCCGCAGCGCATCGCGTTCCTCCGCGGAGTGATCGAGGCGTCCCCCGCCGGCGTACTCGACCCGCTACCCGGAGATTGGGATGTGCCATGGGGCGGAGTAGCCGACCGGTACATCGTCGTCTATCTCGGTGCGGGGCAATCGGCGCTGCGTAGCGTGCAGCTACCGGAAGGAGAATGGCGCGGTGAGATCCTCGACACCTGGGAGATGACGGTGCTGCCGATCGGCGACGCGCTCAGCGGGCTGACGACGATTGAACTGCCGTCGAAGCCATATCTGGCGCTGCGATTCTGTCGGGACTGATCAGGCGTCCGCTCGTCTCGTCGGGCGCGTCTTCTTGTGCCCCGCAACGAGGTCGCGATACCAGAGTGCGGACTTCTTCGGCAGGCGGTCGAGGGTCACCGGATCTAGCGCCGCGATCCCGAACTTCGCGCTGAAACCCGCAGACCACTCGTAGTTGTCCATCAGCGACCAGAGGTAGTAGCTGCGCACATCGTGCCCTTGGCGAATCGCTTCGGAAATCCATTCGAGGAATCCTTCGACGTAGCGAATCCGCTCGTCGTCCTGAAGAGGGTCGGATGCTGCGGACGGGCCGTCAGTCATCCCGTTCTCAGTAATGTGCACGGGTCCCTTCCAGCCGTAGTCGTCGCGCAGGAGGTCGAGGGCATCGAGCACCGCGCGGGGATAGAACTCCTGTCCGTTGTCGAGAAAGTTGCCACCGGGGAAGGGGTCGCTCTGTGCAAATTTCTCGCCGGTGTTCTTCGTCGAGTCGACAACGACCCGGGAGTAGACATTCAGCCCGAGATAGTCGATCGGCTGTTCGATCAACTCCTGGTCGCCATCGCGGATGTCGGGCATGGTGCCGGTGGCATCGAGGCGGCGGAGGATGCGGTCGCTGTATCCGCCGCCGCGCAGCGCATCGAGGAAGAAACGGAATCCGTCGTCGTCTCCCTCGTTCGCCAGGGCGATGTCCGCGGCGGAATCCGTGGCGGGGTGGCGCTTCCAGACGTCGAGCACGATGCCCACCTCGCCCGGGGAGCCGGCCGCACGGAACGCCTGCACCCCGCGTCCGTGGGCGAGGAGCGCATTGTGCATCGCCTGTCGCCCAGCGCGAGCGTCGGAATGCCCGGGTGCGAAGAAGCCGACGCCATAGCCGACCCAGATCGCGATCGGCTCGTTGATGGTCGCCCAGCGCTGCACCCGGTCGCCGAAGCGGTCGAAGACGACCGCGGCGTACTCGCCGTACCACTCCGCCACGTCGCGGTTCGCCCAGCCGCCTCGGTCCTCGAGCGCCTGAGGCAGATCCCAGTGGTACAACGTGATGTTCGGGTCGATCCCGGCCTCGAGAAGACCGTCGATCACGCGGTTGTAATAGTCGACGCCGGCCTGATTCACTCGGCCGGTTCCATCGGGGATGAGTCGTGACCAGCTGAGCGACATCCGGTAGCTGTCGAGGCCGAGTTCCCGCATCAGCGCGATGTCGTCGCCGTAGCGGTGATAGGAGTCGCAAGCGATGTCGCCGGGAATGTCGTCTTTGACCTTGCCCGGCGTGTGGCCGAACGTGTCCCAGATCGACGGGCTCTTCCCGTCTGCGTCCCAGCCGCCCTCGATCTGAAAAGCACTTGTCGCCGTGCCGAATCGGAAGTGCGGCGGCAGATTGAGGTTAGGCAATAGAACTCCTTCGGTCATAGAATCGTGAACGTTCACGAAACCGTTGTTCTGGATGCTAGCGGCAATGGCGAGAGGGCACCAGTCCGTGCACTTCGAGTGGGATCGGGACATGGACCGAGATCGAACCGCTCCCCACAACGGGATTCGACCGAATCCTTGACAAGGCACAAAAGCCGGTCTAAGTTCGCTGAAAGCCAGTCACTGAACAGTTTCAGCAACCGGTACAACCCGAAGCACCACACTGCAGTCACTTACAAGGAGGTAAATGATGATTCATTCACGCAAGAAGAGCAAAAGGCTCGTCATCGGCGCAAGCGTTCTCGCCGCGAGTCTCGCGCTCGCCGGGTGTTCCGGTGGCGACGCAGGCGAAGACGGGGCAGTCAAGCTGACTTGGTACATGGGGGCGGGAGTGCCTGACGACATTGCTACCGCTGAGGCTCTGGCGGCGGCGTTCAACGAGTCGAACGACGACGGCATCACGGTCGAGGTCGACGCGTCCGGCCCGGAGGGCGTGGAGGGAGACAATCTGATCAAAACCCGTCTCGCCTCCGGCGACATGGCCGACCTGCTCTGGTACAACAGCGGTGCACTTCTTTTCGCACTCAATCCGGATCAGCAGCTGCTGAACATTCAGGATGAGCCATGGGTCGACACGCTCAACGACACCTACCGCAGCACCATCTCGACCGAGGGCGGAACCTACGGAGCACCGGTCGGTAACGCGATGGGCGGCGGTATTCTCTACAACATCGACGTCTTTGAAGCCGCCGGCGTCGAAGTGCCTAAGACCTGGGACGAGCTCCTCGACACGGTGAAGACCATCCGTGATTCGGGGGTCGACCCGGTCATCCAGTCGTACGGCGACACGTGGACTTCGCAGATGACCGTTCTCGCGGACTTCTACAACGTCCTCGGCGAAGACGAGAACTTCGCAGACGAGATCACTGCGAACGAGACGACGTGGCAGGACGGTGCCGGCCTCAAGAGTTTCGAGAAGCTCCAGCAGCTCGCGGACGCCGACGCATTCAACGCCGACTACTCCACCCTGCTGTTTGACCAGGCGCTCACGAAGCTGGCCAACGGCGAGGGCGCCATGTACCCAATGCTGACCTTCACTCAGGCCACGTTCAAGCAGGACTATCCCGACTCGAACATCGGATTCTTCCCCGTACCCGGTGACTCCGCGGAGGAAGTCGGTCTGACCACCTGGATGCCGTCGTCGGTCTACAGCCCGGCGTACACCGAGCACCCGGAAGAGGTGAAGGAGTTCATGTCCTTCGTTGCCAGCCCTGACGGTTGTGCCGTCATCGGTGAGACGCGGGGCAACGCCGGTCCGTTCGTGGTCGACGGATGCGAAATGACGGGCGAGGTCTCGCAGATCGTGTCCGACATGCTGCCGTACTTCGAAGAAGACAAGACAAAGCCGGCATTCGAGTTCCTCTCGGCCGTAAAGGGTCCCAACCTCTCGAACTTCACCGTCGAGGTCGGCTCCGGAATCTCCACTGCTGAAAAAGCCGCGGGAGCGTACGACGAAGACAACAAGCTGCTGGCCCAGCAGCTCGGTCTCCCCGGCTGGTAACAGCAGGGTCTCTCACCCACTGCACATCTCGTACCGGGGCCGACTTAGGCCGGCCCCGGTACCCAGCACGGAGGATCCTGTGACTACCATCGAGAAATCCCGCAAGAAAGAGAGCGCGTTGCGTCGCCCACGCGACCTCACCCGGGGGGCATACCCCGGATGGTTCTACCTACCCGCGGGCGTCATCTACGGCGTGCTGTTCCTTCTGCCGACGGTGGTCTCGTTCTACTTCGGCTTCACCAGGTGGAACCTCTCGTCGGCCGAATTCATCGGCTTCGACAACTTCGTGACGTTCTTCACCCAGGAGCGGCTGAACCGGGGATTCATCAACACCTTGATTTTCGGGGCACTAACGTCAGTGGCCAAGGTCGCTCTCGGTCTACTGCTCGCGGTCGTGCTCACCTCGGGAATCTTCGCCCGCGGGTATCTCAGGGCCGTGATCTTCTTCCCCGTGCTCGTATCGACCATCGGCGTCGGAGTGACCTTTAAGATCCTGCTGGACCCGTTCGACGGTCTGGTCAATCAAGGCCTAGCCCTCATCGGCATCACCGGACCAGGCTGGCTGACCGATCCCAATTTGGCCATCTACTCGATAGCGTTTGTCGACATCTGGAAAGGTGTCGGATTGGCTGCGCTCATCTACATCGCCGGAATCGTCGCCATTCCGAGCGACTACTTCGAGGCAGCACGAGTCGACGGATCCAACGCGTGGACCAATTTCTGGAACATCACCCTTCCCCTCGTACGGCCGGCGACGATCACCGTCGTCATCCTGTCGCTGATCGGCGGGCTTCGGTCCTTCGACCTCATCTGGACCATGACCAGCGGTGGTCCAGGTTTCGCCAGCGACACCATCGCCTCGGTCATCTATAAGCAGTACGCCGCGGGCTATTACGGGCTCTCCACCGCGGGCAACGTCATCCTGTTCGTGCTCGTGACCGTCCTCGTCTTGCCCATCTACCTATTCCTGAACCGGAAGTCGAAAGAACTATGAGAGTCGAGCGCATCCGCAATCTAGTCGGCGGAATCATCGCGATCGTCGTCACCGGCATCGTCTTCCTCGTGCCGTTCATCTTCATCCTCCTGACCGCGATGAAACCGCGAGAAGAGGCGAATCTCCTGGAGTTCGCACTTCCGCAGACGTTCGTCCTCTTCGAGAACATCGCCGAAGTCCTCCAGGTGCGGGACTACACCGTCGTACGGGCCTTCATCAACAGCAGCATCCTCACGGTCCTCTCCGTCTCCGTCATGGTGGTGCTCGCGGCAATGGTCGGCTGGACCCTCCAGCGCCGCAAATCACGGTGGAACGGCCTCATCAACATGCTGGTGCTCGCCGGCCTCATCATCCCGCCAGCAGTAGTACCCACCATTTACGTCATGAAGGGGCTCGGGATCTTCGCCACGCTCCCCGGCCTCATCCTCATCGAGATCGCTTTCGGGCTGTCGTTCTGTGTTCTACTCTTCCGTGCCTTCGCGGCGACCGTGCCAAAGGAGATAGACGAAGCGGCCATTCTCGACGGTGCCGGCCCGATACGACTGTTCTTCCAAGTCGCGTTCCCGCTGCTCCGCAGTGTGATCATCACCGTGATCGTGGTGCAGTCGGTTGCGGTGTTCAACGACTTCGCAGCGCCCCTGTACTTTGCGCCCGGAGGCGACAACGTCACGGTTCAGCTGAGCCTGTACAACTTCCAGAGCCAGTACTTCACTTCCTACAACCTCCTGTTCACCGACATCCTGCTCATCACCATCCCCCCGCTCATCATGTACATCTTCTTCAACAAGCAGATCGTCAGCGGACTCACCTCCGGGGCGGTCAAGGGATGACGGTCGAGCCCGACAAGCTCGCGTTGCGGGAACTCGGGCGAAGCGGGCTCCGTGTGACCGGCGTCGGTCTGGGGGGCAGCCCCTTGGGCGGCGCCGAGCTCACCTACGGGCACGACACGTCGCGCGAGGACGCCGTTGCGACAGTCAGGCGGGCATTCGAGGGGCCATTCAATCTTCTCGACACGTCCAACGCCTACGGCGAGGGGCGCAGCGAGCAGCGAATCGGCGCGGCCATTCGCGAGAACGACGGGGTTCCTGACGGCTTCGTCATCGCGACGAAGGTCGACGCCGACCCCGCGACGGGTGTCTACGACCGGGACCGGGTTCTCCGATCCTTCCAAGAGAGCATCGATCGTCTCGGCTTGCAGCGGTTAGACCTCCTCTACCTTCACGATCCCGAGGGCTTCATGTCGGTGGAGGAGGCGCTCGGAGCAGGCGGAGCTGTGGCGGGTCTGCGTGAACTCCGCGACTCCGGCCAGGTGACTTCGATCGGCATCGCTGGTGGAGCGGCCGCTGAGATGGCACGATACGTCGGTTCGGGGCACTTCGATGTGCTCCTCACTCACAACCGCTACACGCTCGTCGACCGCACCGCCGATTCGCTCATCGACCTGGCCCACGACCACGGAATGGGCGTCATCAACGCGGCACCCTT
>Ga0247815_10003870_pt1 | contig 10642 bp, 2 predicted proteins | sample UWRJL194509B1_FD_181014 | JGI IMG/M metagenome (GOLD analysis project Ga0247815, IMG submission 181014) | Plant litter microbial communities from Arlington Agricultural Research Station in Wisconsin, United States - UWRJ-L194-509B-1 | ecosystem: Environmental > Terrestrial > Plant litter >... | reverse complement strand
TCCTCGCCTCCGGCGTCGGCCTCGACCGTTACATCGGCACGGTCGCCGGCATCATCGACGAGGCGCTCGCCGCGCAGGGCCTGACGAAGACCGTCGGCATCAGCGTCGACGAGTGGAACGTCTGGTACCAGTCGCGCTTCAACGAGGTCGACAAACCGCCGCTGTTCGAGGGCGGGTGGAACGAGCACCCGCGCATCATCGAAGACGAGTACTCGGTGACCGATGCCGTGGTCGTCGGCTCGCTGCTGATGTCGCTGCTGCGCAACGCCGACCGGGTCTCGATGGCGAACCTCGCGCAGCTCGTGAACGTGATCGCGCCGATCCGCTCTGAGCCGGGCGGGCCCGCCTGGCGCCAGACCACGTTCTACCCGTTCTCCCTCACCGCCGCGGCCGCGCACGGAACCGTCGTGCGCTGCACCGTAGAATCGCCCGTCGTCGACACGGCGCGCTACGGCGAGGTCGACCTGCTCGACGCCGTCGTGGTGCGGGGCGACACCGAGCTGGTGCTGTTGCTCGTGAACCGCGACACCGCCGCGCCGCTGTCTATCTCGGTCGACCTCGCCGGGCTGACCGGCGCCGTCATCGCGAGCGCGCTGAGCATGCACGCCCCCGCCGGTGGCACGCGGTTCAGCAGCAACACCAAGGCCGCGCCCGACACCGTCGTGCCCGTGCCGCTGTCGTCAGCCGAACTCGCCCACGGCGTGTTCACCGCCGACCTGCCCGCGCTCTCCTGGTCGATCGTGCGCCTCTCGACCGCGACCGCGGCATGAGCGCCCACGGCTCGGCCGACGCCGCACACTTCTTCCCCCTCGACCACGACTTTCTCAGCACAGGAGCCACCGCGTGAGCGCCACCAACCCAGCCCACCCCGCGACCCGAAGCTTCGCCATCGGCGACGAGCATTTCCTGCTCGACGGAGAACCGTTCCGCGTCCTGGCCGGAGCGCTGCACTACTTCCGTGTGCATCCCGACCTCTGGGCCGACCGCATCCACAAGGCACGGCTGATGGGGCTCAACACCATCGAGACCTACGTGCCGTGGAACGAGCACTCGCCCAGCCGCGGCACCTTCGACACCGCCGCGGGGCTCGACCTCGGCCGCTTCCTCGACCTCGTCGCCGCCGAGGGCATGTTCGCCATCGTGCGTCCGGGGCCGTACATCTGCGCCGAGTGGGACAACGGCGGACTGCCCGGCTGGCTGTTCACCGACCCCGACGTCGGCGTGCGACGCAACGAGCCGCTCTACATGGCGGCGATCGCCGAGTACTTCGACGCCCTTCTGCCCATCGTCGCCGGACGTCAGATCGACCAAGGCGGCCCGGTCATCCTCGTGCAGATCGAAAACGAGTACGGCGCCTACGGGAACGACAAGGACTACCTCGCCGCGCTCGTCGAGCTGAACCGGGCCGGCGGAATCACCGTGCCGCTGACCACGATCGACCAGCCCACCGACCAGATGCTCGCCGACGGGGGACTGCCCGGACTGCACAAGACCGCGTCGTTCGGATCACGCGCCACCGAACGCCTGGCCACCCTGCGCAGGCACCAGCCCACAGGACCACTCATGTGCGCCGAGTTCTGGAACGGGTGGTTCGATTTCTGGGGTGCCCACCACCACACGACCGGCGCAGCGGAAGCCGCGGCCGAACTCGACGAGCTGCTCGCCACCGGGGCATCCGTCAGCCTGTACATGTTCCACGGCGGAACGAACTTCGGCTTCAGCAACGGAGCGAACGACAAAGGCGTCTACCAGCCGACCGTCACGTCGTACGACTACGACGCCCCGCTCACCGAGTCGGGCGATCCCGGCGAGAAGTTCTGGGCGTTCCGCGACGTCATCGCCAAGTACGCGCCCGTGCCCGACGAGGTGCCCGCGGCATTCTCGGCGGCGCCGGCGTTCGAGGTGGCCCTCGACCGTTCGATCTCGCTAGCCGACGCACTGGCGTCTCCCTTCTCTTCGCTCGGATCGTGGGCAGGGTACGACCACCTGCCGACGCTCGACGAGATCGCGCACTTCAGGGGCTTCGCGCTGTACCGCACCACGCTCGAGACCGGCGGAGTGCTCTCGTTCGCCGAGGTGCGCGACCGCGCCCAAGTGTTTCTCGACGGTGCTCCGGTCGGCGTGCTCAGCCGCGACCGGCACGACACCGCGCTCGTCGTGCCACACGCCGGGGTGCTCGACATCCTCGTCGAAGACCAGGGCCGCGTGAACTACGGCCCGCGCATCGGAGAAGACAAGGGACTGATCGGACCGGCGCTGCTGAACGGCACGCCCCTCGAATCGTGGGAGGTGCTGCCGCTGGCCGTCGACGCGCTGCCCGCGGAGGCGACCGACCTCGACGGGCCCCGCGAGGCATCCGGTCTTCCCGTCGTCGGTCCCGCGTTCGCGGGCGGCACGTTCGAGATCGACGAACCGGCCGACCTGTTTCTGGGCACCGCCGGCTGGGGCAAGGGCAACGCCTTCGTGAACGGCTTCAACCTGGGGCGGTACTGGAGCGCCGGCCCGGGGGAGACCCTGTATGTTCCGGGGCCGCTGCTGCGCTCCGGCCGCAACAGCGTCGTCGTGTTCGAGACACTCGCGATTGCCGACCCGGTGGCCCGGTTCGTCGGTGCGCCAGAGCTCGGGCACACCGAGTTCTGAGCGGGTAGAGCCGGGCCGCTACGAGGCCTTGCGGTCGAACTCGGCGAGGTAGAGGCCGAGCTCGCTGCGGCGGCTCGCGCCGAGCTTGACGCGCGCCTGCAGCACGTGGGACTCGACCGTGCGCACGCTGAGGAACAGGCGTGTGGCGATCTCGGAGTTGCTGAGCCCGAGGCCCGCGAGCTGCGCGATCTCGAGTTCGCGCCTGGTCAGCCGGGCGACGTTCTCACCCGACACCGTCGGCTGGGTCGTCGGCTTGGGCGCCGCGCCGGTCGTCGGCCGCTGCGAGTCACGGCGCGTATAGCTGTTCGACGCCTCGGCGCTGCGGCCGGCCGCGAGGTGCGCGGACGCGGCGGAGTGGAACGCCGAAGCTGCCTGCTCGTGCAGGCCCATCACCGCGAAACGTTCGGCGACCGCGTCGAGGCGGGCGGCGTCGTGCACCGTCTCGGCGCGCAACAGTTCTTCGACGATGTCGCCGAGCTGCGAGGTTCCCGGAGACCCGATCTCCTCCATCAGATCGATAAGGCGTGCCGGGTCTTCGCCCGTGGCGAATGCGCCGTACAGCGCCATCATGGTGATCTCGCGGCTGCGTCCGTTCTTGAAGCGGGCGAGCTCGAGAAAGTGACCACGCGCCGAGGCCGGGTCGGCTGGATCCACTTTGGCGAGCATCCGCAGGCACTGCAGATAGAAGTCGGTCCACGGGTCGTGCATTTCTTCCAGGTACTCGATGTTCTCGAGCAGCGCGCGAGCCTCGTCCATCCGGCCGAGAGTGGCCAGCGCGTTGCCGCGCAGCAGCTTGATCGGCACCGAGGCGTTCGGCTCCACCTTCTTACTGATGCCCGTCTCGGCCCTCGCGAGTTCCGACTCCGCACGCGTGATGCGTCCGGCGGCGAGGGACAGCGCCCCCGAGACGAGGTTGACGAGGGCGAGGTCGAACTCGTTGCCACCGAGAACGGATCGCAGTGCGTAGCCGTCGAGGTCGCGCGTGATGCCTGATCGGTCGTGCCCGAGAATCGCTTTCGCCAGGCCCGCTTCGGCCAGGAACATCGCCGAGGCGACCCGGGTCTCGGCGGTGATCAGTTCCGGCGCGATCATCGCCATCTCGCCGATGACGTCGCGGCCCAGCGCGAACGCGGCGTCGAGCGCCTCCGGCATGCCGAGGAACGAGTACGCCGGGATCGCTTCGACGAGCGACCGCAACCGCAGCGCGTAGCTGCGCGACTCGTCGCGGGCGAAGTCGACGAGCTGCTCGTGTCCGTCTTCGAAGCCCGACCCGATGAGAACCTCGCGCATGCGGTGGAGGTCGTCGAGGCCCTCGACGATATCGTCGACGGTCCCCCAGCCCGCGGCCCGTTCGTGCAAGACCCGCGCGCGCTCGCCGTCGAAGGCGTGGGCCGCGAGCAGCATGTACCACCACGAGACGAACTCGCTGTCGGCGACCCTGTCACCGTGCTCGAGACGTTCGCCCTCGAGCAACTCGATGGCGGCGGTGTGCATACCCTGGCCGGCGAAGGCCCGCGAGAGCTGTTCGGTCGCCTCGACCGACGGCCACAGTGCGAGCGACCGGCGCGCGAACGCCTCCGCCGAGGCAGGCAGCCCCCACATGTCGGCACGGCAGGCGGCACGGCAGAATATCGCCGCCGCCTTCTCGGCCGGCATGTCGTGCAGCGGGTTGGTCAGCGAACTGGCGAGCGGGTTGTTGAGCCAGTAGGCCGCGACGATCGCGCACTCGTTCGAACTCAGGCGTTCGCCGGCCCGCACCTCGGCGAGGAGGATCTGCTCGACAGTGTGTTCGGCTTCGAGCGGGTTCTCCGACTCGCGGCCCGCCTGGGCCGCGTTGGCGAAGAGCAGGTTGGCCGAGACGTGTTCTTGCGAGCCGGGCAGGTGTTGCACGAGGCCTCGGCGCAGCAGTGCCCGCAGCGGGGCCTGCCCGACCAGGCGGGTCGCCCGGACGTACGGCACCGCCCCGACCTTGGCGAGAGTCACCAGAGCGTACTCGTCGGCGTCGCTCAGGCCGGCGATCCGTTCGCGGGTCAGATCGAGGATGCGGGCGGAAAGGGTGATCGGCCCGATGACGAGCGACGCGATGTCGGCGCTGTAGCCGCCCGGCGTCTGCATGGCCTCGCGAGTGAGTTCGATGACGAGTTGTGGATTGCCGGCGGCGCCGTGCACGATGCGCGCGCGTGTCACGGCGTCGACGCCGCATCCGCCGCTCGCGGCTTCGATGATCGACGCCGCCTCGGTGAACCCGATTCCGGAGAGGTCGACGCGGTCGAGCCCCATCCTCGACCACAGTGCGGTGGTGAGACGCGATCGTTCGAGGGACTCGTGCGAGCCCAGGTCGGCCCGGTTGACATCCATGGTCACGAGTACCGGGCGGTTGGCGTTGTCGATGACGTCGCCGAGCACGCGCAGGTCGTCGACGCCGAGCAGATGGGCGTCTTCGACCGTGAGGATGCTGCCAGAAACTGCCGAAGCCGCGGCGAGGTCGCGTAGCCGCTCGACGTCGCGCGAGCGGGAGCAGCGGATCACCGAATCGCCGCCGGTTGCGCGCGCCGCCGGCTCGACGCGAGACACGAGCTCAGCGGCGACGTAGCTCTTGCCGATACCCGCGTGACCGGCCAGAATTACGCTGACGCCGCTACGTAACGCCGCCTCCACCCGGTCGATCTCGGACCGCCGTGCGGCACCCATCGCTTCAAAATGGGCAACGGCCTCGTCACGGAATCGTCGATACTGAACAGCTTTCACAATATCCTCCCCGCAACGATCATCCGCCCTCCGCACATATTCCGCTACCTTTACCTGCTTTTTGCCGGTGTCGCTCGGGCGTAGTGCGAGTGTCGCGACGGCGTTTCTCGGTAGCCGTTACTGAGCGTATTCAATCACGAGTATCGCTCCGTTTCTCGTCTCGGCTCGCGGATTCGGCCCGATCGGCCGTGTGCCGATCGCGGTGCGGCCTGCGTAGTGAGGTGCGACTACCCGGGTAGTAATCGGGTAATGCCGCGCATTGTCTGGCGTTTGCGGCCGCCTTAGCGTCAACTCCGGGACCACTCAATGTTGACGAGGGTTCCCCGAGCCGTCCGAACCCGTATCGCTATCGGACCGCACGGAATTGTGACCTGGGGGGCATTTCGATGAGTAGATCACCACGGCGACGCCACACACTGATGGGGGCAGCCGCTTTCGTGACGGCCGGCGCGCTGACCGTCTTGGGCGTATCGGTGCCGGCGTACGCCGCAGACGGAGACAACTCCGAGGCGTTCGCGCAGTTCCTCAACGCGAGCCTCTTGTCGGGTGACCTCGCCGCCGTCGGTACCGCGGAGGCGAGCAGCCCCACGGGTCCGGCCGCCGAGACCAACCCGCTCAACGCCAGCGCCCTCCAAGCGCTCGGCCTCGATCTTCAGGTCTCCGCGACGCCGTCGATCACCGTGCCGCTCATCACGCCGGGGCCGCCGACACCCGGCCTGCTCGACGTCGGTTCGCTCGGCGCGCTGCAGAATTACGCGGCATCCACTCCGACCTCCGCCGTCGCGGCGTCGGGGCTGGTCACCAACGAGGGTGCGATCGCGATCGCCGAGAACGCGACGCCCGGCACGGGCGGCAACGCGACGGTCAATCTCACCTCGCTTCTCGGACAGCTCGGCGTCACCGGCCCGACCGCGAACATCCTCGACACTCTCGGCCTGCAGGTCGGAGCGCTCGCTTCGCGTATCGAGACCACGGCGGGCGGCGGCACCACGGCGACCTACCGCGTCGCCGACCTCAAAGCCAACTTGCACAGCGCGCTCGTCGCATCACTCTCCACCCAGCTGAGGGCGGCCGGCGTCACGGTCGGCACCGGCGTCAGCACGCAACTGAACGCGCTCGCCGGGTCAGGCGGCGTGCTCGACGTCGCCCTCGACCCGCTCAACAACCTCAACGTGCTCGGCCTCGCGAGCGTCACCCTCGGCGACCCGACCATCGCCGTCAATGTGGCCGACCTCGGGGGCGTCGTCGACACGGCGCTCGGCGGCAACCAGGTTCTCGTCAGCGACGACGGCACCGTCAGCATCAACCTCACCAGCGGCACGATCACCGTCGACCTCGCCAAGATCGTCAAGCCCACGCCTCCGGGTACCGGGCTCAACGGACTGCCCGCGAACACCTCGGTGCTTACCGGCCCCACACTCACGGCCGTCACCGCGGGTGTGACCAACGCGCTCGGCAAGATCGTGGGCCCGATCTCGACCGCGCTCAACAACGCTGTCAGCAACTCGACGGTGACCGTGAGCCTCCGCGTCGTGGCGAAGGCCCTTCCCCTCGTCGGCGGGTTGACCCTCGTCGACGCCCCCATCGTGGTCAGCGGAACCCTGCAGCAGATCGCCGACGGCACCGCCACGGTCGACGCCAGCCGCATCGCCCTGCTGCCCACTGTGCCGCTGTGCCTCGTGCCCGGACCATTGAACACCTGCCTTGTCAGCGTCAACGGCATCCTGAGCGGGGTGCTCTCGGCCGTGACCGGCCAGATCGTGCCGGCGCTCCTCGGCGCGCTCGACCTGAACGTCACCAACATCCTCACCGGCACCAGCGCGACGATCACCAACGCCCTCAACGGTGTGGTCAACCCCGTCGTCGGTGCGCTCAACCCGGTGCTCACCAACGTGCTCGGCAACGTCGCCGACGTGACGATCAACGAACAACCGCCGGTCGGCGCCGACGGCACGCACACGGTGAGCGCGCTTACCGTGACGCTGCTGCCACGCGCCGCCGGTACGAGCCTGGCCAAGGTGTCGCTCGCGACGTCGTCGGTGCGCGCGATCGCCGCACCCACCGTGGACATCACCGAGACCGCGATCCGCGAGGGAAACACCATCAACGTCACGGGAACCGGATGGGATCCCGCGACGCCGGTGACGGTCGCCTACACCGACGCCGGAGGCAATCGGGTCGGCACAGACGACACGGTGACCCCGACCGCCGAGGGCGCCATCGCCGCATCCCAGCTGGTGCCGACCGGCACCCCCGGACCGGTTCGGGCGACCGCGTCGCAAGGCGTGTTCACCGGTCCCGATGCTCCGTTCGACACGGTGATCGTCAACGGCGCTCCGATCTTCAACGTGCTCGAAACTTCGGCCGTCGCGGGCGACCAGATCCGGGTCACCGGCAGCAACTGGAACCCGGCATTGCCGCTCACCGTCGAATTCACCAACGACGGCGATGTCATCGGCTCGATCACCCCGACCCTCGCACCCGACGGAAGCTTCAACGAGCCGTTCCTCGTGCCCGACGTCGAGGGCACGGTCACCGCGACCGCTGTCCAAGGAGCAGACGAACTGGATGACACGTTCGAAGTCATTCCCGCGGGCTCGCCCACGATCAACATCGTCGAGCCGCAGGTAGCCGCGGGTGACCCCATCACCATCGAGGGATCGTCGTGGACGCCCGGGGTGCCGGTCTCGGTCGTCTACACCGACGTCAACGGCGACCCCATCGGTTCGCCCGTAGCCGTATCGGTCGACGGCACCGGCAACTTCGCCCCCGTCGCACCGTTCGTGCTGCCCTTCGGCACCCTTGGACCGGTCACCGCGACCGCCACCCAGGCGGGCGGCAACACGGCGACCGACTCGGTCATAGTGACCGCGGGCCCCTCGGCGACGGTCAACATCGTCGAAGACACCGTGCAGAAAGCCGGCGGCGAGTTCACAATCCTCGGTGACAACTGGGCCCCTGGAACGGTCGACATCCGGTTCTACAGCGGCGGCGCACAGGTCGGACAACTGCTCGACTGGCCGGTCGACGCGGGATCGTTCGCCGTCAACGGCGCCAATGTGCCGGCGGCGGCTGACGCCGGCACGCTGACCGCCACGGTCACACAGGGCCCCCGCACCGCGTCGGACACCATCGAGGTGCTCGTGCCGGTGATCCCTCCCACGTTCGACGTCGTGCAGCAATCGGTCACCGCGGGCAAGCAGATCACCGTGACCGGCTCGGGATGGGATCCGTCGATCATCGTCGCGCTCGCCTTCGTCGATTCCTCCGGCGCACAGGTCGGCCAGCTGCTGACCAACGCGCCGGGCGGGAGCTTCTCGGTGCAGTTCACGGTGCCCGCCGACAGCGCGCTCGGCGTACTCACCGCTACGGCCAGCGACAGCGACTTCGAACTCGACGACACCGTCAACGTGCTCGCGGCACCGACCGTGTCGATCGGCGAAGACGAAGTGGCGCCTCCCGGAACCATCACCGTCGGCGGTGAGAACTGGGTCGACGGAACTCCCGTCACGTTGGTCTACACCGACGGCAACGGTGACGAGATCGGCACCGATTCGGTCGACCCGACGGGCGGCGTCATCGCGACGGACTTCGAGGTGCTCGCGGGAACCGTCGGCCTGGTCACCGTCACGGCCTCGCAGACCACACCCGAGCTCGGAACTAACGACGCGACCGATACCGTCGTGGTCGTCGTGGTGCCCGCGGGTCCGGCCATCGACATAGTCGAGGACGAGGTCGACGCCGGCCAGCCGATCACAATCAACGGCACCGGATGGAGCCCGGCCTCGCTGGTTACTATCGCCTTCTCCGATGGCGACGAGAACCCGCTGCCCGGCACTGTGCAGATCTTCCCGCTCACCGACGGCTCGTTCGGAGCCACTTACACGGTGCCCGTCGGAACGCTCGGTCCTGTGACGGCCTCGGCGACCCAGAACGGTGGGCCGGCGCAGACCGATCAGGTCGACGTCATCCCGGTTCCCGTGGTGAACATCGTCGAAGACGAAGTTCTCGCGGGTGAGGACATCACGATCGTCGGAGACTTCTGGGAGCCCGGCACCGTCAACATCACGTTCTCGAACCCCGATGGCCCGATCGGAGTCGGCATCACGGCGACGGCCGACGGTGTCGGACACTTCGAGACCACCTACACCGTGCCCCCGGGCACGACCGGCCCGATCACGGCGACCGTCGAACAAGATGGCGCGACCGACTCCGATGTCGTCGCCATCGGCGCTCCGCCCTCGGTCGACATCGTCGAAGACGAGGTCTCCGAGGGACAGCTGATCACGGTCACGGGTCTCGACTGGGATCCGGCCGTACAAGTGACCGTCGCTTTCGAGGACGGCAACGGTGACGCAATCCCCGGTACTCAGCAGATCTTCACTCTGGGCAACGGCGCGTTCACGACGACCTTCCAGATTCCGCTGGGCACGGTCGGACCGGTCACAGCTCTGGTCAGCCAGAACGGCGACGATCCGATCGCCGACAGCGTCATCGTGAACTCGCGCACAGTGGTCATCGTCGAAGACGTTGTCGACGTGGGCGAGGACGTCACCATCGGCGGCGACAACTGGACGCCGAACGGCACCGTCACGATCACCTTCCGCGACGAAGACGGAGACCCCATCGGCCTCCCGATCACGGCAGAGGTCGACGGTGACGGTCACTTCGACGCCACCTGGGAAGTTCCGACTGGCACAGCGGGAACCGTGACCGTCTCGGTCGTCGAAGAAATCACCGACCCGCCGGTCACCGACTCGGTCGAGGTCACCCCCGAGGCCGTCGATGCCGATGCGGACGTCGTCGCGGATCTGGACGCGGATGTTGCGGCTGACGCGGACGTGGACGGTGTTGATGCGGATGTTGCGGCTGACGCGGATGTCGACGGTGTCGACACTGACGTGGCGGCGGACGCCGATGTCGCGGCTGATGCGGATGTCGACGGTGTGGACGCTGACGTCGCGGCTGATGCGGATGTCGATGGTGTGGACGCGGATGTCGCGGCTGACGCGGATGTCGACGGTGTCGATGCGGACGCCGACGTGGTCGACGCGGATGCCGACACCGATGTCGTGGACGCCGATGCCGTTGACGCCGACGTAGACGCGGCCGCGGACACCGATGCTGCTGCCGACGCGGTGGATGTGGACGCCGACGTGGTCGACGCGGATGCCGACACCGATGTAGTGGACGCCGATGCCGATGCCGTTGACGCGGATGCCGTTGACGCCGACATAGACGCGGCCGCGGACAC
>Ga0247815_10003869_pt1 | contig 10646 bp, 6 predicted proteins | sample UWRJL194509B1_FD_181014 | JGI IMG/M metagenome (GOLD analysis project Ga0247815, IMG submission 181014) | Plant litter microbial communities from Arlington Agricultural Research Station in Wisconsin, United States - UWRJ-L194-509B-1 | ecosystem: Environmental > Terrestrial > Plant litter >... | reverse complement strand
TTACTCGTAATCGCTCATCGGCGCGCAGCCGCAGAACAGGTTGCGGTCGCCGTAGACGTTGTCGGCGCGGCCGACCGGCGGCCAGTACTTCTGCTTGCGCAGCGACGGCACCGGATACGCCGCCACTTCGCGGCTGTACTTGCGTTCCCAGACGTCGGCGGTCAGCACCTCGGCGGTGTGCGGGGCGAATTTCAACGGGTTGTCCAGCTTGTCGAATTCGCCGCTTTCCACTTTGGCGATCTCGCCGCGGATGGTGACCATGGCGTCGATGAAGCGATCCATCTCGGCCTTCGATTCGCTTTCGGTCGGCTCGATCATCAGCGTGCCCGGCACCGGGAAGCTCATGGTCGGGGCGTGGAAGCCGAAGTCCATCAGGCGCTTGGCGACGTCCTCGTTGCTGATGCCGGTGGCGTCCTGCAGCGGACGCAGGTCGATGATGCACTCGTGCGCGACCAGGCCGTCGTGGCCCGAATACAGCACAGGGTAGTGCGGCGACAGGCGGCGCGCCATGTAGTTGGCGTTGAGGATCGCGGTTTCGGTCGCGGCGGTCAGGCCTTCGGCGCCCATCATCGCGATGTACATCCACGAGATCGGCAGGATGCTGGCCGAGCCGTACGGCGCGGCGCTGACCGAACCGATGCCGGCGTTGTCGCGGATGTAGCCGTTCGAGCGCTGGTTCGGCAGGAACTTGGCCAGGTGCGCGCCGACGCCGATCGGGCCGACGCCTGGGCCGCCACCGCCGTGCGGAATGCAGAAGGTCTTGTGCAGGTTCAGGTGCGAGACGTCGCCGCCGAACGAACCCGGCGCCGCGACGCCGACCAGCGCGTTCATGTTGGCGCCGTCGATGTAGACCTGGCCGCCGTGGCCGTGGACGATTTCGCACAGCTCCTGGATGCCTTCTTCGAACACGCCGTGGGTCGACGGGTAGGTCACCATCACGCAGGCCAGGTTCTTCGAGTGCAGTTCTGCCTTGGCTTTCAGGTCGGCCAGATCGACGTTGCCGCTGGCGTCGCAGGCGGTGACGACCACCTGCATGCCGACCATGTTGGCCGACGCCGGGTTGGTGCCGTGCGCCGACGATGGAATCAGGCAGATGTTGCGGTGGCCTTCGCCGCGCGATTGGTGGTAGGCCTGGATCACCAGCAGGCCGGCGTATTCGCCCTGCGAGCCGGCGTTTGGCTGCAGCGAGACGGCGGCGTAGCCGGTCAGCGCGCACAACATCTCTTCCAGCTGCGCGATCATTTCGCGGTAGCCGACGGTCTGGGTGTCCGGCGCGAACGGGTGGATGTTGGAGAATTCAGGCCAGGTGACCGGGATCATTTCCGAGGTCGCGTTCAGCTTCATGGTGCACGAACCCAGCGGGATCATGGTGCGGTCCAGCGCCAGGTCCTTGTCCGCCAGGCCGCGCAGGTAGCGCAGCATTTCGGTTTCGGAGTGGTAGCGGTTGAAGACCGGGTGCGACAGGTAGGCGCTGGTGCGCGACAGCGACTCGGGGAACGAACGGCCGACCGCCGCTTCGACGCCGTCGAAGTCCGGGCCGTGGGCCGGGCCGCCGACCGGGTGCGCGAACACGGTCCACAGCAGAGCGATGTCTTCGCGGGTGGTGGTTTCGTCCAGCGAGACGCCGACGTGCGAGGCGTCGATCACGCGCAGGTTGACGCCGTGCGAGTGGGCCGACGCGTGCAGCTGTTCGGCGTTCTTGACGGCGATGGTCAGCGTGTCGAAGTAGGTGTCGTTGACGACGGTATAGCCCAGCGTCTTCAGGTTCGAGGCCAGCACGCCGGTGAAGCGGTGCACGCGCTTGGCGATCTGCAGCAGGCCTTTAGGACCGTGGTAGACGGCGTACATCGACGCCATCACCGCCAGCAGCACTTGCGCGGTGCAGATGTTGGACGTGGCTTTTTCGCGGCGAATGTGCTGCTCGCGGGTTTGCAGCGCCAGGCGGTAGGCCTTGTTGCCCTGGGCGTCGATGGTGACGCCGACCAGGCGGCCGGACATGCTGCGCTTGAATTCGTCGCGGGTCGACAGGTAGCCGGCGTGCGGGCCGCCGAAACCCAGCGGCACGCCGAAGCGCTGGCTGTTGCCGACGACGACGTCGGCGCCCCATTCGCCCGGTGGCGTGAGCATGGTCAGCGCCAGCAGGTCGGCGGCGACGACGACCATCGCGCCGTTGGCCTTGATGGCTTCAACGCCGGCCTTGTAGTCGCGCACCACGCCGTTGACGCCCGGGTATTGCAGCAGCACGCCGAAGCACTCGCCGACGGCGGCCAGTTCGGCCGGGTGGAAGCTCTTGACTTCGATGCCCAGCGGCTTGGCGCGGGTCTCGACCACTTCACGGGTTTGCGGCAGCACGTCGTCGGCGACGTAGAACACCTGGGACTTCGATTTGCCGACGCGCTGGATCAGCGTCATCGCTTCGGCGGCGGCGGTGCCTTCGTCCAGCATCGACGCGTTGGCGATGCCCATGCCGGTCAGGTCGGTGATGGTTTGCTGGAAGTTCAGGATCGCTTCCAGGCGGCCTTGCGAGATCTCCGGCTGGTACGGCGTGTAGGCGGTGTACCAGGCCGGGTTTTCGAAGATGTTGCGCAGGATGACGCCCGGCGTCAGCGTGTTGTAGTAGCCCTGGCCGATCAGCGACTTGAGCACCTTGTTTTTCGAAGCGATCTTTTTCAGCTTGGTCAGCGCTTCCTGTTCCGGCATCGGCTGCGAGTACTGGCCGAGGGCCAGCGCGCCTTGGTTGCGGATGTTGGCGGGAACCAGGGCGTCGATCAGGGCGGCGCGCGAGGCGTAGCCGAGGACCGACAGCATGGCGTCCTGTTCTGCGGCGTCGGGGCCGATGTGGCGGGCGATGAAGGCGTCGCGGGCTTCGAGTTGGGTCAGGCTGGTGCGGGTCATGATTTTCAGGGCCAAAAAGAGAATAGGGCGGCAACCCCGCGCGGCTGTGCGGGGAAAAGGAAAGGCCAGCGCGGGGCTGGCCTGGGTTCCGTTACTTAAGCTGCGGTGGCTTTGCCGTAGGCGGCTGCGTCCAGCAGGCCGTCGATGGCGGCGGCGTCGGTCGGCTTGATCTTGAACAGCCATGCCGAGTAGGCGTCGGCGTTGATCGACTCCGGCGCGCTGGCCACGTCTTCGTTGACGGCGACGACTTCGCCCGACACCGGCGCGTAGATGTCGCTCGCGGCCTTGACCGATTCCACCACGGCGGCGTCGTCGCCGGCGGTGTAGCTCTTGCCGACTTTCGGCAGCTCGACGAAGACGATATCGCCCAGCGCGTCCTGCGCGTACTCGGTGATGCCGACGGTGACGGTGCCGTCATCTTCGGCGCGTACCCATTCGTGGGATTCGGTGTACTTCAGGTCTGCAGGAATGTTCATGTAAAGCTCCAGAGGGGTGATGAGTTAGACAGCCAGGATTTTACCGTTGCGCACGAACGGCAGTTTAACCACGGACGCGGCCAATTTTTTGTCGCGGATTTCGACCTGCACGGTGTCGCCGACGGCCACGCCGTTCGGCACGCGCGCCAGCGCGATCGCTTGTTGCATCGACGGGCTGAAGGTGCCGCTGGTGATTTCTCCGACGGCGTCGGTGCCGGCCACGATGACCTTTTGGTGGGCGCGCAGCACGCCGCCTTTTTCACGCAGGATCAGGCCGACGAATTGGGCGTTCTGGCCCATCGCCTGCAAGGCCGCCTTGCCGATGAAGTCGCGCTCTGCGACCAGGTCGATGGTCCAGGCCAGGCCGGCGTCGAGCGGGTTGACGGTTTCGTCCATATCCTGGCCGTACAGGTTCATGCCGGCTTCGAGGCGCAGCGTGTCGCGTGCGCCCAGGCCGGCCGGCTTGACGCCGGCGGCGACCAGCGCGTTCCACAGGTTCTCGGCCTGGTCGGCGGCGACGCCGATCTCAAAGCCGTCCTCGCCGGTGTAGCCGGTGCGGGCGATCATCGCTTCGCCGAAGACGGGGCTTTGCGCGAAGGCGACGTTGAACGGCTTCATGTCGGCGGTGCCGGCTTTCGATTCCGGGATCACGTCCCACACCTTGGCGCGGGCGTTCGGGCCTTGCACGGCGATCAGCGCCATGGCGTTGGCGCCGTCGCGGCGCTGGGTGATCGTCACGCCGCTGTTGGTGGCGGTGTTTTGCTGCTGCATCCAGGCCACGTCTTTTTCGGCGGTGCCGGCGTTGACCACCAGGCGGAACCAGCTCTCGCTGATGAAGTAGACGATCAAGTCGTCGATGACGAAGCCTTGCGGATTGAGCATGCAGGAGTACAGCGCCTTGCCCGAGACCTGCAGCTTGTCGACGTTGTTGGCCAGCAGGCCGCGCAGGAAGGCGCGCGCGTTGTCGCCCTTGATGTCGACCACGCACATGTGCGCCACGTCGAACATGCCGACGTCGGTGCGCACCGCGTTGTGTTCCTCGATCTGCGAGCCGTAGTTGACGGGCATGTCCCAACCGCCGAAATCGACCATCTTGGCGCCGGCGGCGCGGTGGGCATTGTTGAGTGGGGTGGCTTTGAGCGTCATGATTCCTCGGTCCAAATCGAAAAGGGGTTAACAGAACATACAAGGAACGGCTTAAAAGCAGTTTCCACAATGATCGCAGACCCCTCTGTCCTTGGTACCTGAGAGATTACGGGAAAAAATCCCCGCGCGCCCCTTCGGTGGGCCGCCGGCATACGCCGCGGCCGCTCTCCAGAGTTGAGCCGAATTGGCCCCTTGATCGGTCCTTTTGCCTGAGAGTTTTTGGGTAGTGCCCCTTCGGCGGCGACGCGAGTTCGCCCTCTCCCGATCAAGACTCGGGAATATATGCCAGAAGGGCTTTATTGTCAATCTTGGCCCGCACGAATGGCGCGCAACAGAAAGGCCGTAAAATCAACTATTTGCTAGAATTAATGCAAACTTATTCGAGAGCCCAGCCATGAGCCAAGACCAAACCAATTTCCAGGGCCACGCGTGGTTCACCCTTTCGGGCGACGTTAACAGCGATATGGTTCGCCGCGTCTTCGACGCCGTCGCGGACATGACCGAGGACCGCATCACCACCGCCCACATCCTGATCCAGTCCAACGGCGGCTACGTCAGCGACGGGATCTGCCTGTACAACTACCTGAGCAAGCTGCCGATCAACATCATCACCTACAACGCCGGCGCCGTGGCGTCGATCGCGGTGGTGCTGTTCCTGGCCGGCGCCGAGCGCTACGCCAGCGACACGGCGCGCTTCATGGTGCACAAGTCGCACGCCAGCGCGCCGCACGGCGCCCGGCCGGACGCGCTGCGCATCATCGTCGAGGGCTTGCAGGCGGACGACGCCCGCACCGAACAGATCCTGCGCCAGCATGTGCGCATGACGGAGGAACACTGGCGCACCCACGAGTATTCGGACCTGCACCTGACGGCGGCCGAGGGCTTGCGGGTAGGCATGGTCAACGCGGTGAGGGATTTCGAGCCGCCGCGCGGCGAGCGTGTGACGAATATCTGAGGAGCTTCCTCGGCTTAAAACTCTTCCCATTCGACTTCTTTGGCGGCCTTGCGGCTGATGCTCAGCGGTAAGGCCGGAGCGGTGCGCGTTGGCTTGGCGGCGGGGATCGGCGCGGGCGCCACGGCGTCCGCCGATGCGGGCTCGGCCGCCACGGCGTCCGCCGATGCGGGCTCGGCCGCCACGGCGTCCGCCGATGCGGGCTCGGCCGCGTCGGGCAGCACGAAGGCGCCGATTGCCTGGCTGAGCTTGCCCGTCTCGCCGCGCATCGAGGCCGCCGCCGCGGCGGCCTGTTCCACCAGCGCGGCGTTTTGCTGCGTGGCTTGATCCATCGCCGAGATCGCCTGATTGACTTGCTCCAGCCCGGCCGTCTGCTCGGCGCTGGCGTCGGCGATTTCGCCGATCAGCCCGGTCACACGCTTGACGCTGCCGACCACTTCCTCCATCGTGTTGCGCGCCTGGTCGGCCAGTTGCGTGCCGAGCATCACCTTGTCGACCGAATCGTCGATCAGTTGCTTGATTTCCTTGGCCGCCGCCGCGCTGCGTTGGGCCAGGTTGCGCACCTCGGACGCCACCACCGCGAAGCCGCGCCCTTGTTCGCCGGCGCGCGCCGCCTCCACCGCCGCGTTCAGCGCCAGGATGTTGGTCTGGAAGGCGATGCCGTCGATGACGCCGATGATCTCCGCGATCTTCTTCGAGCTGTCGTTGATCGACGCCATCGTGCCCACCACCTGCGCCACGTCGTCGCCGCCGCGCACCGCCACGGCGGACGCCGACAGCGCCAGCTTGTTGGCCTGCACCGCGTGCTCGGCGTTTTGCTTGACGGTCGCGGTCAACTGCTCCATCGACGACGCGGTTTGCTCCAGCGCGCTGGCTTGCTGCTCGGTGCGGGCGGATAAATTCAGGTTGCCGTCGGCGATCTCCGACGCCGCGCCGCCGAGCGCGCGGACGCCTTGCCGCACCTGGCCGATGATGGCCAGCAGGCTGTCGTTCATTTGCTGCATCGCCCGCAGCAGCTTGCCGGTCTGGTTGTCGGCTTGGATTTCGATACGGGTGCTGAGGTCGCCATCGGCGATGCGCTGCGCCACCAGCATGGCGTGCAGCAAGGGCGCGGAGATGGAGCGCGCTAGCCACAGCGCGAGCAGCGCGCCGCCGCTGATGGCCAGGCCCAGCAGGCCGAAGATGACGACGCGGGCGCCGGCGTACGAGTCGTCCGCCACGCGCGCCGTTTCCTGGCTTGCCTGCATGCCGCCGGCCAACAGCTTGCTGAGTTGGGCGTTCAAGCCGTCCAGCGCCTGCTGCGACGCGCCCTTGAGCAGCGCGCGCGCTTCGTCCGGCTTGCCGTCGCGGGCCAGCGCCGCCAGCTTGTTGTGTTCGGCAAGGTAGGCGGCGGCCTGGCGCTGCATCTCGGCCGCCTGCTGTTGCGCCGGCCCGTCGCTCAGCACCCGCGCCAACTGCTCGCTGTTGCCGCGAAAGGCGGAGGCGGCGTTGTTCAGTTTTTGCGCGGCGTCGTCGATGCTATCCTTGTCGCCGGCGACGACGTGCTCCAGCTTGCGCAATTCCAGCAAGTCATTGCGCAGCGACAGCACGGCGATGGTCTGCGGCAGCCATTTGCCGGACAGTTCCGACGAGGCCTGGTCGATGTCGCGCATGCGCGACAGGGCGTTGACGCCCAGCAGCGTGGTCAGGCTGAGCACGATGGCGAAGGCAGCCAGTAGCTTGCTGGAGGTTTCCAGATTGTGCAAGAATTTCATGGGGCATCCTTGAGGGCGGGCGAGTCTGTTATGTTAGGGAAACTTCAAGCTTGCCTCTTGCGCCGCGTCAACACCGGGCTTGCGCGAAAATTGATTGCAGTAAATCAGCGAAATACGCGAAAAACCGCACATTCTTGATTTCCTTGTATTGCCTTATGGAAATACTGTGTGAAAATGCGATATTCGGATATTTTTATATTTTTCAGGTCTGATATGGTTGCAACTCCCACAACGCCGGCATCGCCCAAAAAGACCGTCACGCCGCGGCATGCCTTGCTGGAGGAGTTGATCGGCATCGCGACCAAACATGCGGGCGAGCAGTATCTGGAGCTGGCGACCAAGCTGGCCGGGGCGCTGATCGATGCGACCGACGGCGATACGCGCGCGATTCAGGCGCGTCTGCGGGCGGGCAATCAGCTGCGCAACCGTAATTTCGCGTTTTTGCATCTGGCCACCGATACGCTGGAGAAGGCGCTGCGGCGCGAGATCGCCGAATTGGCGCCGGCCGCCAAGGGCGCGTCGCGCGCGGGCGAGCTACCGTTGTCGCTGGTGCCGTTCGAAGAAATGGATACCAAGGTGGCGCTCGGCGGCGTGAGCAAGCCGTTCGAGCTGCTGTATGCGGATCAGTTGCAGACTTTGAATGTGCGGCTGGCTTTCTTGCTGGACCGCGATATCTTGCGCGGGAGTCAGAATCCCTTCCGGCCCGAGGTGTTTTTGGTGGCCTTGCAGCATGCGTGGAATGAGTTCGACGCCGAGCCGGAATCGGCGCCGTTGTTGCAGCCGATGATCAAGCCGGGCATGTTCATCGAACTGGGGCCGATGCTGGATGCGCTGAACCTGGCTTTGCAGAGCAAAGGCGTGTTGCCCGGCTCGGTCGATGGTTACAAGGGCCGCAAGGCCGATGCGGCCAAGACCGCGCCGTCGCGCGCGCGCGGCAACCAGGCGGCGCTGGCGCAGCAATTGCGGCAGTTCTTCGCGTCCAGCGACGTGGCCGGGTCGGCCGCCGGGCAGATCGTCGACGGCATCGCCGGCGGCATGTTGCAGGGTGCCGGCGGCGATGTCGATCTGAGTATTCCGGATTTGCCGATGTCGGCGCTGGCGGCCGGCAGCACGTGGGTACCGAACGCGGCGCAAGCGGGCAGCGGCAGGGCGCCGGGGAGTGCGGGGCACGCGGCCGGCGGCACCTGGATGCCGAATTCGGCGCAGGCGGGCGGCGGTAGGGCGGCTGAGAACGCGGCGCAGACGGCGGGCGGCGCTTGGGTGCCGAATGTGGCATCGGCGGCGGGTGGCGCCTGGGGCGCGAATGTGGCATCAGCGGCGGGCGGGCATGCTGCGGGCACCGGCACCGGCACCAGCACCGGCACCGGCGTTGGAGGCGGAACGGCGATGGCGGCAGGGGGGATTGCCGGCGCTGCGGCTGAGGGCGGCGGATTCGTGTCGGCGGCTGGCGTGGCGATGCCCGCCGGCGCGTTGCAGGGCACCGGCGGCGTATGGGTGCACGGGCCGGCGCAAGGTTTCCAGCCCGGCGCATTGAGCAACGAAGACGCGCAGCGCCTGTCGCAGATCGGCGGCAAGCAGCCGCTGCTGGCGTATCTGGCGCAGCTGCAAAAAGCGGTGCCGTATGAATCGATAGGCGGCGTGGCCGGCGCCCCTCCGGGCATGGCGGCGGCCGCGTCGTCGGGCGAAGCGGTCGAATCGGCCAAGGTCTTCTACCTACCGAACATCAAGCAAAGCATGCCGCAAGGCAGCCTGTCGCGCAACGATGAAAGCACCATCGACCTGCTGTCGGCGGTGTTCGACACGGTGTTCCGCGACCAGAACATCTCGCAGGAAATCCGCGACCTGATCCGCTTCCTGCAGATCCCGGTGCTGAAGGCCGCCCTGGTCGACAAGAACTTCTTCTTCCAGGACACCCATCCGGCGCGCCGCCTGATCGACCTGCTGTCGCGCATGGGCTGGGAGCAGCGCAAGGGGCCGGACGATCCGCTGTTCGACGCCATGCAGCGCAGCGTCGACCGGGTCGGCCGCGATTACGATCATGAGCTGTCGGTGTTCACCGAGGCCGTCAACGAACTGGAGGCGTCGATCCAGGCCGAGGAGCGCGCCGCCGCGACCGCCATCGCCGCGCCGATCGCCGCCGCGCTGAAGCAGGAGAAGATGGCCGAGTCGATCAAGCTGGCCAAGAACTCGGTGGCGTTGCGCATCGGCACCGGCGAGGTGATCGCGGTGGTCGAGGCCTTCCTGGAGCAGCGCTGGGTGTCGGTGCTGACGGTCGCCTACAGCATCGAGGACGACAAGCCGGGCGCGGTCAACAACGCCACCAAGACCATGGACGAGCTGATCTGGAGCGTGCGGCCCAAGCTCAACGCGGAAGAGCGCAAGCGGCTGATCGCCAAGCTGCCGGGCTTGCTGTCGCAGTTGAACAAGTGGCTGGACGTCATCAAGTGGCAGGACGCGGACCGGCTGCAATTCTTCGCCGAGCTGGCCGAATGCCACGCCTCCATCGTGCGCGCGCCGATCGAGATGTCGGCCGAGCGCCAGCTGGAGATTTCGATGCAGGTGGCGCAGCAGGCCGCCGAGCGCCGGCTGGCGTTGCAGGCCAAGGCCGAGGCCCAGGAGCAAGCCGCCGCCGAAGCGCTGGCGCGGCAACCGGCGCCGGCGCGCGAGGAGGAGGACGCCATCATCGAAGTCGACGGACTGGCGCGCGGCATGTGGCTGGAGTTCGAGCAGGACGGTGGCGGCAGTCGCAAGGTCAAGCTGGCGTGGATCAGTCCTCTGCGCACCTTGTACATCTTCTCGACCGCCGCGCGGCAGGAAGCGTTTTCAATGTCCGGCGAGCAGCTGGCGCAGCGCTTCCGCGCGCGCACGGCGCAGGTGGTGCGCAGCGAAGGCGTGGTGGCGGTGGCACTGTCGCAAGCGTTGGCCCGCGCCGCCGACAACGACGCCGCCATCGACCCGCCGGCCTCCGCCTTCGGCTAAGTCCCTCGTTCCGTTCCATCTTCCAGGCCTCGCCGAGCAGGCGGCTGCGTATATTGCCAAATGGTAATCTTCGGCCAAACGCCGCGCCGTGTGCTTATAATGATGGTGCACTGCAAAACAAATGAATAGGGTAGTCGATGATGATTTGGTGGCATTGGTTGAGCGTGGCGGGAAGTTTGGCGGTGACCGGGCCGATCGGCGTGGCCATCGCGGTTTGGCTGCTGGCCGGTAAATCCTGGCGCCTGACGGCGATCTGGGCGTTTTTGTTCGGCGCCGGCATGGCGCTGGTGGTCATCACCAAAATGGCCTTCATGGGTTGGGGCATCGGCGTGGCGTCGGTGGAGTTCGCCGGCTTCAGCGGCCACGCGATGCGCGCCGCCGCCGTGTTCCCGGTCGCCGGCTTCCTGGCCTTCCGCTCGTCGCCGCCGGCCGCGCGCCAACTTG
>Ga0247815_10003868_pt1 | contig 10649 bp, 8 predicted proteins | sample UWRJL194509B1_FD_181014 | JGI IMG/M metagenome (GOLD analysis project Ga0247815, IMG submission 181014) | Plant litter microbial communities from Arlington Agricultural Research Station in Wisconsin, United States - UWRJ-L194-509B-1 | ecosystem: Environmental > Terrestrial > Plant litter >... | reverse complement strand
ATCCTGTTCGACGTGTTCCTGCGTCACCCGGCCGTCGGCATCCATTTGGCGGACAACCGGGTCGTCGGGCCGTCGGAACTCGTTCTCGCCGAGCGCATCCTGCACTCGCTCGAACTCGCGGTGCTGACCGGTCAGGCACTTCTCGACCACTACGCGGTCTACAGCGGCTTCGTGCTCCCGTACATCGCGAACGCGTGCCGGGTGCGCGTGGACTCGACGAGTGTGAGCCTCGACGAGGTCTCCTGGATCGCGGAGAGCGCGGAGGTGACGGCCGAGACGCATCCGCTGCTGACCCGCTATTCCACTCAGATTCAGGAGATGGACTTCGCGTCGACCTACCGCGTCGGGGTCGGCGTCGTCGTGGCCTCGGTGATGCGGGCTGCCACAATGGAGCCATGACCGCTACCCGCCCCGCCCCCGGCGAAATCGTCGGAACGTACATCCGACTGTCCCCTCTCACGGCAGCCGACTTTCCGGCGCTCTACGAGGCGATCGGCACCCCGGAGGTCTTCGCGGGCGGTTATGGCGGCGGCCCGGAGGGCTACCGTGACACCCTCGAGGGCTTCACCGAGTTCGCCACCGGGTACTACAACTTCGAGGCCAACAACGTCTATGCGGTGCGGCTGCTCGACGGAACCCTCGTCGGCACGTCCACGATGGCGGACTTCGACGAGGCCAACGAGCACACCCACATCGGCTGGACGGCCTACGACCCGCGGGTGTGGGGCACGGCGGTGAATCCCGAGGCCAAGCTGCTGCTTCTGGGCCTCGCCTTCGACTCGGGCTTCGGCAGGGTCAGAATTCAGGCTGACGCGCTCAACGACCGCTCCCGAGCGGCGATCCTCAAGCTCGGCGCGAGCTTCGAGGGCATCGTGCGCCGCGACCGCTTGCGCGCCGACGGTGTGACCTGGCGCAACACCGCGGTCTTCTCGATCCTCTCCGACGAGTGGCCCGCGGTGCGCGCGGGCCTCGAAAAGCGGCTCGAGGCGTTCGGCGGAAAGCCTGTCACCCTCTAGATTTGACCCATGAGTGAAAGCGACTGGGCGAACGACCTCACCGGCCTCCGCGAGAGTATCGACAACATCGACGCTGCCCTCGTGCACCTGCTCGCGGAGCGCTTCAAGTTCACCCAATCGGTCGGCAGGCTCAAGGCGGTCTCCGGGCTCCCGGCGTCGGACCCGGAACGCGAGCGCGTGCAGATCGCCCGGCTCCGTGCGCTCGCCGAGGAGTCGCACCTCGACCCCGCGTTCGCCGAGAAGTTTCTCAACTTCATCGTCGCCGAGGTCATCCACCACCACGAGGCGATTGCTTCAACGGGTGCCGTGCCGACGCAGAGCAGCCCTAGCGAATAGTGATCGCCCGCTTGTCGGAGTCGTCCGACGCGAAGTGGGTGTCACCCGAGTAGACCGCGTAGAGGGTCTTCTTGCCCGTCGTCGAGAAGAGCGGCAGCGTGATCGTCGCCTTCGACTTGGTGAGGGTTTTCGTGGCGATGAGGGTATCGCCGTCGTAGATGTCGACGGTTCCGGTCGGCGGGTGGCTGTACCAGCTCGCGGTCTTGAATGAGACTGTCGCCTTGACGGTGCTCGTGGTCTTCGCCCTGGATGCCGAGAGCTTGAGGCCCAGGGTCGGCCGCAGCTGACCGGGGCGCACGATGACTCCGGCGGCGGTGCGACCGTCGATCGCCGTGATCTGGATCGTCTGGTCGATGGCCCCGTACCGCCACGGCACCTTCACACGTACGACACCGTCGTCGTCGACCTTGGTCGAACCGATGGAGCGGGAGGCGGGAGCCGTCCACTTGAGGCTCACCGAACCGGAGTTGGGCTTGCCGGTGTAGGCGACGACGTAGGGCGCGATGCCGCCCCCGCCGAGAGCCGCCGCCGGCGTAGCCACGAGCAGGGGTGACTTCGCGGATGCCGCCGCAGAGCCGCTCGTGCCGATGGTCACTGCGTACGAGGTCACCGTGGCGGGGGCGAACCCGGGGAGGGAACCGGTGACCGCGACGGAGATCGCGCGCGTGGCATCCGCTCCCGTCGCAGTGTACTTGGAGCCGGTGGCGCCCGGGATCGGGGTGCCGTCGCGCAGCCACTGGTAGCTACGGGTGACCCCGACCTGCCTGAAGTACTGGTCGACCGCGGCGAGCTCGCGACCGACGACGGCGGTGCCGCCGAGGGTCATCCCCTTGTCTGCTGCGAGAAGAGTGGGCGTGGAGGTGAGCGTCACGGTGACGGACGCCGCCTCGGGGGTCGCCCAGTCGACGTCGACGTGCACGCCGCCGCTCGCGCTCGAGAAGGTGTCGAAGGAGTCGAGGGCGAGGGCACGCACGCGGTTGTTGCGCACGGCGCTGTCCTGCATCGCGATCGCGAGCGTCTCGGGCGCCGTGGGGCGCGAGGTGTCTTCGGTGAGCACGCGCACACCGTCGCCGTAGGCGTAGGTGAAGGGCGTCTTGCACGTGAGTGCGCAGACCTTGAAGGTGTCTTTGTTGGCGAGCAGTCCGGCATCCTGCGCTGAACCGTTGCGGAACTCGACCCAGTAGTTCGCGCCGCTCACCGGGTCGGTGATGCGGATGCCGCGGGAGCCGCTCGTTCCGGAGATCGGGCGGATCACCTGCGTGACGGTTGTGGTCGCCTGGCCGTTGCTCGCCGCGGTGACGACGTCGCCGGCGGGGAGGAAACCGAGGCGGTCTTTGGCCGGAAGCGAGAGCGACGGCATCGACTTCTGGCCGACGACCGTGGCGCCCATGATGTCGTAGAGGTCCCAGTACTCGTCGATGCCACAACCGGTGCCGGGTGCCTCGACGATCGTGTCGCTCGTGCACACCGCGACGTTGGCGTGGCCGAGGCTGATGTTGTGGCCGAACTCGTGGGCGACGGTGGCAGCGCCCAGGCTGGATCCGACGGTAGCCATGATCTTGCCGCCGTCGCTCGACGATGCCCCGAGGGTGCCGAGGCCGGTGAAGCCGAGCTTGCGCGCGCACGGGCCCTGGGCGGAGGAGCCGTCGGGGTTGAGCACGACGAGGTGACGCCCGGTGCCCGCACCGAAGAAGACGTTGGGGTTGTCGCTGAACTTGGCTCCGGCCTGCGACCACCAGGTGTGCACGGAGGTCGAGCGACCCGCACACGAGGTGTTCGAGGTGAACCGGGTGATCTTGGCAAGGCTCACACCGTTGATCACCGAGTTCGACTGGCTCTTCCAGTACTTCGACACTGTCGAGACGAGCGAGCGCACCTTCGCGTCAGAGAAGGTCGTGCCCTTGACCGAGCTGCCCTGGGGCTGCACGACAGCGACGTAGAACGAGTGGGTGAGCGGCGCCGCGGCGGCGACAGTCGACGGCTGCGTGATGGTTGCCGCGGCGACCGGCATCGCGACGTTCTCGGTGGTCGCCGTCGAGAGAATCTGCATCGACTCGGCGCTCTCCGCCGGCAATGGCTCGGTGGATGCCGCGTCGACAACCTCCGGCGCAACCTCCAGCTCGGCGCTCGCCTCGTCGGTGAGCGCGAGGGTGCCCTCGAGCGTGGAGCCGCTCACTGCGCCATCCGGAAGCCCGCCCTCGAGCTGGATGCTCTCCCCGGTGTCGGTGAGCAGGTAGGTGCTGGATTCCACCTCGGGCGCGAGAGCCACACCCTTGTCGGTGACCGGAACGTCGGCCTCGACGACCTGGAGCGTTCCGCTGACCTCGAGCTGGGCGGCATCCGCGTACTGCGCGTCGTCGACGACCACGACGTCAGCGGGCGGCTCTGTGGCGGTTGCCGCTGCTGCGGGCGCGGCTGCTGCGGGCGCGGAAACCAGCGCTCCGGCAAGCAAGCCGATGACGAGTACTGCAGGCACGAACGAGCGCACGAAAAAATCCCCCTGTTGGAACTACCCCCATGACGGTTCCAACGCGTGCCACGCTACGGGTCGCTCGGCACGCAATCAACCCCTATTCGAGGCGATAGACAGACAGGTTTGGTACGTTTCACCGAATGCTGGGGTGTCTACCCTCGAACTGGGGGCGCGGTGGAGCTATGGCAATCGCGCCAGCGATTGCGCGACCCCAGCGCCGACTGAGCCTGCGAAGGAGGACGGGGACATTACGCCCCGACCACCGGACCGAAGTGCGCCGGGAGTGTGCCGCGGTGGGCCTCCTGCAGCTGATCGACGCTCAGCGTGAACTGGTCCTGCACCTCGAGGGCGCCGCCCGCGTCGGTGACGCCGATGCGGAGTACGGGGTAGCCGCGTCCTTCGCACAGTCCCTGGAACTTCACGTCGTCTTCGCGCGGCACCGACACGATCACGCGACCGGTGCTCTCGGAGAAGAGTGCGGTTGCGACATCCACGCCATCGCGTTCGGTGATCTCGCCCAACCAGACGCGTGCGCCGATGCCGAAACGGAGCACCGACTCGGTGAGTGCCTGAATGAGGCCGCCGTCGGCGAGGTCGTGCGCGCTCGCGATGAGGCTCTGGTCGGCGCCTGCCGCGATGAGCGAGGCGAGCTGCATCTCAGCGGCGAGGTCGACCGTGGGCGGGAGGCCGCCGAGGTGGTCGTGGATGGTTCCGGCCCACGCGGAGCCGTCGAGCTCCTGCTTCGTGGTGCCGAGCAGGTAGATGTTGTTGCCTTCGTCCTGCCAGCCCGACGGGATGCGCTTCGCCACGTCCTGGATGACGCCGAGCACGGCGATGACCGGGGTCGGGTGAATGGGAACGTCGCCGGTCTGGTTGTAGAACGAGACGTTGCCGCCCGTGACGGGAATCTCCATCTCGAGGCAGGCGTCGCTCAAGGCCTCGACGGTCTGGCTGAACTGCCACATGACCTCGGGGTTCTCCGGGCTGCCGAAGTTGAGGCAGTCGCTCACCGCGACGGGAGTCGCTCCCGCGACGGCGACGTTGCGGAACGCCTCAGCGAGCGCGAGGCGAGCACCCTGTGCGGGGTCGAGCTGGCAGTAGCGGCCGTTGGCGTCGGTTGCGACGGCAAAGCCGAGTCCGCTCTCTTCGTCGATGCGCACCATGCCGCCGTCGTCGGGAAAGCTCAGGGCCGTGTTGCCCATCACGTAGCGGTCGTACTGGTTGGTGATCCAGCTCTTGTCGCTGAGGTTCGGGCTGCCAAGAACGCGCAGCACCTGGTCGCGGATGTCGTCGGCGCGGGTCGGGCGCTCGAGCTTCGACGCGGAGTCGGCCTGCAGTGCGTCGATCCAGGTCGGGTAGGCGACAGGGCGGTCGTAGACCGGGCCATCGACAGCGACGGTGCGGGGGAGAACGTTGACGATCTCCTCGCCGTGCCAGTTGATGATGAGGCGGCCGGTGTCGGTGACCTCGCCGAGCACGGAAGTCTCGACGTCCCACTTCTGCACGACCGCGAGAAAGCCCTCGAGCTTCTCGGGCGTGACGATCGCCATCATGCGCTCCTGGCTCTCCGACATGAGGATTTCCTCAGCCGTCATGCTCGGGTCGCGCAGCAGCACCTTCTCGAGTTCGATGAACATGCCGCCGTCGCCATTGCTCGCGAGTTCACTCGTTGCGCAGCTGATGCCGGCAGCGCCGAGGTCCTGGATTCCCTCGACGAGGTCCTGGGCGAACAGCTCGAGGCAGCACTCGATCAGTACCTTCTCGGCGAAGGGGTCGCCGACCTGAACGGCGGGGCGCTTCGTCGGCCCACCCTCGGCAAAGGTGTCGCTCGCGAGAATGGATGCTCCGCCGATGCCGTCAGCGCCGGTGCGCGCGCCGAACAGCACGACCTTGTTGCCCACGCCGCGCGCGTTCGCGAGGTGCAGGTCTTCGTGACGGAGCACGCCGACCGCGAGAGCGTTGACGAGCGGGTTGGCCTGGTAGACGGAGTCGAAGTAGGTCTCGCCACCGATGTTGGGGAGACCGAGGCTGTTGCCGTAGGAGCTGATGCCGCTCACAACACCGTGCACGACGCGAGCCGTGTCGGGGTGGTCGATGGCACCGAAGCGGAGGGCATCCATCACGGCGACGGGGCGAGCACCCATGGAGATGATGTCGCGAACGATGCCGCCGACGCCCGTGGCAGCACCCTGGAAAGGCTCGATGAAGCTCGGGTGGTTGTGGCTCTCGATCTTGAAGGTGACGGCCCAGCCTTCGCCGACGTCGACGACGCCCGCGTTCTCACCCATGCCCACCATGAGATTCTTCTTCATGCCGGGGCTGACCTTCTGGCCGAACTGGCGCAGGTAGTTCTTGCTCGACTTGTAGGAGCAGTGCTCGCTCCACATGACCGAGTACATCGCGAGCTCGCCGCTCGTGGGGCGACGGCCGAGGATCGTCTTGATCTGCTCGTACTCGTCGGGCTTGAGACCGAGGGCCGCGAACGGCTGGACCTTCTCGGGCGTGGCGGCGGCGTTGGCGACGGTGTCTGCAACGGCAAGAGTGGGGGATGTCACGAGGCTCCAGAAAGAGGGGGCGGCCGGATGCAGCAATTCTACCGGCCTGCTGGGCGCACCGCCGCGACACCGCACGATAGCGTTGGGCGCAGCGCGAAGGTGAGGGCACCCCTATGAGTTTCACGATCGACAGCAACCTGCAGTCGCCGATCGACCCTGTCGCGTTTGCCGCGGCTCACGGGCTCCACTACCAGTCGGATGCCTTTCCTCCCCCGATCGGCGGCGCGGTCTTCGGGGCCCTCGAGGGTGCCCACGTCTCCGACCGCTTCGTCTTCGCGGGCGAGCGCGGCTTCGAGGTGGGCAACGTGCGCGGGATCATCGGCGGGAGCACGACCCGCACCTTCAACGGCATGACCGTGACGAGCAGCGTGACGACCGACATCCCGCGCCGCTACGGCTACCTCTCGATCGCGCTCGAGCGCATGATGCCGCACATGGTGCTCGACGCGAAGAGCAACAACCCGATTCTCGGAACGAGTCTTCCGCTCTCCCTCTCGGGAGACCAGCGGCTCTCCCTCGAGGGCGACTTCGACAAGCACTTCACCCTCTACTGCCCGCGCGAGTACGAGCGGGATGCCCTCTACGTGTTCACGCCCGACCTCATGGCCGTGCTCATCGACGAGGCGGGAGACGTCGACGTCGAGATCATCGACGACCGGCTCTTCGTCTACGCCTCCGGCGGGTTCGACCTCGCCAACGCCGCGGTCTGGCGACGCCTTGCTGAGATCATCCGCATCGTCGGCGCCAAAGCCCTCACCCGAACGGGCCGCTACGCCGACGCCCGGGTCGGCGAGCGAACCGTGAACACCGTCACGGAGCCAGCCCGTCGCCTCGACCAGACCCTCCTGGGCAGCAGCGACCCGGCGAAGAACCTCCGCCTGTTCAAATGGGTAGCGATCGGGATTGTCGGAGTCCTCGTCGTCTTCGGGATCGTCTTCGCCATCATCGCGATCAGTGCGGCCGCGCTGTTCAACGCGGTGTAGCCGAGAGCTCCCGGCCTGCGCCCGCGCTCTGCTGTGTGCTCGCCCAGCCCGCGTGCTCGAGTTGCCACTTTCATCCCTTCATTCGCGAACGAAGGTGCGAAAGTGGCACCTCGAGCCCCAGGACCGCGGCCTGCCTTTCGTGTGCTTCGAGAACAAGGCGGGGAATCGAGCTCTGGTCGCGGAAAAGTCTGCGCCAACGGATGCGAACCACGGCATGCCCCGCCGCTATGAAGCTATCGATCCGGCTGAGATCGCGGTCGTGCTGCCGCGAGTTCGTGCGGTGCTTCTCGCCGTCGTACTCGACGACAACCTTGAACTCTCGAAAATAGAGGTCAGCGAAACCTAGCTGACGCCCTCGGGAGTCAACGATCTCGCCCTGCAACTCCGGCTCCGGAAAACCTGCACGGGCAAGGATCAGCCGAACGAGGGTTTCCGGTCGTGACTCGGCACCTTGCCGCAGGTAGGTGAGCGCGGTCGCTGCAGCAACAGCGCCGCGTCCGGTGAACTGTTCTGTCGCCGCGGTGAGCGCGGTAAGGCTCACGTAGGGGCGGATGTCATACGGGTCCAGCACTCGCGGGTCGAGGATGAGGTGGTCGCCGACGGCAATGAGTGCGTCCAGCGGCAGCGTGGGTGCGAGTGCCAGCCACGTGCTGGTCGCGTCGCTCACCGGTAGTCCGTCCCGCACATCCAGCGTTGGAGCGCGCACGTGGTGCCCGACGATTGCCGTGCGGCGAATGGCCCGCCCGGGAGTCGGTGTTGAGACGTGGAGCTTGTCGCTGTCCGTGAAACGTGTCGGCAGCGGGCATCCCCACAATCGCGCTGCCGTCTCATGACTGAAATGCTGCCCTGGCCGCAGTACCGGCGCCATCGCCGAGCATCTCGAGAGTAGAAGGAGGCGCTCACGCTCGTCGGGGTCGGTCGTTGTCGGCCCCGGCTGCGGGACCGTGCGTACGCCGCGAAAGGGCCGGTCGAGATCGGATCCACCCAGTCTCTTGCGCCCGAGGCCGGCCTCCAGACCCGTCGCAAGCGAAAACGGCGCCTGAGCCAGTGAAGGAGGGATGGGGATGCGTGCGGACATCGAGCAATGCTGTCTCGCGAAGGTTCCCCCAGTGCCGGGCTATCCACAGCCGAGTTGCCACTTTCATCCCTTCATTCGCGAACGAAGGTGCGAAAGTGGCACCTCGACCCGTTGGGCGTTGACCGGAGCATCAGGTCGCGCCGCTAGGGTGGTCGATCATCCTCAGCGTCGAGGGATTCCATCCACTAGGAGGACTCCATGCCCGAACTGAAACAGTGGCTCGACTTCGCCGTCGTGCTCGGAATAGCCCTCGGCGTCGCCCTCGTCGTGATCGTGGTGGTCGCGACCGTCGCCCGGGTTACCGCCCGGCGCCGGGAGTGGCCCAAGGCGCTCATCAGCCAGGCGCGACATCCATTCCGCCTGTTCGCGGTCGTCATTGCCGTGTGGGCGTCGACGCAGGTCGCGTTCCCGGAGCGCGACTGGGTGCCCGGCATCACGCACGGCCTGCGCATCGCCGCGATCGCCCTTGGCGCGTGGTTCGTCGGCGCGCTCGTGAGTTTCGCGATCGGTCAGGCGCAGAAGCGGTACCGCACCGATGTCGCCGACAACAAGGTTGCGCGGCGACTGCAGACGCAGCTCGCGATCGTGCGACGGCTCGCAATGGTCGTCATCGCGATCCTGGCGATCGGTGCGATCCTCCTGACCTTCCCGGGCGTGCAGGCGGTCGGTACGAGCGTGCTGGCGTCCGCCGGCCTCGTGAGCATCATCGCCGGTCTCGCCGCGCAGTCCACCCTCGCGAACGTCTTCGCCGGCGTGCAGCTGGCCTTCAGCGACGCCATCCGCGTCGACGACGTCGTGATCGTCGAGAACGAGTGGGGCAAGATCGAGGAGATCACCCTCACCTACGTCGTCGTGCACCTCTGGGACGACCGCCGCATGGTGCTCCCGTCGACCTGGTTCACCTCGAAGCCTTTTCAGAACTGGACCCGCAACACGTCGGAGTTGCTGGGCTCCGTCGAGTTCGACCTCGACTGGCACGTGAACATCGTCGACATGCGTGACGAGCTCGACCGGGTGCTCTCCCGCGCCACCATCTGGGACGGCCGGGCCTCCGTGCTCCAGGTGACGGATGCCGTCGGCGGGCTCGTGCGGGTGCGCGTGCTCGTGACGGCGATCGATGCACCGACCCTGTTCGACCTGCGCTGCTTCATCCGCGAAGAGCTCATCGGCTGGATCCAGCGCCAGTCGTCGGGCCTCCCGCGCCAGCGCGTCGAACTCGTCGAGGCCGTGCCTCAGTCGAAATCGCGACCGAAGACCGAACCCATTGGCTTGTTCACCGGCGACATCGAGGCGGAACAGCGCGCCGCGCAGTTCACGTCGTCGATCCCGATTCAGCGAGCCGACTAGGCGGCGGCCCGCTTCAGAACGGCAGACTCATGGATGGCACCGCTCGGGCCCACGTAGGCGAGATCGAGGGGCGTGCCATCCACGGGGTCGACGAGGGTCATCGATGACGCCACCGCCGCGGGATTGAACTCGTCGTTCCACTTCTTCATGGCGCCGACGATGATGACGAGCCCCTCACCGGCGGGCGTGAGGTGGTAGCTGGAACGCTCGCGGGCACCGGGCTCGCGGTAGGCGCGCTTCTCGAGGATTCCGGCATCGACGAGAGTCGACAACCGCGCCGTGAGCACGTCGCTCGGAATGCCGAGGTCGTCGCGGAACTGCGAGAACCGGGTCTCACCGCGGAGCGCGTTGCGCACGATGAGGAGCGCCCACTTCTCGCCCACGACATCGAGGGTGCGCACCACGGGGCAGTTCGGGGACAGCTTGCTCATGGCATCCATCGTACCAGCTAAGTTGGATAAACCAACCTAGGGGTGTACGGTGGCGCAATGATTCGTTTTGGCCGTCGTGGCACCTTCTGGTCGTCTGCCGTAGTTCTCGCCCTCAGCCTGTGGGCGAGCGGGGCGCCGAGCGTGCTCTACCCGGTCTACGCGGCGGAGTGGGGGCTCACCCCGGTCATCACGACCTCGGTGTTCAGTGCGTACCCGCTTGCGCTGCTCATCGTGCTCTTCTTCTTCGGCAGCCTCAGCGACACGATCGGCCGGCGCCGCGCGATGCTCCTCGGCATCGCGCTCATCGCGGTCGCGGCGGTCGTCTTCGCTGTCGCGCCTCACGTCGGGTTCCTCTTTCTCGGTCGCGTGCTGCAGGGTGTCGGCACCGGTTTCGCGATCGGCGCGGCCTCCGCAGCCCTCGTCGAGAACA
>Ga0247815_10003865_pt1 | contig 10653 bp, 13 predicted proteins | sample UWRJL194509B1_FD_181014 | JGI IMG/M metagenome (GOLD analysis project Ga0247815, IMG submission 181014) | Plant litter microbial communities from Arlington Agricultural Research Station in Wisconsin, United States - UWRJ-L194-509B-1 | ecosystem: Environmental > Terrestrial > Plant litter >... | reverse complement strand
AGCCTCGATGACCGGGTCGGGCTTTGCGGCCTCAACCACTGGGACAGGGTCCTCCTTCTTTGCCTCAACGATGGGCTCGGACTTGGGCGCCTCCACCTCGTGCTGTTTCGCCTCGAGCGGTGCAGCAACCGCGGCGGTAGGTGCATGCGCCTCTGTTGTGCTTACCACACCGGCCGGAACAGCCGCTGCTGCCACAACAGGCGCCACAACGTCTGCTGCGGGTGCGGCGGCAACTTCCGGTGTTAGTTCAGGAGCTGTAGTGGCGGGAGGGGCATCAGGTGCGGCTGCGGCCTTGTCAACGACAGTCTTCTTGAACCAGTTGATGGTGTCGGCGACGCTCTTCTCAAAAGCGGTCTTGATCTCCGGATACTGAACCGCCGGACGGCAAGCGAAGCCGTGTGTAGTGCCTGCGCACCCGAACAATAGCAGTAGATTGTTCGACGTCGAACGGTCAAGAATGTGACGGTTGGAAGGGTGGGTGGCGGTTGTTGCGGCGCCGCGTGGCAGAGGGGAGGCATACACAACGGCGAAGTTGCACGGCGGCGAAGTGCGCAGCGGTGTTTGGATGGGCCCGCCGATGCAGGGGCACAGATAGGATAATAGGATTGAGCGCAGGCACAAGGATTGAGCAGGAAAAGTTCAGGAAAATGTGTGTAGATGCAATGAGGAAACGGCGAGGCATCGGGCATCCGGGTCGGCCATGGTCGAGAACACCCGGTGTAACGACAGAAATGGGGCAGGACAAGTCGAACGACAGGAAATGTCGGTCAGTCTAGGCCGAGAAGCTTGCGTACAAACAACCCCACGCACCTGCATACTCGATAAACTGGTACTCGACTTCGTTCTTCTTGCCCTTGCGGCTGGCGAACTCGCGTTCCGCTCCCTTGCGAGTTTCCGGGCTGAAGAACTTGTCCTCCTGCGAGCAGAGCCAGAAGGCTGGCTGCTTGATCTTGCTGATGTGTGAGCTCGAGATATCGCCACCGGGGTGTGCGATGATAATACTGTCCACGAGGTCGGTCCCTCCCAGCTGGAGGTTCACACCTCCGCCATAGCAAAAGCCGATGGTACCAATGGCCTTGTATCCCTTGTCCTTGCGAAGTGCTTGGATGAACTGGGTGCAAATGGCAGTTGTACAACGAAGGGAGGCGGATGCAGTGAGCCCTTGCGTGAGATGTCCGACTTGCGGCGACCTACCTCAGATGTCCGCTTGACTGCGACCGACGGCCGGTTCGCAAAGAGCGCGGTAGCCTTTGAAGCAAAAATGGCAGCCTGTTTGGCTTTAGACGCAAGGGATTCCTTCTTCTGGCCAGCGCGGGGTTCCTCAAAGGGCTGTAGTTCGGACAAGGCGAACGGAGGCTTGCCTGGCGTGTTAAGCGTGTTAGCCGGTCACGTCGCGTAAACTCGAAGCACGCGGTTTACCGTTGAAGTAATCTGGCACGTAGACATCCTGTCAGAATCAAGGTGTTAGAATGCGCGCGGGACAAGGGTGGAACACGGAAACTGACGATGTCAAGAGCCTGGCTATACTGGTCGGCCAGAATCTTTGGGTTGGGGATTCCTAGTCCGAAGATGTCGGTCAAGAGCACGACCGCGGCCTTGGACGGAGTGCCGCTAGGCGCCGCATGGAAGTATGCGCCGCCTTCAATGATCTTGCCCTCGGGGTTGCCGTCTAGGGTAAATCCCTGAGAGAGTGTGAAATCGCGGTGAGATGCTAAATTGAGGCACAGTACCTTGGTGCAATCTTCGCAGAGCATTGTGAGTCACACAGGAGCAGGGCTGCGGCCTAGAGGTTGCTGTGAGAATGTGACGGAAGTGGGCGGGGCGAGGCGGTGAGTCTGAGACTGGATCCTCAATCACAAATGGATTTGGACTGGCAGGATTAGAACCCGAGCGAGGCTCCGCTCCGCTGCTTGTTCTCCTCTTCCCATCCCGTCTCCCATCCCCTCCGCTTCGGTCACCATGGCCGCCAGGAAGATGTCCGCGCTGGGACTGGCTGCCCTCGCTTCAACTGCCTATGCTCAAGCACCTGGCTCCTTCAAGATCGTTGGCGAAACCAAAGGTGCGTGGCTGCCCTGTCACCACCTATTTTTGTGCACACTGACTGACTTTTCTCAGTTTCTGCGATGATGGTGCGCCTTGTCTAGTGCTGCTCCAAGATACCACAAGCTGACCGCCCGCCAGATGTTCCTCGGAAACGAAGAAAATGTGTATATTATTGGTAAGTTTCGGCTCCGTCGCGCTACACGCCTGCCTGCCGGTCTGCCGGCCGATCACAGCGGTTGCACCGGTTGGGCCGGTGACATCCCAGCCAGTTCACTGGCCTGTGCGATTGGTGTTCGCAAAACGTTGTATGGGGTCGCTGCATGAGGCTAGACTCGCGCGTGTGTCACGTGCCCTGAAGGCATCCTCATCAGAGCGTTCTTCGGCTCTGCAGTACAAGACGATGCGCTCTGAGTTCGAGGATGGCCGATGGCGCTTTGTTCTCTGTGTTGGCGTCACCAATCGGGCAGTCGCTTTTGTGTCGGTTTCTTGGCCGCTGGTGGCGACTGTTGTCACTCTCCGCACCCGCCCGCAGATCACTCCGAATCGAGCACTGACCTATTCTTCATTTTACAGACAAAGCCGAAGGCAACCAGGCCGAGATCAATGGCCATCCCGCATGGGGCGCCGTCTGGTACGCATCAGCTTTTGCTCGCTTTTCGTTTGAAGTGGCTGACGTCGAGCGCTCCACCGGCTACCAACAGGAATATCAAAGCCAACCAGGCCGATGTCGTCAACATTGTCTCCAACACATTCTGTGCCTCGGGCTTCCATCTGCCCAACAGCTCTTGGATCGCGCTCGGAGGAAACGGTCCCATCTCGCCCGGACCGGTCGATTACCACGGTCCTGGTGTTGACCCGACATACCAGGACGTCGACGGTCGGCAGGCGATCCGTCTTGTTGCTCCCTGCGGCGGAGAGGCTAGCACATTCGCAGACCAGTGCCAGTGGGTTGACGACCCAACTCGGTTGCATATGCAGTCTCAGCGCTGGTACTCGACGGCGGAGGCACTCGGCAGTGGTGAGATCTTCATCATTGGCGGCATGCGGAATGGCGGCTTCATCAACCGCCCTACTGTTAACCCTCGCGACCCGCGGACCCAGGACAACCTTGCCTCCAACACTTTTGAGTTTTGGCCCGCCCGTGCAGGGTTCGATACACCGCCATTCAGCGAGTTCCTCATTCGCGCCGGCGGCCTCAACACATACGCGCATGCTTTCCTCATGCCCAGTGGCAAGGTCCTGCTCCAGGCCAACATCTCTACCATCCTGTTCAACACGGATTCGTACGAGGAGGAGATCCTGCCCGACATGCCCAAGAATGTTATCCGCGTATACCCTGGCTCTGGAGGTGTCGCGATGCTTCCCCTGACTCCCGAGAACAACTACAACCCGACTGTCTTGTTCTGCGGTGGCACCAACGCCTTCAACAACTACCAATGGGGTACCTACGGTGGTCCGAACGAGAACACCTGGGAGTATCGTGCCTCAGCTGACTGGTAAGCGTCGCCATGCCACCCGCTGGGCGCAAGACTAACATCGGAAACAGCCAACGCCTCACTCCAGAACCGGCCAGCGGCCCCGTTGCCTATGAGCAGGACGACGACATGATCCAGGGCCGTACTATGGGCCAGTTCGTTCTGTTGCCTGACGGGAGCATGCTCATGATGGGCGGTGCGGCCAACGGCACGGCAGGCTACACGACGCAGACCCCGGCCATCCCGCGTGTGCAGGACTTGCCGTTCGGTCTCAGTCTCGCGGCGGAGGAGATCCTTACACCGGCCATCTACTTCCCAGACAAGCCCAACGGTCAGCGCTGGAGCAACGCGGGACTTGGCGCATCGACCATCCCGCGCATGTACCACTCGACGGCCCTCGTCCTCCCTGATGCTTCCGTCTTTGTTGCTGGCAGCAACCCGAACGGTGATGTCAACGCTTCGGTCACCTACAACCTGCCCTACCCTGCTGAGTATCGTGCGGAAGTCTGGTATCCGCCGTACTGGGGCAAGCCCAAGCCTGTACCTACAGGCATCCCGACCACCTCGCTCACTTATGGCGGCGACTACTTCAACTTGACGCTCGCAAACGGCAGCTACACCGGTGCACCCAACGTTGCGGCGAGCAAGACAAAGGTCGTGCTTCTGCGCTCGGGCTTCAACACGCACGCGATGAGCATGGGTCAGCGTCTGCTGCAGCTTAACAACACGTACACTGTCTCGGACAACGGCGACATCACGCTCCACGTCTCACAGCTCCCTGCAAACCCGAACCTCTTCACTCCTGGTCCAGCACTCATGTTCGTTGTTGTTGACGGTGTTCCCAGCCAGGGCAAGATGCTCACCGTCGGCACTGGCAACATTGAGAGGCAGCCAACCGTTGTCGCAGCAGCCCTGCCCCCGATTACGACTAGCACGGTGAAGGACGCTGGCGGTGACAACGACGGCAAGAACGACGATGGCAAGGGTGGCGACAAGACCGAGTCTAGCAGCACCCCGTCGATTGGTCTCATCGTCGGTGCTGCCGCAGGTGGTATCGCCGCAGCTGCTGCGCTTGGTGCGCTCATCTGGTTCATCTGCCGCAAGAAGAACGCACGTAAGGGCCCCCCTGCCGCCGCGTTCGACTCGGATCAGGCCTTCGTCGGCGGCGCTCTCGCCACCGCTGGTGCGCAGCAGCAGTACGGCCGTGTCGACACTGCCGCCACCCCGGACAGCGCATATCCCTCGTACAGCACCGGCGCGTTCAACAATAGGCCCGGCGCCCTCACTGGTGCACCGTTTGCCATGAGCAGTGCCAACTCGCGTGGATCGTACCATAGCTCACTTAACGAGCTTCCGGCTCCACAACAGCCCCTCAACTATGATGCGCACGCAGCTGCACGCGTACCGTCGATGCACAGCGAATCGCCATATGGTGGCATTGCTCCATCACCGCAGGACCAGTACTACGACCCGTACCGCACCGACAACGCTGGTAGCCGTACTTCCAGGTGATCGTGATTCTTACATGGACGTTATCAACGCCTCTCGGTCTCTTTCCCTCTTGATCTCGCAATGACTTGTCGAATTTGTGCATTTGTCTCTCTCTTTGCGTTGAACGACACTCGGACGACTTTGCTTCTTGTTCTGTTTCTTTCCGCTGTTTCGATACTTTTGTGCGTCACGGACTATGCTAGCAGCTCCTCGCTATCAATACTCTCATTTTGCCTGCGTCACCGATTTGCACGCGCTCGCATTGTACACTCCTTTGGTGCTCGAATTTGCTGCCAGTGTAATTGACTGTCTCCTCGGGTTCCGAACGTGCGCTTAGCGGGATAAGCCGATGGATAACTCTTGCTCTCAATTCCTCACGACACAACCCCCGTAACGTACCCATAAGAGTCGACACAAGATATCGCGGGCACCATATGCATCGCAACAATGTGCTTCGTGCGTTGTGCATTGTATAGCGAGTGAAACGAGGCGTTGCGGTATGCGGCATATGCGCCTTCGGTCCCATTGAACGCCGGGAATTCAGCTTCTTGCCGTCATCCACCCCAGATCGAGTTTAGACGCAAAGCTCTGTTGAGCCACTCTGTGTGCGGCGCGACATCTGGATTGCCGCGGCATCTCCTGACTCGCCATTGGATGCATTACCGTGTCTGCTACCGGCGAAGCCAGTGCCCGAGGGCCTTCTTTCCCCCTTGCGTGATGCTGGGCTTACGTTCCGGAGAACATATCCACCTGCATGGCGGACGCTGCCCTTCCGCTGCTATTCAATGCCCTGTATAAATGCAGCTGTCAGCCTGGCAAGTGAGGAACACTTCAGATCCGCACTCATGCCGCTTGCTCAGTCTCTTCCGGAGTTCCTCGAGCGCACGACCCCGACGACACTTGCCGTTGGTGCCGCTGGAGCCGTCGCTGCACTATGGCTGGCTGGCAAAACCTTCTCCGGTGGTCAGAAGTCGCAAGGACGGTTTCCTCCAGGTCCACCTGGCAAGCCGCTTGTGGGCAACTTGTTTGACATGCCTACGGAGAAGGAGTGGTTGGCCTATGCGAAGCTAGCTGAGCAATACGGTGCGTATTCTTAGCTCAGCAGTTCGACTGTGCTGAGTCGGCCGCAGGCGACATTGTTGGATTACAGATGCTTGGCACGAACATCGTGCTGCTCAACACCGAGGAGGACGTCAAAGCACTGCTTATCTCGCGCAACGCCAACTACTCACACAGAATGAGTTTTCCAATGGTTACCTTGTGGGTGTTTTAAATTATGTCTTTGTTGGTAAACCAGCTGACTTCTATGGAAGGACGGGTTGGAACGTATCTACGGCGATGGTTTCGCTTGGGGATGAGTTTCGCATGCACCGCAAGCTAATGACGAAGTTGCTCGGCGCAAACACAATCAAGAAGACTTATGAAGCCACGGAGGACATTTCACGAGAAAGCGTCGCACGGCTCGTCGCCGAAGGTGGAGACGTTCACGAACAGGTCAAGTTGTGCGTCTGGCTATCAAAATTAATCGCTTTACACTGATATCTTTGATGTAGCATGACGGCAAAGCTTCTCATGCGGTTGGCATATGGCTACGAAGTATCCGGCCAGGATCAGTTCGTCCAGTACGCAGAAGAGGCATTACAATCATTCTTCACATCCATTCGGCCCGACTGGGTTGTCAACTCGATCCCCGCTTGTGAGTCTATCTTTCAACCGGTTTACCTGTGACTTGACCCGCACTCTCATCAGTGCGACATCTCCCAACGTGGTTCCCTGGCGCGCAATTCCACACGAAGGCAGCCGAGATTCGGGAAATCTGGCACCGTGCACATTACTTGCCTCATGAATGGGTTAAGGAGCAGCTGGTAAGTCTTAATTACTACAATGAAGTGCATCGATTGCACATATTGAGCTGTCCCCTCACAGGCTGCTGGAACAGCGAAACCTTCGTTCGCGTCGGATCTCCTCACCGATCCGGAACTCCAATACGAGGACTTCCAGATCTGCAACGTCCTCGGAGATTTGTACACAGCGGGCTCTGACACTGTACGTAATGCTCGCTCGGTCAAAGCTGAAGTCTATCCAGCGGCTGATTTCCTTGTAGCTCATCGCAGGGTGTCTCTGGGTGCTTGTCGCGCTGACTCTCTTCCCGCACATACAACGCAAAATACAGGAGGAGCTCGACACTGTTGTTGGCGGTGACAGGCTGCCAACACTCGAGGACCGCCCACAGCTCCCGTATCTCAATGCATTTTACAAAGAGGTTTTCCGATGGAACGCTGTCACAAACACCGGTGCGTATGCCAATCGAGCGAGGTCATTGTGCCAACATACATATTTTGTTATAGCATTGCCTCACGTCGCGATGGCCGATGACGAGTACAAGGGTTTTGCATTCAAGAAAGGGACAGTCTTCTTTGCAAACGTTTGGTGCGGCCAGATGAGCTGACTCTCAATTATTATTATTTTGCTGACGAGTGCTGCAGGAGCATTCTACACCACCCCGACAAGTACCCCGAGCCATTCGAATTCAAGCCAGAGCGCTTCCTCGGGCCGAATGTGGAAGGAGTCAACGAGGATCCTCAACGCTACGCATTTGGTATCGGCTTGCGGTAAGCTCTAGTATGTCAAACGCACAGAACTTTGCGCTGAACTCCTCGGTCTAGTATCTGCCCAGGTCGCCTTCTCGCGGATGCATTGATATGGATCTTCACAGCACAGCTGGCATCGACGTGCAATGTATCGGACCCCGTCTATGTGACAGGCAAACCCCTGACGCTGGAAACACTTGATACCACGAGTGGCGTTGTGAGGTGCGTACTCAACATTCGATTGCGAGCCACGAAGTAGACTCTAACGATTGGGCTACGTAGCTCGCCGTTGCCATTCACTGTGAAGGCAGTGCCACGCAATGCGTCTGCGGCAGCCCTTCTTCACGACTGAGTATTTTATGATGTATTGGGGGACCGACGGTCAACTATGGCTATATATTCCTGGCCTCAATCTACCTGCTCCTGAATATCGATCTGTTGTGCGATAGCCTTCAAGTCTTCCAGTGCATCACTGGGCCTCACTCCTTTGAGCGCCACTTTCTTCAATCGTCCATGTCTTAGCCCGCGCAGCTGCACAATGCTGTTTAATAGATGCAGTACTGGTAACCTCGGCAGTGTCTGGCTGGTCTTCGACTTGATGACAATGCGTCTGAGCCCCGGCATTAAGACCGCGCGACACCCGTCCAGTGCAGAGTGATCAGCCGCCTTGACTGATTCGATTGTGAGGATGAGTTTGTGTATGTCGAGCGTGGCATCAGTTGGAAGAGTATCCACAAATGGGGACCAGACGTCCAGAGGGATACTGAGTGTTGGTGTTCGTGTAATCGCGAGTAGGAGAGCCGAATGTCGCGCTAGTCGTGGGATAGCGACTGCTCGTGTTCGGTTCTCCTCGTCAAGGACGATGACATCCCAACTAACCCGCGGAGGGTACCCGAATATCTTACCCTGCAGCATAACATGCTTCGGAGGACTCTCACTCTTGAGAAGCAGCTCCGTCGTTGCCGGGAGTAGTTCAAATGTGGAGAAGATATCGTCATCAGAGTAACTAATGTCGACGAACTTCATCTGCAAGATGGGTAGGTGTGGGAGAATAAGGTCTGTGGCGCGCGGATCGATATTGGACAGCGACAAGGTGATGAGGTTCGGAGCAGGCCATAGGCCGCCGCGACGTGGCTGTGGCACACGAGCGAGAGTGCTTGGAGAAGGTGCCCCAGATAGTGTGAGTGTTTGTACGAGCGGACAAGATGCCAAAATGGCGCGCACGTCCTGTGGCGAGACGGTATACAGCAGGACCGCGAGTTCTGTTACAGATCGAAAGACCGACGAGTCCAGCACGTCCAGTGGGATGTTTTCAAAGTGCACCTTTTGTAGATTTGGTGCGTGTCCACCGAAGAGGTTGTAATTCGTCACGCCACCGACTGCTGTTTCGGGGAGCCCTGCCGAACGCACGAGCTCAAACTTTTGCAACAGCGGCGCTGGTGATCTGAGAGCCCGCTTCCAATCGCCTAGGGGCTCCTCACGAATATTGAGCTGGAAACTGCGGATGTGCCGTATGTGTTGGTCGAGTGATACGGTTGTGCTCGCACGCAGCCTGTGCGAAGTGTGACGTCGCCACTCGACGCTCACATCCAGCGGAAGGTCCCCAGATCTGCGCAAGATCTCCGGCAAAGCCCACAGTTCATTATGATCCTTGGCACAGATCGTTGTCCACAGCGAGGGATGGTCGAGCGCGATCTGCCGCCAGCGCCGACAGACATGTGTAAGATCAATGACGGGCTGCACCACACGGGACCAGGTCGGTGTTAATGTCTCTCCTACTCCAGTTTGCTGGCAATGCTGAAAGATGGCGAGAAGAATCTCAGCTGGCAAAGCACTGATCAAAGCGAAATTGTTCAGGTGATTGCGAAATCTTTGCAGGGTGCCGAGCACCAGCCTTTCGATAGGCTCCTGCTCCGCCTGTAGAACTGCTCTTACTGCTGCTGTGCTGTAAGAATGTCAGAGCGGGGCCTATAGAGCGGCAAGCAGCGGAATAGGTGAATCTGGTCCAGATGATGAACGTGACGAACTCGCGTTCTTCTCCTCTCGCATCGGGTGCGCCAGGAGAGCACGTCTTCCGACCATGCAGAGGTTATACTGTAGATAGTTCCCGAGAAGAGAGAGAGAAGAGGCCGCACTTTGGGACAGACTCAGCCATTAGGAGCTCGGTAAACGCTTCGTTGATTTGGGCTTCGAACGACGCGAATGCAGACCGCAAACGAGTCTGCAGCTCATCCGCCATTCTTCCACGCGCAGTAGGACCACAGTCTTTCGGGAGAGTCTGAGCAGCGGCGACCCAAGCTGGACGTAACGAGTTAGAGAAAGTGGAAAGGTGTTGACAACCGGCACCGACTTAACCCCTATCGGCCCTTCAAAAAGCGAACTTGTATTCAACCTCCGCTTCTTCTCTTGAGCACCTTTTCGCACATCTACACCCGAGTAGATCTATATGCGCATGGCGGCGTTGTATTTGAACCGATATCGCATCGTTGCACCTTCCGTGCCTACACCCCAGCGATACCACGATCTGCGCAAGATCTGCGGGCTCACCCCTCCGCAAGCCGACCTCGTTGCTGTGGCAGCGGCACTTCCAAAGACTTACCATGGCGTGACGATAATCGACACTGAGTACTCTGGTGCGGAAGGAGACGAGGTTGTCGGCATGGGACGCCTGGTCGGCGATGGCACGCTCTTTCTGCTTCTAACCGACGTCTGTGTGGCACCGGAGCACCAAGGCAAAGTAATGGCACGGCTCATCATGGAAGAGCTAGTCTCACATGTGGATGAACACTGTCCGGCGGCGCATATTGTGCTTTGTGGCGACCCGCCTGTAAGTGACCGGATGCTGTTCGAATTCTCTTGGCTTTCTCTTGTAGAGACGCTGATCGTGACATGACCCTGCAGGCACATGAGCGTGTGTATCCCAAATACGGATTCGCACAGTACAAGACGTCCGTTGGGATGTTTAGGTGGGGCTCACAACGCGCAAAGGAGCTCGCTGAAAGCTCGACGTCGGGCTGGTACAAAGATGCTGAGGGAAAGCCTCAAACCCCCGC
>Ga0247815_10003864_pt1 | contig 10654 bp, 7 predicted proteins | sample UWRJL194509B1_FD_181014 | JGI IMG/M metagenome (GOLD analysis project Ga0247815, IMG submission 181014) | Plant litter microbial communities from Arlington Agricultural Research Station in Wisconsin, United States - UWRJ-L194-509B-1 | ecosystem: Environmental > Terrestrial > Plant litter >... | reverse complement strand
TTTCGGTGATAACGCTCGTTTTTTTGGTTTTCGAATAGGCATACAACGCATTGACATCTGCTGTACTGGAATCCAACAGAAAAAATCTTACGTTTTCAGTTTTCATTTTTCCGTTTAAAAACTTGGCCCAGTCGGCTACAATGTCGCCGTCGAACTGCGAATATTCGGGCATTGCCTGATTGCCATAAAAGAAATCCTGCGACAGGAAGTATTTCGAATACGACGGATCTACGAAAGTTTCGGGTGTGAAGTTGGTTTCATACACCCAGCCGAAATCCCAATCGCCGCCACCACAAGCCAGGATTGTCCCGTAAACCATTGTCGCTAACGCGCTAAAACCGATCAGTAATCTGTTTAAAAAAGCCTTTTTCATAATTGTTGGTATTGTATTCATCCAAGTCGTAAAAAATTACCTGCTTTGGAATAGTTTTTAAATTGTATGATAAATCGGACGCCATTTCCTCCAAATCTTTCGGTTGTATACATTCAATTTTCAGCCGATCATTTTTTCTGTAAAAAGTGCCGTTTTTATAATGGGAAACCCGCACTTCGAAAAAATAACTTCCCGTTTTTTTAAAATTTTTGTCCTCGTTAAGTTCCGACAGGCTCATTTTATTTTTGAGTCCGATGGCTTTGTTGTCACGGATATGAACTGCCCACGAATATACCGGAAGCGCCACTTCAAGCCGCAACGGGTAATTTTGCAGACTTTTTAAATACCTTTCGGCGATTTGCCTGTTGTAGATTGAATTTAGCGAATCTGGCGCAATTTTCCCCATATTGTAATACATTAAAACGCCATAATCGACATTTGGGATTTTGGTTTGCCCGAAATACTTTACCTGGTGCAAACGGATCGTCGCCGACAGTTTTTCGGTGGCGGATTTCTGGAACAAGTCGATAAATTTTAAATATTGGTCGCGGCTCGCCAAGGTCCAGTCGCAATCGATCTGGATTTCATCAACATGGATATCATTTTTCCGATTGATCTGTTGGATAAAGTCCCTTGTTTTGGCAACCAGATCTTTAACGTCGAGATCCTTCTGAAGCATCACCTCATTTTTAAGGTAAACCACGGGAACGACTTTCTGTTGTGGCTTTTCATTGAAATGAATGGCGCTCACGGGCTGCGGTTTTAAAGTTTTTGGAGACAGTTCGATATCAAAATAACGCAAATACAATTGGGTTACGCCATTTTCTGAAAGAACTTGTTTTTCGGTTTCTGACAGCTTAAAAACCGTTTTCCAATAATAAAAGGACACAACCGGTTTGGGTTCGTGGCTGCACGAAAAGCAGAGAGAAACAAGAAAGAGGCAAAAAAACTTTTTCAAACCGGAAATATTTGTATCAAAAATAATCGTTTTTATCCGCTTTGGCGGGATTTGTTACAACTCTTACAGATTTAACTGAAGGTCGGTTTTTCCCGCAAATATACCTCGTAAACCCCTGCCAATAATTCATTAAAAGATTTCGTTTGCATCAAATATAATTGTTATTTTGTGGATTGAAAAAAAGCGTTTCATGTTGAAAAAACAACTTCTTTGCATTTTTATACTTTTTGCGGTCGCCCTGACTGGTTGTGCCAAAAGAGGAACGATTACCGGCGGCCTTAAAGACACCATCGCACCGGTTTTGAAAACCAGTTCCCCAGTTAATTATTCGACTGATTTTAAAGGCAACACCTTCAAACTGACCTTTGACGAATACATCAAACTCAAAAACGCCAACAAACAGCTGATCATTTCGCCGCCCATGGAAAAAGCGCCTGAAGTGACGCCAACAAGCGCGAGCCGCTACATTACGGTAAAGATCAAAGACACGCTGCAGCCGAATACGACTTACAGTTTCAACTTTGGCGAAAGCATTCAGGACAACAACGAATCGATTCCGTTCCGGCAGTTTAAATATGTTTTTTCGACAGGTCCGTATATCGATTCACTTACGCTAAGCGGAACCATTAAAGATGCCTACAGTAAGAAAATTGACAATTTCGTTTCGGTAATGTTGTACGATGTCAACGACACGACGTTCAGCGATTCGATCATTTACAAAAGCCGTCCAAGATATATTACGAATACTTTAGACAGCAGCACAACTTACAAACTCGAAAACCTCAAAGCCGGGAAATATTTGCTTGTCGCGTTAAAAGACGCCAACAGCAATTATAAATTTGATCCTAAAACAGAGAAAATCGGTTTCCACCAACAATATGTAACCGTACCGAACGACACGTTATACGAAATCGAACTGTTCAAAGAAGTTGCCGCATTCAAAGCATTTAAACCGGTACAGGCTTCGGGAAACCGTTTGACCATGGGTTATGAAGGCGACACAAAAAACGCGACGGCACAACTCAAAAAAAACAACGAAGACCTCGACATCCTGATCAGCAAGTTTCCGAAAAAGGATTCGCTGCAAATTTGGTACAAACCCATAAAAGTTGAGGAAAAAAAGACCGATTCGCTGCAGTTCAGATTTTCCAAAGACAAATTCGACCAGCAGTTTTCAGTAAAAATCAAAAACCAGAAAAAGGACACGCTAAGCTTTAAGTCCAATTATGACAGTTCGCTGCCGTTGCGCGAGAAGTTCGGAATGACGGCTTCCGTACCGTTGGTCAAATTTGACAATTCAAAAATTACGGTGACCAATAAAGATTCTGCTTCCGTCGCTTTTAAAACGCATTACGACGAAATGACGCAGTTTTTCACCATTGATTTTCCAAAAGAACCGCTCGAAAAATACAAAGTCACTCTCCTGCCCGAAGCGGTTACTGATTATATGGGCAACGCCAATGACACGCTGAAATATGCACTGAGTACGTCAAATACATCCGATTTTGGGAATTTGCGCCTCAAACTCGAAAACGTCAAGCAATACCCGATTATCGTCGAACTGACCGACAACAAAGGCGATGTTGTTGTTTCGGTATATGAGGAAAGCAAATCGGAAATCGCTTTTGATTTGATTCCGCCGATGCTTTACACCGTTCGCGTAATTTACGATGCGAATAAAAACAAACAATGGGATTCGGGAAGCTTTCTCGAAAAAAGGCAAACCGAAGAAGTGATTTATTTTCCGAAAGAAATTGATGTCCGGGCCAACTGGGATGTCGAACAGGCTTTTAATCTAAAACCGTAAAGCGGTCTTTGTCATTTAGGAATCCGAGTTTCATGCGGGTTTCCAGCATTTTTTCCCGGTCAATTTCCGCTATAAAAACGCCTTCGTTTTGCTGAGGTGCTACTATATCATTTCCAAGAAAATCAATGGCCTGCGAATGGCCGTTGTATTCGTGGCCGTTCTCATCAAATCCTGTGCGGTTGACACCAATAACGTACGACAAATTTTCAACCGCGCGCGCTTTTAATAAAATATCCCAGGCGTTGATGCGTACTTTCGGCCAATTGGCTACATACACTAACAAATCGTACTCTTCCGTATTGCGCGCGAAAACGGGAAAGCGCAGGTCGTAACACACAAGCAGGCAAATTTTCCAGCCGTTGTAATTGACGATCAATTTGTCTTTTCCCGAGGTATATATTTTTTCTTCGCCCGCGAGACTGAACAAATGCCGCTTGTCGTAAGTCTGGATTTCGCCCGTTGGAAAAACAAATAACAAGCGGTTGTAAAACGCACCGTTTTCTTCAATTACCACACTTCCAGTTACGGCGGCATTTTTTGATCTTGCCAAGGAATTCATCCAATTAACCGTTTCTCCGTGCATACTTTCAGCCACTTGAGCTGGATTCATTGTAAAACCCGAGGTAAACATTTCGGGAAGTACAATTAAATCTGAAGCTTCTTTCGAATCGATCATTTCTGATAAATAGTTCCGGTTGGCTTCCGGGTTTTCCCAAATAAGCTGCGGCTGAACCAAGGCAATTTTCATAAGATTTTTTTTGGTCTTCCAAAGATACTAAATCTGCAACAGCAATTTTACACAGGGTTTACCCTGACATCAGGATTTCGAGGAAACCAATGAGTTTTAATCCATTAGACACAAGTAATTTAGCTCCTGACAATACAACATCTCAGATAAAAAAACTGACAATATTTTATTGAAAGACTAATACTTATCATTATGAAAAAAATTATTTTACTTTTTACCTTACTGGCCGGAATGTTTATAAATGCCCAAAATCCGGTTTCAGAATGCTGGCAAACGGTTAGTCCAGGCGGCGGGCAAACATTGGCCATCAAACCCAACGGAACCTTATGGGGCTGGGGCGAAAACGGAAAAGGACAGCTTGGCGACGGGACAAACAGGAGCAATCCCATTCCAAGGCCTATTGGCAGTGAAAGCAATTGGTTAAAAATCAGCACCAACAGCGACCATACTTTAGCCATTAAAACCGACGGGACTTTATGGGCGTGGGGCGGCAATGATTACGGACAATTGGGCGACGGATCGAATGTCGGTAAGATTTTACCGGTGCAAATTGGAACCGATACCAATTGGATGGATATCTCTGCCGGAATTTTGCACTCGATTGCCTTAAAAACAGACGGAACCATATGGTCCTGGGGCGGCAACATGTTCAATCAGCTTGGGGACGGAACAGCCATTAACAGGAATTTCCCGGCCCAGGTGGGCAATGATAACAATTGGCGTTCGATAAATTCCAGATCTTCGCATACACTGGCCATAAAAACAGACGGAACACTTTGGGCGTGGGGTGGCAACAGCGATGGTCAAATTGGTGACGGCACTTTAACTTTCAGGTCCACGCCTGTTAGGATTGGAACTGATGCAGATTGGCTTCATGTGGCAACAGGCGGCGGATTTAGCACTGCGATAAAAAGCAACGGAACCCTTTGGTGCTGGGGCGACAATATTGTGGGACAACTAGGCGACGAAACCACCACAGACCGATTGAGTCCGATACAAATTGGAACCGAAACAAACTGGAAAAGCATTTCCTCGGGTTATTTTTTTACGATGGCGTTGAAAAACAACGGGACTTTATGGGCTTGGGGATTAAACTCCGACGGCCAGCTGGGCAACGGTACCTTGGCCGACGCATTTTCCCCGGTACAAATTGGCAGCGCCACCGATTGGAAAACCATCGCTACTGCGATCAACCATACATCGGCGTTAAAAAATGACGGATCATTACACGCCTGGGGTATCAACAATTCAGGTGGTTTGGGCGATGGGTCAACTATTGGGATCCAAACAGTGACGGCAATTGACTGCCCGGATTTAGAATTTAACTTCGTTCCGCAAAGCATTGGCGCAGGCGGTAATTTTTCGCTGTTCTTATGCGGCAACGGCATTGCGAGGGCCAGCGGAATTAACGGTGCCGGCCAACTCGGTACCGGAAACAATAACAATACCGTAGTTCCAGAAACGGTCAGCGGCCTTACAGATGTAGTCGCAGTTGCAGCACGGGACGTCTTTTCGCTATTCCTAAAAAGTGACGGCACCGTTTGGGCTTCCGGAGGAAATAATGGAGGACAACTCGGAATTGGCAACACAGCAAATACCAATGTTCCAATTCGCATTCCGAATCTTGAAAACGTCGTGAAAATTTCTGCAGGCTTTTACCATTCCCTTTTCCTCAAGAGCGACGGAACGGTATGGGCATGCGGCAGCAACTTTTCGGGGGAGTTGGGCATCGGAAACCAGGTGCAGCAAAATTCTCCGGTGCAAATTACCAGTTTGGCAAATGTTGTTGACATTGCAGCCGGAGACAACCACTCGGTGTTTCTGCTGGCTGACGGAACGGTAAGATCATGCGGTGACAACCAGGATTATGCTTTGGGGATCGGCTGGACTTCCGGTGCGACAACCGTTCCAACCTTGGTTAATCTTCAGGAAGTAGCAGCAATTGGAGTCGGTTTCCGGCAATCGATCTTTGTAAAAAGGGATGGAACCGTTTGGGCATGCGGTAATAACGGTTATGGAAAATTAGGTATTGGAAACCTGACGGTTCCTACATTGCCTATGCAGGTACTCAACCTTACAGGAATCGTGAGCGCTGCGGGCGGCCAATACCATACCCTTTATTTAAAAAATGACGGAACCGCCTGGGCTTCCGGATACAATGCCCATGGCCAACTTGGAGACGGAAGCAATACCGACAGGCATACTGCGGTTCGCGTGGCCAACATTACCAATGTAAACACAATTGCGGCCTCGGGTTATTACCATTCGCTGTTTGCTACTACGGATAACACTTTTTATGCCTGCGGCCAGAACGGAGGCACTTTCGGGAATGGAAACGGTGAAAGTTCAAATGTTCCGGTGCTTGTGCTTGACAATTGTGCAGCGCTTGCCAATGAAAGCCATTTCACCAATGCCGGGATTGCGGTGTATCCAAATCCATCAAGCGGCATTTTCAATATTGACTGTAAAGAAAACGGCGTTTCAGAAATACTGGTTTGCGACTTAAAAGGGCGGATCGTTTACAAGATAGAATTGCATTCGAAAACTGAACATTTGGATCTGACCCATTTGCAAACCGGAATGTACGTACTCAGAGTGACACAAAACAACAGCAGCTACACTCAAAAAATCATCAGGAATTAACGTCGGAAAATATTTTAAAAGATGCAAAAATTACAACTATTCGCGGCATGTTTGCTTGTAAATCTAAGCACAGCCCAACAAATCAGCAGCACATTTGATACCGGAATTGACAATTGGCTGGTTGTAGGCGATGCGACCAGTGCTGAACCCAATTATGTAACGACAGGCGGAAATCCCGGCGGTTACGCTTCTGCGGATGATACGGCTGCCGGAGGTGTCTGGGTTTGGTCGGCTCCAGCCAAGTTTCTCGGCAACCAAGCCACTTCGTATGGGAAAATGCTGCGTTTTGATTTGAAACAAAGCAGCCTGAATTCCCAGTTTGATGACAGCGATGTCATTATTTCGGGCACGGATATTACGATCGCACTGGATTTGCCCAACAATCCTGGCACCGATTGGACGCACTATGATGTTCTTTTAAATGAAACATTGGAATGGAAGATTGACAATATCAACAGCGGCGTGTTAGCTTCGGCAACAGAAATTACAGCGGTTTTAGCCGATATTACCAGTTTGAAAATCCGTGGCGAATATGTATCAGGAAGTGACACCGGCGGCCTGGACAATGTTATCCTCGAAACCGATGCGCTTGATGCCAAATCATTTTCCGATTTGAAATGGAATTTTTATCCAAATCCGGTTAAAGACCACATTCATTTTTCTACTGAAATTTCCGATGTGGAATTTTATGACATCCATGGCAAAAAAATCGATTTGAAAATGCAGGACCAAACCGTCGACATGTCGCAATTGCCCGTCGGAATTTATACCGTTATGATGGCATCCGAAGGAAAAAGCCAAATCCAGAAAATTGTCAAAAAATAACACTGCCTTTTTATGTCAAAATCAATCCTTTCCCTATTACTCCTTTTTGTCGTTCCCGATGGATTGATGCCGTTGAGAACCCAACACTTCATGCTTTACAGGGTTTGGATGCAATGGAAATGAAAGTGGTAATCCTTTCCAAAAAGCCAAAAATCCTGTAAAAATTATCCTGTAAAACAGAGTAGTAGCTGTTTTATCAGGCATAAAATCCTCTCTCAGTTTTTTGTGAGGGGATTTTTTTTAACTTAACCCATTCAAACCCATTTAAATGCGTTTATTCCAAAAAATATACTTTATCTGCTGTTGCTTATTGCTGCTTCCCGTTTTGGCAAATGCCCAAAAAGACAGCCTTGCCATCACCAAAATCATCGAGCAAGGCGTGGCTTCGGAAGTTTCGGCCCCGGATAAAGCGCTGAAACTTTACCAAAGGGCATTTCGGCTCAGCATCAAAAACAACTGGCCGGCCGGCGCGTTCAAATCGTTGCTGAATAGCGGCTTTGTGCACAGCGACAATGGCCGGTATGACTCCTCTATCTATTATTTTTCGAAAGCAAAACCATTTGCCGTGAAGGGCAATAACCAGCGTGGAATTGGACAAGTATATGTAAATTCGGCAAATTCCTATCAATTCAAAGGCGATTATGAAACCGCTACAAAACTTTATCTGCGTGGTATTCCCGTGTTTGAAAAACTCAAAGATAGCAACGCCGTAAGCCAAAGTTACCAAAACCTGACCGGTTTGTATGCTAATATCAAAAACAACGAACTTGAGGAAATGTACCTGAAGAAAGCCATTCAGTTTTCCCGAAGCAGCAACAAAGAACAATTGGGCTTATTGTATGGCGATTATGGTTTGTTTTATGCGCGAAAAAATCAGTTCCGGGAAGCGCTTTATTATTTTAAGAAAACGGAAAGCTTATCAAAACAAGACAGCAGCAAAACATTGGCTTTTTTCTCCAATAGAAATCTTGGCGAGTATTACCGTTTGACCAATGAATACAAAACCGCCATTCCTTATTATGAAAAGGCGCTTCAACTCATTGCGCCCACAAATGACGCATTTCAAAAAGCCGATTTATTTTATACCATCAGCGGATTGCATTTGGCTGCAAGAGCCTATCCGAAAGCACTTTTGTATGCGCAACAATCTTTGGCACTTGCCCGAAAAATCAGAGCGCGTGAAATCATTTACCGTTCCCAGAAAAGGCTCGCTGCGATTTATGCCGCCTTAAACCAGCCGGACAAAGCCTACAATTTGCTCGAACAAAGTTATACGCTTCGCGATACGGTTTTTGACGAAAATCATATCAAACAGATCTCATTGATCCAGACCCAGTTTGAAACCGAGAAAAAGGACAAAGCGATTCTTGAACAAAAGGCCCAGATCAATAAAAACAAAGTCGATTTGCTGTTGAAAGAAAAACAAATGGTGCTATATGTCATTGCCATTTTAGTTTTGGCCGCACTTTCGATGGGAATCTGGTTGTTTTTTAACCAACGCCAGAAATTCAAAAACAAGGAAATCCTGGCTTTGAAACAGCAGCAGGAAATCACCAAACTCGAAGCACTGATCGACGGCGAGGAAAACGAACGAAGAAGGATTGCGCAGGAACTTCACGACGGCATCAACGGCGATTTGTCGGCGATAAAGTTCCGCCTTTTGGGATTGGACGAGTCGGCGTTTAGTGTTGATGACAAATCGGAGATGACAAAAACCATCGAAATGATCGACCAATCGTGTTCGCAGGTTCGCAACATTTCACACAATTTGATGCCAGCCTCGATCATCGATTTTGGATTGGTGGAAACCGTACAGCAATATTGTTTTAAGATCAACAATTCGCATCCGCTTCAGCTCGATTTCCAATATTTCGGGAACCAGGGTTATCTGCCAAAGAAATCTGAAACCGTGATTTACCGCATCATCCAGGAACTCATCAACAACATCATCAAACACTCGAAAGCCACAACAGCGCTCGTACAGATGAATTTCCATGAAAATGAATTGTTCATCACAGTAGAAGATAACGGAACCGGATTTGACCAGAAAACCGTCAAAAACGGACTTGGATTAAAGAACATTCAGTCTCGAATTCAGTTCTTAAATGCGAACCTGGATATTGACAGCACGCAAAACGGAACGTCTTTCCAAATCAACATCGATTTAAATTCCTTAGAAAAATGATACAAGTAGCCATTACCGATGACCATACGATTGTAATCGAAGGCATCAAAACCATGCTCAAATCGAATAAGGAAATTGCGATTTCCCAAGCGTTTACGACCATTGCAGACACGATGAACGACTTGGATCCGGATATGCAGATTTTGCTTCTGGACATCAACCTGCCCGATGGAAACGGCATAATCGCATGTAAAGAATTGCTAAAGAAATTTCCGGGATTGAAGATCATTGCACTGACCAATTTTGAAGATAGTGCGTTCGTCAAGCAGATTATGAAAAATGGCGCCAATGGCTATCTGCTCAAAAACACCGGCAAAACCGAATTGGTCACTGCGATAAAAACCGTACTTGAGGGTGAGAATTACCTGCCACAGCACATTAAAGATATTTTGCTGAACGAATCGATCGGGAAAGGCAACAGCTCGTATTTCATTCCGAAACTAACCAGCCGCGAAAAAGAAATCCTCGGCCTGATTATTAAAGAATTTACGACTGAAGAAATTGCAAATTCTATTTTCATCAGCGTCAAAACGGTCGAAGCGCACCGGAGCAACCTGATCCAGAAACTGGGTGTTAAAAACACTGCCGGATTGGTTCGCGTGGCTTTCGAAAAAGGTTTGATATAAAAAAAGCGCTCCGTAATGGAAGCGCTTTCAATAGTTGGATCTATATATATATTGAATTATTTAATGCTCGCAGCCAAATATTCGCGGTTCATTCTTGCGATGTTTTCAAGTGAAATTCCTTTCGGGCATTCTACCTCACAAGCGCCGGTATTGGTACAGTTTCCGAAACCTTCATGGTCCATTTGGTTGACCATATTCAAAACACGGTCGTGTGCTTCGACCTGGCCCTGCGGCAATAAGGCGAACTGCGACACTTTTGCAGAAACAAACAACATCGCTGATGAGTTTTTACAACTTGCCACGCAGGCACCGCATCCGATACAGGTTGCCGCGTCAAATGAACGGTCGGCATCGTGTTTTGGGATCGGGATCGTATTGGCATCAATGGTATTTCCTGACGTATTTACCGAGATAAATCCTCCGGCGTGCTGGATTCTGTCGAACGAACTTCTGTCCACAACCAAATCTTTGATCACCGGAAATGCTTTT
>Ga0247815_10003862_pt1 | contig 10655 bp, 8 predicted proteins | sample UWRJL194509B1_FD_181014 | JGI IMG/M metagenome (GOLD analysis project Ga0247815, IMG submission 181014) | Plant litter microbial communities from Arlington Agricultural Research Station in Wisconsin, United States - UWRJ-L194-509B-1 | ecosystem: Environmental > Terrestrial > Plant litter >... | reverse complement strand
TACTGCTGCATACAACTTGAAATTGTCTAAAGACAGAGCAAATTCAGTTAAAACTTACTTAGTAAACACTGGCGTTAATGCTAGTCAAGTTGCTACTAAAGGTAATGGTGAAGCTAATCCAATCGCTTCTAACGATACTGAAGAAGGTCGTATCCAAAACCGTCGCGTTGAAACTGCTAGAAACTAAGCATTTTTAACGAATAAAAAAGGGGATCCAATTTGGGTCCCCTTTTTTTGTATATGCGATTGCCGTATATGCCTTTAATTGTTTTAAAAATATCTAAGTTTGCAGCTATGTATCTGTTCAGAAAAAAGGAACCGACCCGCCCGGATAATATTAATATCAGGATTATGCATTGTATCAATGCGTTTGCGATCACTGTTTTTCTTTCAGGTGTACTTTGGAAATTAATACATGTCTTTTTGCGATGAACAAAATAGTGAATACAACAAATGCTCCGGCTCCAATAGGTCCATACAGTCAGGCTGTCATTGCGAATGGGTTTTTATTCCTGTCTGGTCAGGTAGCAATTAATCCCGTTAATGGAGAGGTGGTGCTGTCTTCGGTTGCTGAAGAAACGCAACAAGTCATGAGAAATATTAAGGCAGTCCTGCTGGAGGCTGGTTACGGTTTTGAGGATGTGGTCAAAACAACTATTTTTTTGTCAGATATGACTCTTTTTGGAGAAGTTAATGACATTTACGGATCTTATTTTGAAAGCACTTTCCCAGCCCGCGAAACAGTTGCCGTAAAAGGCCTGCCAAAGGGAGTGAATGTGGAAATCTCGATGACAGCTTATAAGGCTTAATCATTGGGTACCAATCATTTCGACAACTGAGCTAAGTTTTGTTTGCTTCGACCTTAAATACGGCCATTGAATTTCTAAAAGGAGTAGGGCCGAAACGTGCCGAGCTTCTGCAAAAGGAATTGGGGATTTTTACTTGTGAACAATTATTAGACTATTTCCCGTTTAGGTACATAGACCGGACCCGGTTTTATAAGATTGCCAACTTGGACCCTGAACTTCCTTATGTCCAAATTCTTGGCAGAGTGACCCATAAAGAGGTAATTGGTGAAAAGCACAAGAAACGGTTGGTAGCAAAGTTCTCTGACGAAACCGGAACAATTGAGCTGGTTTGGTTTCAGAGCTTGAAATGGGTAGATGAAAATGTCCTCCGTGGGAAGGTTTATATTGTATTTGGGAAGCCATCCATTTTCAATGGCACCTATAGTGTTTCGCATCCCGAGTTGGAAAATTATCCGAGACCTGCAACGATGACCGGAAATTTGCGGCTGCAGCCCGTCTACAATTCCACTGATAAACTAAAACGAATATTTCTGGATAGTAAGGGCATTCAAAAACTTCAGGAAGCCATTTTGTCGCAGTTTTATAACGAGGTAAAGGAAACGGTTCCACTGACCATTCTTGGAAAATACAACCTTGCTAGTCGCAGGGAAGCTTTGTTAAACATCCATTTCCCTAAAGATGTAGAAGCTTTAAAACAAGCTGAACGGCGATTAAAATTTGAGGAATTATTTTTCATTCAGTTGCAGATGCTCTATACAAAACAGCTTCGCGAACTTAAGATTAAGGGGCAAATGTTTAATAGTGTCGGACCTCGGCTGAATACCTTCTATAAGGAAATACTTCCTTTTGATTTGACTGGCGCACAGAAACGCGTCATCAAAGAAATAAGACTGGATACACAGCGCGGTTGCCAGATGAATCGTCTGGTGCAGGGAGATGTTGGGAGTGGTAAGACCGTGGTCGCATTAATGAGTATGCTATTGGCTAATGATAATGGTTTTCAGGCCTGTATTATGGCGCCGACGGAGATATTGGCACGTCAGCACTATGAATCTATTACGTCTCTGCTAAAGGGCCGTATAGCGAACGTAGCAATATTGACAGGAAGTACGACAAAAAAACAACGGAGAACACTGCATGAGGACCTGGAAGCCGGTGAAATAGATATCCTTGTCGGCACCCATGCGTTGATCGAAGATAAAGTGATCTTTAAAGAACTGGGCTTGGTGGTAATCGACGAACAACATCGTTTTGGTGTTGAGCAGCGCGCCAGACTTTGGAGAAAGAACAGCATACCACCTCATATACTTGTTATGACTGCAACACCTATTCCACGGACGCTTGCAATGACGCTTTATGGGGATTTGGATGTATCTGTGATAGATGAACTCCCCGTGGGCCGAAAACCAATTGAAACCAAACACCTTCATGAAGGCCAGCGTATGCGCATGTTTGGATTTATGAAAGAAGAAATTGCCAAAGGCCGGCAAGTATATGTTGTCTACCCGCTGATTAAAGAGAGTGAAAAATTAGACCTCTTGCATCTGGAGGCTGGCATTGAACAAATGAGTTACCAATTTCCGCGCCCTAATTATCAAATCAGTATCGTACACGGTAAAATGAGCAATGCGGACAAGCAATACGAAATGCAGCAGTTTATTGCAGGGAAAAGCCAGATCATGGTAGCGACCACTGTTATAGAGGTCGGTGTAAATGTTCCAAATGCCTCAGTCATGGTCATAGAAAATGCAGAACGGTTCGGTTTATCGCAGTTGCACCAATTGCGGGGACGGGTGGGCCGTGGTGCAGCACAATCCTTTTGTATATTGATGTCTGGCAATAAACTGAGCAAGGAAGGTAAACTGAGACTGGAGACCATGGTCAAAACTAACAATGGCTTTGAAATTTCAGAGATTGATCTGCAATTGCGCGGACCAGGTGATTTGGCAGGTACACAGCAAAGTGGCGTATTGGAACTCAAACTCGCTGATCTAGCTAAAGACCAGTTAATTCTTCAAGAAGCCAGAACGACTGTGGCTGAAACACTGGCTGCCGATCCTAGACTGGAACTTCCGGAAAATAGTTTACTAAGAACCTATCTGGCTAAAAGAAACGGTGGAATAAGCTTCGATAAAATATCTTAATCTTCATCGCTGCCGGGCAAAGATCCGGAGCCGGAATAGGCACCTTTCCGAATAATTGGCGTCTTGAGGTGCTTATACAAATCATCGAGATGCAATAAACTTCCGTTCGTGAGATTGCCTAAGAAAATGATGACGATATTTTTTTGGACGTCTCTAACGTATATATGCCTGAATCCATGCCACCAACCAGTGTGATAGACTACTTTACGTCCGTTATCGCCATCAAAAATCCGCCAGCCGTAGCCGTAATTAAAGTGACCATTGATGGCCTTGTTGTGGCCTTTATAGGCCGAATCAAGGCTTTGTTTCCTTAGCAGCCGGCCGTTTTTTAATGATTTGTCAAATAACAGCAGATCGTGAAGGGTGCTATAAATTCCTTTGTCTCCTACTGGGCCGTCTAGAAAATTTTGTACGACAGAATACCTCCAGGTACGGTCGTGTCCAACAACATCAACGGGTATCTTTGGATACACTGTGGTAGAATAGACATGCGTGTGTTTCATCCCGGCAGGCTTGAAAATATTTTCCATCATGTAGTCCGCATAAGTTTTTCCGGTTACCTTCTCAATGATCGCCCCAAGTACCATATAATTGGAATTGTTGTAATGAAAGCGTGTGTCCGGCTTTGCATACCGATTTGGCTTGTGTTCAGCAATCAGATTCATCACATCTACATTACTCATCGGCTTCTTCTTTTCCTTCCAAATCCCATCAGTAAAGTATACATAGTTCATCATTCCGCTGCGATGCGTCAGTAGGAGTTTAATGTTGATTCCTTCGTAAGGAAAATTAGGATAGAATTTTTTGACATCATCGGCAAGCGACAGCTTGCCTTGCTCGATCAATTGCATAATGGCAGTACCGGTAAATGTCTTAGTTACTGAAGCAAGTTCAAATTCGGAGTTGATTTTGAGGCTATCCCTATGCAGGTAATCCGCCCATCCTATGGCTTTTTCATACAAAATTTTACCATCTTTGGCGACCAGCATGTTGCCGTTGAAGCCGTATTTTCTATGAAGGTTGTCAACAAAGTCTGCAATCCACTGGTCGCCTTTTGCCGGATCGTACTTCAGTAATAAACTATCAGCTTTGTCATCGTTAGCAGTTCTTTCTTTACTTGGCTCTGATAATGTGGCGGCCTTTTTAGTGTCGGAAGCGCAGGCAAAAAATAAAAAAGTAGCCATTATAGCTACAGCAGATAGATGACGGTAGATCATGAATAGGTGTGTTCGATTTTAAAAGCCCGAAAATTAATCATATAAACCCTTTTTAAGTAAAAGAGTTTTAAACATTGTTGTTTTTTTGAAGATGTGGGCAGGAATGTAACGTTTCCAAATATCTTCTGTAAATTCAGCGCTTTAGCATCAAAAAAGTTAAATTTGCCGCTGCATGTAGTGTTATGCCAAGAACACTACCCGAGGTTTACACGAAAAAATTGATAATTAAACACAAGAAACGATGAGTTTTAGAATTGAACATGATACTATGGGTGAGGTACAGGTACCCGCAGATAAATACTGGGGTGCTCAAACCGAGCGGTCACGAAACAACTTTAAAATTGGTCCTGAAGCATCTATGCCAAAGGAGATTATTCATGCCTTTGGTTATTTAAAGAAAGCCGCAGCGCAGGCCAACAATGAACTGGGGGTATTGACAGCTGAAAAAACGGAGTTAATCGCCAGCGCTTGTGACGAGATCATTGCCGGACGTCTTGACGACCAGTTTCCGCTGGTAATCTGGCAAACCGGATCCGGAACGCAAAGTAATATGAACGCCAATGAGGTCATTGCCTACCGTGCACATGTCCTCAATGGCGGGAGATTAGACGACGATAAAAAAGTGCTGCATCCCAATGATGACGTCAATAAATCTCAATCTTCGAATGATACTTATCCAACAGCAATGCACATTGCTGCCTATAAACAAGCTGTTGAAATCACCATTCCCGGGTTAGAAAAACTCCGCAGCACTTTGAATCAGAAAGCTGGTGATTTTAGTGAAATCGTAAAAACAGGCCGTACCCATTTCATGGATGCTACACCACTAACATTAGGCCAGGAGTTTTCAGGATATGTCCAACAAATTGACAACGGAATCAGAGCGATAAAAAATGCATTGGTGATGATTTCTGAATTGGCTTTAGGGGGTACCGCAGTAGGAACAGGGCTAAATACCCCAAAAGGCTATGACGTGCTTGTGGCTGAAAAAATAGCAAACCTGACAGGTCTCCCATTTGTTACTGCCCCCAATAAGTTTGAAGCATTGGCGGCCCATGATGCCATGGTAGAACTTTCAGCTGCCTACAAACGCACTGCCGTCTCCCTGATGAAGATAGCAAATGACATCAGAATGCTGAGTTCAGGCCCACGTTGCGGAATCGGTGAAATTATTATTCCGGATAACGAGCCTGGATCATCTATCATGCCTGGCAAAGTAAATCCTACTCAGCCAGAAGCAATGACTATGGTTTGTGCGCAAGTAATGGGAAATGACGTGACAGTTGGCATAGGCGGAAGCAACGGTCACTTTGAATTAAATGTATTTAAACCTGTTATTGCTGCGAATGTCTTGCAGTCCGGCAGACTTATAGGCGATGCCTGTATGTCATTTAATGATAAATGTGCAGAAGGTATTTTACCGAATTTGCCTGAAATAAAAAAACACTTACAAAATTCCTTAATGCTGGTTACTGCATTGAACCCATATGTCGGTTATGAAAACGCAGCTAAAATTGCAAAAAAGGCTCATAAAGGAAATAAAACGTTAAAGGAAGCATCTATTGAACTGGGGTTGCTTACTTCCGAACAATTTGACGAATGGGTACGGCCAGAAGATATGGTAGGAAGTTTAAAGTAAGTTTAATACGGTTTTAATGCGGTGTAGTCTTTTTCTTTTTTTTTGTATCTGTACAATCTTGACATCCTGCAGGAGATTGCCGGATATCCAGGGTAAAGGCGACGCATCATTGCAGGGCTTGTGGAAACAGGACAGTGTGGACAATTCAACACCGTTGTTAAGTTATACCCGGTATGAATTTAAGTTTACCTGCGATTCATTTTACGTAGACCTCACGACGCATTCGAAGGTGAATTATTACGAAGATTCATGTTTTAATAAGGGCATTTGGCGCGAGTACGCAAAAGGGGTATACCAGATTACCTCTGATACGATCTTTTTATTAGGTACGTATACCAAGGCAAATTACAAACAAAAAATCTCAGGATGTTATAATATTGGGCAGTATATAAAAAAATTCAAATTGTTGTCCAGGGACTCTACCCGCCTAGTGATGGAGAGTACCGAGAACCAAAGAGCATTTGAACTGGTACTAAAACAAAAGATAACGTGTGTTCAGCAGCCATTATAGGCACTAATAGTATTAATATGGATAAAATAAAACACGTATTTAAAATTGTGACAGCGATTTTAATTTTAACCTACCTGCCGATCAATGCTGGTGCATGGGGCATGCTTGGTCATCGGATTGTTGGACAAATAGCCGAAAATCACTTGAAGGGTAAAACGCGCAGGGCCATTAATGAAATCCTCGGATTTGAAAGCGTGGCGATGGCCAGCAATTGGGGTGATTTTATAAAGTCAGACCCGGCCTACAATTATTTGTATAACTGGCATTTTATCAATCTTCCTGAAGGATTGGATAAAACCGCGTTGTTCTCACTTTTAGATACGGAGAAGACGCCGAATGTATATAATAAGATCCCTGAAATGACCGCTATTCTAAAAGATCCGAAAAGCACAAAAGATCAAAAAAAGCTGGCGCTTCGGCTGCTCATTCATTTGGTTGGCGACCTCAATCAACCAATGCATACCGCTAGAAAAGACGACTTGGGCGGAAACAAGGTTAATCTGACCTGGTTTGGGGAGAAATCAAATCTTCATCACGTATGGGATGAATCGTTGATCGAATATCAGCAATTGAGTTATACCGAATATGCCAGTACAATTGATCATCCTACATTGGAGCAAACGAACCTCTGGAAACGTAACGGTTTGAAAGATTATGTTTATGAATCTTATCTGGCTTGTAATAAGATTTATGCAGGAACGAAAGCCGAAGATAAATTGGGCTATAAATATAATTTCGACTTTGTAACCCTATTAAACGAACAATTGCTAAAAGGTGGCATTTGCCTCGCTAACGTGCTGAATGATACTTTCAGTTAGCTCAGGCGGTGAGCAGATTTTAATACGATCATATTAAAGAGGGGTGTGTAGCAGCATCCCTCTTTTATGTAGAAGATAAGTTAGTTAAAAAGAATAAGCTAATAATGTTATCTTGACGTAGAATTTAATACCAAATATTGCTGTATGGAAAAGCGTCGTGATTTTATTAAGAAGGTGGGCATCACAACCGCTGCCTTAACTGTGGGACAAAAATTTTTTAGTGGGACCGCAATGGGTTTTACTGCAAAAAGCTATAACCGGATTATTGGCGCGAATGAACGGATTCATGTGGCTGCCATCGGATTAAATGGGCGAGGTAATGGAATGGCAGGCGTTTTTGCCAGCCAAAAAGACACGGAAATTTCCTGTGTTTGTGATGTCGACTCGAGGACGATCCCAAAAGTGATAAAAACTGTACTGGATGCCAAACAGACAGTGACGCCAAAATCTGAAAGGGATTTTAGAAAAGTACTCGCTGATAAATCTATTGATGCGATTTATATCGCCACGCCGGATCACTGGCATGCGCCGCTAACGATTCTTGGCTGTCAGGCGGGGAAACATGTCTATGTAGAGAAACCATTGAGCCACAACCCCAACGAAGGTGAGATGGCAGTTGCTGCGGCCAGAAAATATAAAAAAGTAGTTCAAATGGGCGCTCAGAGACGCTCAGCTCCGGTTCTTACCCAGGGAATAGAACAGTTGCGTCAAGGTGTGATCGGTCGTGTTTACCTGGCGAAAACCTGGTACACCAATGCAAGAAAACCAAATTTTCTGAAGGCGGCTGAGGTGCCGGACTGGCTGGATTATGACCTATGGCAAGGCCCTGCCCCAAGAATGCCTTATAAAGACGGTCTTATACACTATAACTGGCATTGGTTTTGGCATTGGGGGACTGGAGAGGCGCTGAATAACGGAACTCATGAAGTAGATGTAGCAAGATGGGGGCTTGGCGTGGACTATCCAATCAGGGTGTCATCAATAGGAGGCAGATATAACTATAAAGACGACTGGGAGACTCCGGACACCCAGATGACTACCATAGAATATCCGGGAGAAGTTACTCTAGTCTGGGAAGGAAGAAGTGCCAACGCCAGAAAAGTAGAGGAATTGGATCGCGGGATTATTTTTTACGGGGACAAGGGGAGCTTAGATACCGGAGGAGACAGTTATAAAATTTATGACCTGAACGGGAAGTTGCTCAATGAAGTAAAATCTTTGATGAAAGACGAGGTTATAGATGGAAGAAACACTTCGAGCCCAAGTCTGGGGCTGGACAACTACCATGTGATGGACTTTTTAGATGCAATCAGGAACAACCGAAAACCTAACTGTGATGTAGAAACCGGTCATAAAAGCGTCCTGGCCATGCAACTCGGAAACATCTCTTTGAGATCAGGGCGTGATCTGAAGGTTGATCCAAAAAACGGGCATATCATCGGGGATAATTCTGCACAAAAATTGTGGTCACGCACTTATGAAAAGGGCTGGGAGCCAAAGGTATAGTTTGCTGTGTTTCCACCATCTTTCCTGATGGTGTTTGTTTAGCAGTTTTGTTATATCTTTACACTTATGAGTAACCGTTTGTTGGCTATAATTTTCGTTATTATCGCGGGTCAATCACAGGCGCAAACGGGACATAGTCTATCAGATCCGGAATTATCAGGTAATGGAGCAATTAACATTGTAGTCTCCAGTCTGGACGAAAATGAAGGTAATAATTACTTCTCTGAAGCAGAACGGAACGAGCGCAACGGGGCTTATGATGAGGCCCTTACCTTATTTAGTAAAGCTGCTTTCGAATACAATAGCGCAAAGCAATTTTCCAGATATGGGTCGGCCTTGATGCGCCTCAGCAATGTGCATTACCTGCTGACGCATTATACAGAAGCGGAGCAAGTTGTTTTGAACGTGGCGTTAAAAAATTACTCAAAAATAGGCAGTAGAACAGGTCAAATGGAGTCCTATGCACAACTGGGGCGGATATATCTGGCTTCAAATAAACTGACACAATCGATGTGGTTTTACACCCAGCAAGGGATTTTAGCCAGGCAGATCGGCAGCAGTACCGCTAACATAGAATCTGTGTTAGGCATTGCTAATGTAAAAATCAGGAGGAAGGAATATGTGATGGCTGCCAGGGACCTTAATAAAGCCGAAGTAATGGCCAAATCGGCCAATACCACACAGTTTAAGACGCAAATCCGAGAAGCAAGATCTTTAATCCCTGTCAAGAAGTTAAAATCTTAGTTTGGGTAATTCAATTCAACGGTTTAAGCGTATAATTTGCAGTATTTCAAATGAAAAGAATTTGATTAACTTTGATAAGTTTACAGAAAGGAGACAGTAATAATACTGTCTCTTTTCTGTTTATTTGTGAAATTGGTATCATATTAGTGTGGATTTATAAAATGGATTTTAAAATATTAAAAGAGATGTTGAAGAAAGTATTATTAGTAACCTTTACTGCAGCTGTACTTGCATGCCATGCTTCTCCTAAGGTTCAGCCTTTGGTGAAGGGTATAAGTAATATTGTGCCGGATGAGAAGCAAGCATTGGTTTGCAAAGAAATAGTTAAACTTATTGAAAACTACAATTATAAAAAGTCTAAGATTAATGACTCAATCTCCTCTGTAGTGCTTGATAAATATATCAAAGACCTTGATCCATATAAATATTATTTCCTTGCCTCTGATATTAAGGAATTTGAGAAGTACAGGTTCAAACTTGACGATGATTTCAGGGATGGCGATTTGAGTGGACCATTTTATATTTTCAATGTTTATTTAAAACGGTATAATGAGTTTATTGGTTTTGCACTGGCTCAGGCAAAAACTAAATATGATTTTAATCAAAATGACACCTATACTTTTGACCGGGAGAAAATGCCTTGGGCTAACTCTCAGGCCGCTTTAAATGAGGTGTGGAACAAACGTATAAAATATGAGTTGGTTAACCTGAAAATTGCCGGCACATCCGATGAAAAAAACGCGGAGACTATCACTAAGCGGTATACAAATTTAAAATCTCAGTCAGCAAAAGTGAATAATCAGGATGTTTTTCAGACGGTAATGGATGCCTTTACTGAAAGCATTGATCCGCATACCAATTATTTTAACCCGGTAAATGCACAGGCTTTTAATGAGGATATGGCCAGATCTTTTGAAGGAATCGGTGCGAGACTGCAATTGGAGAACGAGGTACTTAAGATTGGGGAAATCATTCCTGGGGGACCTGCTTTTAAAAGTAAATTGTTAAGCGCTGGCGATAGAATCATAGGCGTGGCACAGGGAAATGCTGATTTTGAAGACATCATTGGATGGCGGATTGAAAGCTCGGTAGCGAAGATCAAGGGACCTAAAGGAACGAAAGTAAGATTGAAAATTATTCCCGTTGGCCAGGAAATGTCTGCAAAGCCAGTGATCATTGAACTGGTTAGAGAACGTATTGTAATGGAAGACCAGTCGGCCAAGAAAAAAGTCAAGACGGTTCAGTCCAACGGAAAACCTTATCGGAT
>Ga0247815_10003860_pt1 | contig 10658 bp, 4 predicted proteins | sample UWRJL194509B1_FD_181014 | JGI IMG/M metagenome (GOLD analysis project Ga0247815, IMG submission 181014) | Plant litter microbial communities from Arlington Agricultural Research Station in Wisconsin, United States - UWRJ-L194-509B-1 | ecosystem: Environmental > Terrestrial > Plant litter >... | reverse complement strand
CGTTTTAGGTCGCTGACCTTCTTTAATGGCTTGTAAAAATAGATGTTGCTGAGTTGAAGTAATACGGCGGCTTTATCTTCAGCTGATAGTTCAGTCTTTAGTGCAGATTGTAAGGAGGCTTCTTTTTGCCTTTCAATGCGGGGTACTTCTGGGTACCAGTATTGGGCATACAGAGGTTTGCCCGTAAAGACGAGTAGAAAAACAGCGAATAGCGCTGTCTTATAAACGGAATATTGAGGGACTAGATAGAGAGGATAACTCATTGAGCAACAATGTAGGTAATCTATAGATTTCTTCTCACTATAAAGTTAAAAAAATGTTGCAGGACTTCTTCAATTTAGGGTGCAGAAAATGTCTGAGGATACTGCAAGTTTGAAAAAAGAGGTATTTGCATTCCGGCTGGGAAAACGCTGCGCTGCGCTTGCATGATCCCTATGCCGTCATGTCAAACACCTCTTTTTTTGGCACCAGAAATCCTTTAGATGTACAACCTGCCACCGAAAACTTTTCCAAAGCACAATCCGTTTCTGGCAGAAACTATTTCTATTACCTAATGCCTATCAAGACAATCTACAGCCCGATCCGTTTCTCGCGGATACTATATCTAGTCCCTAAATCTTACCCAGTCTAAAACCCCATCCGTTCTGCTGGCACCTATTTACTTGAATTATTGATCTCTGGTAACAACACGAACCGGCTCAAATTGCCTGTTTTTAGGTATAAAGCTGCAGCGGCTTTCAGTTGCAATCTGTCAAGGAGCCTCAGGTTTTCCAGGTATGAGGAGTCGGCGGACAACGGTTCTCCATCTTGCAACTGGCCTGAAAGATATCCTAACCACCACTGGTTTGTTTTTATTGCGATTTCCCTGGAACGGGTACTTTCCATGCGGTATTTCTCGAGGTTGATGGCAGATGGTCCGTTATTCCGTAATTTTGCTACTTCATCCAACGCAGCACGGATTAGCCTTTCTGTATTTTCTGGGGCACACTCAAAAGCAATCCCCAGCCTGAATTCCTTGCGCGGGATCTTATCCAGGCCCAGAGATACCGAAGGATTATAAACGCCACTTTCCTGTTCACGCAACCTTTCGGTCAGCGTCAGTTCCAGCACACCCTTAAGGGCATCCAATTTCAGCCGTTCCAATTGGTTGTAACTAAAAACTCCGGTATAAAATAGTTCTACCCTCGCCTTGGCACCTAAACCCTTTTTTATCACTTTGTTGATATTTGCCTCAGGCAAAGGGATGCCGCGATCGACGAAAGAAACATTTGTATTACCATCAGGCAACGTTACACTTGATTCTTTAGATATACCCTTGGTTGCAACAGCAGGCAACTTTCTGCCCGATTTCCTGACTGAGACCAATTTAGCCTCAGACGAAATTGTACCAGATTTCTGGAGAGAATCCTTCGTAGCAGCACCAGGCAGCGAAGCCAGATATTTCTCCAGTAGCGGTTTCAGGCTGTCTGTTTCAAAACTACCTATAAAGGTGAAGGTCATCCTGCTGTTATCGGCAAAACGCTCTCTATAAATCTGATAAACGCGTTTTAGGTCAATCTGATCAATTTTTTGCTCCGTTACAGGTATTCTTCTTGGATGATAACCTGCCAGAATGGCCGTGATAGAATCCTGGAAAACCACCTCGGGATTTTTATCCCTGCCGGCAACTGAAAGTTTTGATCGGCTGATCATTTGGGCAAACAGGGCTTTGTCCATTACCGGTTCAGTCAGGTGTGCATGAGCCAGTTCAAGCGCTTTTCCTATATTTCCGGCGGTGCTGCCTCCTGCAACGCCCTGGCTCAATTCACTAATAAAGGGTTGTACACCTATCTGTTTGCCAGAAAGATAATCTTCCAGCTCTTTGTGGTTATAGTTCCCAGCACCTGATGATGACACAATAAAAGCCGCATTTTTAGCAGAATAATAGTCGGCATCTTCATACACAGAAGTACCTCCAGCAGCAAAACCTGAAAATATAATCTCGTCATTCCTGAAGGTAGTGGGTTTCAAAACAACCGTAATTCCATTAGATAACCGGAGCGTACTGATGCCCTCAGCGCTTACAACCGCAGATACAACCTTTCCTGCAATTGGTTGCGAGCGCAATAGCGGTTTCGCCACCTGCGAACCAGTCGCTGCTGACGAACCAGCAATGCCCGGTGCAGTTTTAAGCATCGATCGTTTAGTAGCAGCACCAGATCCAGAAGAGCTTTTGGCAGCCGTTCCCGTAGCCGTTTCACCTCGCGACAACCAGAACTTAAACTCAGCTTCCGAAGGAAGAACTACATTAGCCGGTCCCATTACAATGATATTCCGGTTGTCTTTTCTAATATACTCCCTGGCCATTTTCTCCACGTCCGCCACAGTAATATCTGACAGGAACTTCATCACCAGTTTATATTCCATTTCCATGCCCGGGGCAAGATCCCCACGAAGGAAATGTGCTACGTATTCTTTCACAAAACTATCAGATGATATCTTGTCCTTCTCCAGCAAACCATTTTTCATTCCATTGGCATATCTTTGCTTGGCCAGTTCCAGATCTTCAGGTTTAAACCCAAACTTGCGCATCCGTTCAATTTCCGTCCATACGGCGGTTACGCCTTCATCTAAACTGCCAGGTTTAACTGAAAGGTTAACACTAAAGTTATCCAGTCCACCCATCAGTTCCCCAATACTTGCTCCCGCCTGCAAAACCTTCGCAGAATCATTTGCAGCCAGCGTACGCAGCCGCTTTGCCATAACCGTATTCAACAAACGCCTGGTCACCGCCAGCCGGTAATCCTGTTCCGTTTTCATTTCCGGGGCCTGGTGTTTAATGATCATCTGCGCCGTCGTTGAGTTCATTTCCCCGTCCTTCAACGCCATAAAACCATCCTTGCCATTCAGCTCAATCGTATATTTTTGTCTAAGCTTTTTGGCCGAAGGATTTTTCAGGCTACCGAAACTGGCCTTGATCATATTCTCCATTTCCTCCACGTCGAAATCGCCGACAGCAATAATCCCCTGCAAATCCGGGCGGTACCAATCTTTGTAAAATCGTCGCAATGCCGATGGATTAAAGTACTTCAGACTGCTGTCTGTGCCAATTGGATTCCGTTCCGCGTAACGCGATGTATTGAATAACATCGGCGTGTATTGCTGCTGCATGCGCTGACCCGCTCCCATTTGCGTTCTTTTCTCTTCTAAAATAACTCCGCGTTCTTTGTCAATCTCTTCATTGTCCAGCGTAGCTTCCTGTGCCCAGTCCCTGATAATTAACAAACCCTTTTTCAGTACAGCCGGACTATTCGTCAGCGGCAACTGGTAGACGGTCTCGTCAAAACCAGTGTAGGCATTGATATCCGCGCCAAAGCGAAGCCCGTTTTGCTGCAGGTAATCCACCAGCTGGTTTTTCGGAAAATGTTTCGTCCCGTTAAAACTCATATGCTCCATAAAATGAGCCATGCCGCTCTGGCCTTCATCCTCAACAATAGAACCCACTTTTACCACCAGGTTAAACACCACCCGGTCTTTCGGGTTTTCATTGTGACGGATGTAATAAGTAAACCCATTAGTCAAAACACCCTTTCGCACCTGGGGATCCAGGGGCATTTTTTGGGCGTTAACTGTTGAAACCACAATAAGTATACAGCTTAAAAGGAGTAATGAAAACTGGCCAACAAACATTAGAAGAGCAAGAAAAGCAACATGCCATTCCTTAACAAGGATATTTTTTAACATAAGAATAGCTTAAGCATTACCAGTGGGAGCCGGTAATGCTGTAATAGAAATATAATTGATGCATTATTTGAGAAAGCGCCAATACTTTGATTGAGATAGCAAATGCTCCAATAAACCATTATAAGATCAAACCATACAAAATGATTAATTAGCTTATGATGATTGACAAGCCATGCTCTACGTAAACTATCATAAGCTCAAACCTTACACAAGGTAATCTGCGAGCTTACGATAGCTTAATAAGCAATCTTATCTCCGGTTCTGCGCAATCGCGCTGTTGGTCAGCACCTCCTGAGGAATCAGCAAAGTGTAGCGCAAATCGTTCGCTTCCAAAGTATACGCCCTTCCAGCAACGGTCCTGCGCAATACTTTTGCAAAACGTTGTTCCCGGTTCAGCCTGCGCAAATCTGTCCAGCGCAGCCCTCTCATGAGCAAACCTTTCCTTCTTTCCGCCAGTACCAGGTCTAACGCAGCCGTCGCATTTGCAACAGTTTTATCTGTGTAAGCACCTGTAAGCCATCTTTTGCGGAGCACCGTATTAAGATCTGTCATCGCTCCTGCGGTATTTCCTGCGCGGGCATAACATTCCGCACGTGTATAAAACAGCTCGTCAGTAGCTAGACCATTAAACATTACCGGCGAACCCGCAGCCGGCTCATAATTTCCAGTAAACCTATACGTGCCAGTCGGATTTTCTACATCCGTATTTTCCTTCATCAGAATCGTTTTTCTCAGGTCGCCTTCTACATATGCATCTACAATCTCCTTGTTCACCAAGGCCTGGTTTTCGTAACCATAACCTGGTTCCAGCACATAATTCTGGCGCAGCAGCGTCGAGTGAAAAATCACCTCCTGGTTAAAACGCGTAAACGGTGTTGGACTTCCCGGACTCAAAGTGTTAAAATCTATCAGATCGCTTTTCAGTTGCAAAGCCGAAGTCGCGTTTAGCAGGGCATTCGGGTAATCGCCCATGGATAGGTATACCCTCGACAACATCGCAAATGCGGCCGCTTTATTTGGTCGCGTGGCGATGGACGAAGCAGCATTTAACAGCGCTGCGCCTTCCGTCAAATCCTGCAGGATCCTGTCGTATGTATCCTTTACAGTTCCGCGTCCCGGTGTCTCGTTGATATCCGAAACCAGGCGAATTGGCAATCCCGGTTGCCATGCCGCATCTTCGGCATACGGCGCAGTAAACAGTTGCGCCAGGTTCCACAGCGCATACGCACGGAAAAATAAAGCACTGCCTTTCAGGTTATTCAATACGTTTGCCGGTTCTTTCCCTTCAAGTCTGACTATAGCCTCCAGAATGAGGTTCGCATTGTAAATCTTGTTGTAACAGCCCACCCATTGTTTTGCGGGCTGCCTAATCGCCGTGGCGCTCCAAATGTATAGCGAGCGGTCATCAATGTCTATCCGGTCCGAGTTGTAGCGAGCGTCATCCATGTAATAATCGTCTGCCGAGATCTCCCCGTCAACCGGGTAATCCTTGTTCAGCACTTCAGAGTTATCCAGCAACAGCTGACAATCATCGGCCGACTCAATATTGGATTGTGCACTGCTTTTTTTGATATCCACAAATTTCTGGCAAGAGGTAAAGACCGTACAGAAGAGCAGAATAATAATGATATATGGTTTCATAACAATGAAATTTGTTTTTGATAATGGAGCTTCCTTTAGCTCTTTGTTATCTTTTAGCGGTCTGTAAGTTGATTCAGTTTTCATCGTCGTCTGGTTAAAAGTTAGCAGAAAATCCAAGACTATAACTTCTTGGCGGAGCATAATCAAACACTTCAGGATCCAACCCCAGTTTATTGGCACTCCATATAATCCCCAGGTTAGTTACGTTTGCGTAAATTCTTGGGTTTTTCACGTAACGCGAAAGCGATGATGGAAGTAGGTACGAGAGGTTAATCTCCTGCAACCTGATATGGTCAGCCTTCAACACATTCACACTCGAGTAGTAATAAAAGTTATCCCTGTTGGTACTCATCGAGCTGTACACCGCAGAAGGCACATTGGTATGCTGTTCATCACCCGGTTTTTGCCAGCGCTGCGCAAACTCTTGGCCCTGGATAGAACCTGTGATAGAAAATAGCTGACTGTAACTTACCACGTCCTGCACAGGTCTCCTGAAAAAGTAACCGAGTTTATACTGTATGTTCGCAGAAAGCGACAACCCGCCATAGCTAAACGTATTCCTGAAAGCGCCATAAGTAACCGGAACCGCAGAACCGTAATATTTAAGCGAAGAAATCGACGCACTTTGAATCGCGTTATAGTTTTCGTTGCTCATCCCGCTTACCGATAGTGCCTGCCCGTTCAGATAAGCCCTCGGATCTCCCGTTTCAGGGTCCAACCCCGCCCAATCATATGCAAACACGCGCGATAAATCATAACCCACATTATAAGAAAAGCCGGTGATACCACTTGCTGCGTTATCAGGCTGTTCCGTATACAGCTTAGTCACTTTCACTTTGTTATAACTGAATAAGAAATTACTGTTCCATTTAAACTTACCCGCCTGCACGTTCAGTGTATTGATCGAAACATCAATCCCGCGGCCTTTCAAATCTCCCGTGTTGTACACCAAATTCGTATAACCCGAACTTGGGTCCAACGGACCGTTCGTCAGCAAATCCGTAGTAGTTTTCGTAAAATACTGTATACTACCTGCTACGCGTGATCCTTTAAATCCAAAATCCAACCCTATGTTCAGCACACCCGTTTTCTCCGCGCGCAGTTTCGAATTTGTGACCGCTGCAACGTTCTGTGTAGTCGCATATGGCAATCCCGTCGTGGGATCGTTTTCAATACTGTAAACAATCTGCGCCCTGGAAAGCACCGATGGGTTTACGTTTCCGTTGTAACCATAAGTAGTCCTTAAATTCAGCACCGGTAAAAAATCAAGGTTATAAAATGATTCATTCACCACGTTCCAGCTTGCCCCTAACGAATAATATGGTGTGCCGCCTGTGTTCGTTTGCTGACCAAATTCACTCGAGATATCTTTTCTCAAACTGGCCGACAGCGTATATCTCCTGTCATACGTATACGCTGCATTGGTATACCAGCTAAACGTACGCACATGGTTATCCAGGTATCCAAGTGAAAGATTTGGGATGTACGTACCATTGTATCCCAACAGGTCTTCCGCAAACACGATCGGCAATAAATGCGTATAATCCAGTGTGTTATTGCTGCGCAACGAGTTTTCGTCGTAACCATAATATCCGTTCCTGTTCTGAAGGGATGAAACATCCGTCAAATCCAGACCCGCAATGGCCGATAACTGGTGTTTTTCGTTCCAGGTTTTCTCATAATTTACCTGTCCCCTAAACGTTTGGTTGCGCGAAGTAATCACATCCGTATTGTACTGTCCACCAAGCGGAACCTGTTTCACAAAAGCCCTCACCGGATCCCCCGTCATCGGGTTTACCGAAGCTGGAGAAGTCGTAAAATAATTGATCAGGTTGCGCATATAAAAAGAGTTCTGGCGGTAAAGCGTGTTCTCTTCAGAGCGGCCCGTGTTGTAATTGTAAATCCCCTGCAGCGAAATCCCGTGTCCTAATTTATAGTTCGCATTCAGCGATAAGTTAATATTCTGTGTTTTACGCTTGGTATAGCCCTCATTGATATCCTGCAGCGGATTGTACCTCCAGCTCAAAAACTGATCAGGATAGGTCTGCTCAAATTCCGTCACAAAACCAGGCCTGTAAGTTTTCGGGATCTCCAGTGGATTGCCCGCATCGTCCACCAGGCGGCTATAAGGGTACAAAGTAGCGTCTGTAACCCCAGAAATCCTGTTGTTCAGCGCCTGGTCAGAATAGTGCTGCACGTTATAGCTAAAACCAGTTTGTATATCCAGGTTTTTCACTGGCCTGATAGAGGTATTAATGGTAAAAACCTGGCGGTTCATGCCAGAGTTTTGCGTATTGTTGATGCTTTTATCGTACCCTGCAGAAATGCGGTAATTGAAAAACTCAGACCCTCCGTCAAAACTCAGCGAGTGACTTTGCGTAACTGCATTTCGCAGGAAATATTTAGTATAATCTCTTCTTATATCATTTTGTTTAAAAGCGTTCAGCTGGCTTAAAGCATCAGCTTCGCTCAATGTATTTTTAAATTTCCAGGCATCCATAATTTCCGCCACGGGCGATAGATATTGCTGACCGTACAAACTGCTGATGTTGATATCCGGCAGCGCGATGCTGTCTTTCATAAACTTCGTTGCCTGTGCATCCACAAAATCAGCTACGCTCATCCTGTTGTTACTAAAGAGGTCTACCTTTTCCGTCACGTTCAAATTGGTATTCAGCGAGATGCGCAAAGGCCTGTTGTAAGCTCCCCGTTTGGTTTTCACCACAATCACCCCGTTTGCCGCACGCGATCCCCAGATAGAAGCAGATGCCGCATCTTTCAGTACCGTAATACTCTCCACGTCGTTCGGGTTAATCTTATCAATTGAATACGGAGATGCAATCCCGTCGATTACCACCAAAGCCTGACCGCTATAGTTACCGTTCAGGTCAGAACTCACCGCATCGTTCAAAGTATTCCGTCCCCTGATCGTAAGCGTAGCCAATGGCGAACGGTTGGCATAAATATTGGCCGAATTCGCAGGGCGAAGGTCGTTTCTAAAGTCCATCGAGTTCGTAATCCCTTCCAGCCGGCGAATCAGGTTAGGATCTGTACTGTGCAGCAACTGCTCTTTCGTAATCGTTTCAAAAGAGCCTGTTGCGCGTTCCCTTGGCAGGTCCTGGTACCCGGTCGACACAATATTTACCATTGCAATTTCATTCGCCTGCGGATCCATTTTCACCGTAAAGCTTGTTCTGCCAGAAATCTCTAACGTATCCGTGCGGTAACCTACATAAGAAATCACCAATCGTCCCTTATCCGGCGCATTGATAAAACGGAACTTTCCCTCCACGTCCGTAAGTGCCCTGTGCGAGGTTCCCATGATTCTTACGTTAGCACCTAAAAGCGGGTTTCCTGTTTCATTTAAAATCTGACCGGAGATATCCTGACTATTTACATAATCCTTCAGCCGGTCAAGAAGCGTTTTTTCCTTATCCTTTACCACTACTGTCTTTTCGTCAATGGCATAAGTCAGTTGTTGCTGGTCGAAAATCCTGTCCAGCACCTCCTTCAGTTCCATGCCCTGCACACTGATGTTTACCGGCGCAGCATGTTGTAACTGGTCTTCCGTATACAAAAAGTTATAACCACTTTGTTTCCTGATTTTCTGGAAAACCGACTTAATGTTAGCGTTTTTTTCGGCAATAGTTATTTTTTGCGCAAAGCCGGCAGCGCTAACCTGCATGAGTGTTGCTATTAAAATAACGATGGTTAGACGCATAATGAGCAATAGTTTAGTGAGATGCCGCCTGGGCATAGCAATTTTACTTGTATTTTTTTGATACATTTGTTTGGTTTGGTTTGAAGTTGATAGAATCGCAAATTTTTATTGATCAGGTCCAGGCTATTTGCCAGTTGTGTATCGAGCACTTCTGGCTTTTTTATGGACCATCATTTTAGAAGGGTATATTTATTTCGTAACGATGATCCTCCTTTCCTCTATTTTAAAGTGGACCTTACCTGTTAATTCCAGTTTCCGCAGTACCTGTGATACATTAGAAAAACGGCTTACCGTACCACCAAATTCATTATCAGGCACTTGGCCTTCATAGACTACCTCTACATTATACCACCTTGCAATTTTTTTCATGATGGCCCTGATGTTTTCGCCTTCAAACATAAAATTGCCGTTTCTCCAGGCCGTGGCCACTTCCAGGTCGGCCGGCTGTACTTTGAGCTGGTTCCCAACTAAAACCGATTGCTGGCCGGGGGCCAAAATCAACTGTCCCCTATCCTGTCTGCTTAGCGCAGGGACCGTTACACGCACACTTCCTTCCAGCAAAGTGGTTTTCGAGACCTGGTCTTCCGGATAGGCGTTGATGTTAAAATGTGTTCCCAGTACTTCCACCTGCTGATCGGCGGTTTTCACCCTGAAGGGCTTGGTTTTGTTGTGTGCCACTTCAAAATACCCTTCGCCTTTCAGTTCCACCAAACGTTCCTGTTTGCCAAATACAAGGGGGTACCGCAGTGAGGATGCCGCATTCAGCCACACGTGCGAACCGTCGGGCAAAATTACCTGGTACTGCTGGCCTTTATAGGTTTCCAGTATATTATATTGTTTAGTATTGTTTGCGTTATCATCCGCCGCTGCGCGGTAAATCAGCTGACCATCTTTTGTCCTGGTAACCGTAACACCCGCTTCAGTCAGTAACTCCTGTTTTGCGACCGAATCCAGCAATACCTTTTTACCGTTAGATAAAGTCAGTGTGGCCTGATTGGTGCCAGGCAAGATTTTTTCCGAAGTAATTTGATCTCCAGAAGATTGGAAACGATTCAGGTAAAACAGCGTTCCCATAGAAAGTACTGCTATTACAATCGCTGCAGCAAGCAAGGGCGACCAAAGCCGCACAGGTTTTTCCTGAGCAGCTTGCGGTCTTTGCTTCTCTTGCGCTGCCTGATTAGCTTGAGGCGTTTGCTGCACCTGGTTTCCTTGCGATGCGTGATTAGCTTGCGGTGTTTGCTGCACTTGCTTCTCTTGCTGTGCCTGATTGACTTGCGGTACCTGATTGACTTGTGGTACCTGATTGACTTTTGGCAGCTTTTTCGTCAGTTCTGCCCAAATCAGATCCACTTCAATCACCCGCTCTTCCATAGAAAGTTCTTCACCAATGGCCGATTTGTAATTCAAAGACCAGCTCAGCAGGAGCGCCTTTTCCTCTTCCGAGGCCCGCCCTGCTTTATATCTTTCTAAAATCTCTGCAATCTGTTGCTCGTTCATCAATGTTGTGCTTATAGGTAAGACAAGATAGTAGGTATTTGGAGGTATAACATTTTTAATTATTTTTTCTTCTGAT
>Ga0247815_10003859_pt1 | contig 10659 bp, 11 predicted proteins | sample UWRJL194509B1_FD_181014 | JGI IMG/M metagenome (GOLD analysis project Ga0247815, IMG submission 181014) | Plant litter microbial communities from Arlington Agricultural Research Station in Wisconsin, United States - UWRJ-L194-509B-1 | ecosystem: Environmental > Terrestrial > Plant litter >... | reverse complement strand
GGTAAGTTTTTCTATTACAACCGGCTTTTGTTTCTTTACATAATTGTTATAAAAATCTTTTTTAGATATAGATTTTACGCGCTCAATTTCTGTTAAGTGTAATGACATCTGTAGCTGTTTAGCAACACAAAATTAATAAAGCATTAGCAAATTGTAAAATGTATATCTCATAAATTTTACACAATAAATAGCGGTAATAGTTATGTATTGCAGCATTTACAAACGTTTTAACTGCTTTTATTATGCTCCCTTGTCGCATTCTTAGCTATATAAACGTGCTATTCGCCGCCAGTCTTACGCCATCTGCCGATAGTTGATTATTTAAAATATAAATATTAGTAGCTTTGAGTATCTGATAGTAATTCAGGTGTTTATAACCCCCAAAGTAAACCTGCTAAAATTATTGTATTATGAAAATTATTAAAGTAAAAACCCTGCACATTTTTAATAACGATTGCGAGATATTGAGAACCATAAAAATTGTAACCCTTTTTGGAGTTACATTATTTACAAAAACCATGGGTGAAACCATGCTATAGCTAATTTTATAAATGCAAACAGCCCCACAAATTGCGGGGCTGTTTAGTTTGCCAATTGCGATTATTTTTTAACTATAATAAAATCTACACGGCGGTTTTGCGCATGCTGCTCATCGGTACAATTATCGCATTTAATAAGAAGCTCGGTCTCGCCATAGCCTTTACCGCTTATACGATCTGGCGCAATACCCTTAGATATTACATACTGCACGGTAGATTTTGCACGCTCGTCTGACAGTTTAAGGTTGTACTCGTCGCTGCCACGATTGTCGCTATGTGTTTTTATAGATATTACCATGTTAGGGTACAGCGTCATGGTTTGCACCAGTTTATCCAGCTCAAAAGCAGCCTCCTGAGTTATATTGCTTTTATCAAAATCGAAGTAAATATTTTTAAGCGCAATCTTGCCATCTACAATAATGTTTGCAAGCGGGTTTAAGTTAGCAGTAATATCAATGGTACCTCCTTTTGTTTTAGGCAATGTAGCCGAACTGTTCTCATATCCCGTTGCCGATGCCTGCAATATAAATGCCTTATCGCAATCTACACTATAATTAAGCTGTCCGGCAGCATTGGTAATTTTAGTCTCAATAACATTATTTTTATCGTCCAGTATGGCAACTTTGGCATTGGCCAATACCTTTTTTGTAGCAGCGTCCACCACGGTTACAATAGCTTCGACCCCACAAATAGGGATAGCTTTATACATGTTATCTTTACCCGCCTTGTTACTGGCAAAAAAGCCAATATTTTTATCGGCATTAAAGGTAAAGGCAAAATCGTCTTTAGGTGAGTTTACCGGAAGCCCCACGTTAATAGCCTCGCCATCATAGGCAAGGTCTATGTAAAAAATATCGAGTGCCCCAAAGCCCTTGCGGCCGTCTGACGCAAAATAAAGCTTGTTGTCATCGGTTATAAAAGGGTAATTCTCGTTACCCTCCGTATTTACTTTTTTGCCAAGGTTTACCGGTTCACCGTAAGTGTTGTTACCTTTTACTTCTACCTTCCAGATATCAGTACCCGCACCCATAGAGGCTTTCCTGTTAGATGCAAAGTACAGCGTTTTGCCATCTTTAGTTACCGATGGATTACCGGTAGACCACTTAACATTATTAAAGGGCAGTGCCACAACATTACCCCATTTGCCATTTTCTTTAGTGGCTTTATACAGGTAAATAAGGCTGTTCTTTTGCCCCTTAGCTTTTTCAGAATCGCCCTCCCTAAAGCTTTCACTGGCAAAATACATAGTGTTACCATCGCCTGTAATGGCAAGGGGACCATCATGGTATTTGGTATTTAGTTCGCTTAAAGGCTTAGGCTCGCTTATGGTACTGTTATCACTATAAGTTGCAGTATAAATATCCATAAAGGGCTGCTCGTCGCGCCCATACGTTTTGCGCGATGTATTGCGCGAACTGGCAAAGTAAAAGCTGTTGTCGTTTAATACCACAGCCCCAAAATCGCCATATTTTTTATCATTAATGTCTAATATTTGCTCGTCGAATAATTTAGTCTGGCTACGCAGTTTGGGCAGGTAATTAGGATCCTGCTTAAAGGCAATGGCCCTTTGGTCTTTAGGGGCTAACGATGCAAATTTTGCCATTTGGGTATTGGCCTCTTCAAATTTGCCTTCGGCTTTTAGCATTTGGGCATACTTGTAGTATATCTCCGCGTCCTGTTTTGTCTCTACAGCTTTAGCATACCAAATAACGGCATCTTTACTATTATATACATTATAATAACTGTCTGCAAGCTGGCGGTATACGTATGGGTCTTTACCTTTTTTCGCCACCTTTAAATATTCTTTGGCGGCATCTACATACTCAAAACGGGCAAAAAGTTTATCGGCAGTTTCGGTTGCGGGGCTTTGTGCCCAGGCATGTGTTGCCACAAAGAAGCTAAGTGCTATATATAAATTTTTCATGGTTTAGAAATAACGTGGTGAACGTGATACTTTTTTCGGGAAGTTAAGGTCGAACAGCAGCATGAACTCATGCGATGCCGGGGTGGTTACCTTTAGGTCGCTTGTTATGTGGTCATATGCATAGCCTATCTTGATGCTCGGGGTTATGGCATAGTTTACCATTCCGCCAAAGCTGTCGTCTATCCTGTAGGTGGCACCTATCTCGAATTTATCAAAGAACAGCGCGTTAAGCGAGCCGTCTATTGAAGGGTCTACCCCAAAGGCCGATTTTACCATGAACGATGGCTTTAGCTTAAAGTTATCGCCGATCTCGAATACATACCCTCCTTTAAGAAATAGTGTGATTCTTCCGATCCGAATTTATAGTCGTTACCGTCTCTCCTGTAGTCAAGGTGTTTGCTTTTTAGCATGTTGGGCACCGATAGGGCTAAGTAGTATTTTTGGGTGTAGTAAAAAATACCCGTCCCTACGTTAAAGTAGGTCCTGCTGATGTTCTGCCCAAAGGCAGGGTCTGTAGGGTCTGGTACATAACCGTTGCCTATATCGTCTAACAGCCCTACTTTATGGAACGTTGCGCCTGCTTTTAAGCCTAAGGCTAAACGGTGCTCGCCGCCCAGTTTAAGGGTGTAAGAGAAGTCGGCATATACGTTAGTCTCATTTACCGGGCCTATCTTATCGGTGATGGCCGATAAGCCTAAGCCTACGTTCTTGCCCACAGGGCTGTGGCCCGAAAACGTACCGGTGCTTGGCGCCCCCGAGATATCTACCCATTGTTTGCGGTACAAAAGGCCAAAGGATAAATGCTCTTTTGACCCTGCATACGCCGGGTTAATAACATTCATGTTGTACATGTACTGTGTGTAGTGGGGGTCTTGTTGTGCAAAAGAGTTTGCAACACTAAGCAATGCTACTACTATAGCAAAGTAAATTTTCTTCATTTGTGTTCCTGTTTTGGTTAAAGCATTATAAGACAGCTATAGCAGGCCGGCTAAAGATAATTATTTTTCTCAATTAACTTTTAGTTACGAAAAACTTTAACGGGTGGTAAGCTTTCTTTTGTCTTGAAACAAAAGAAACAAAAATTCAAGGCTCAAACTTCTTATGCTACAAAATATAAGTTTTGGCTAAATCATTTGAACTCGCTGCGCTCAAACAGCAAATGATTCTTAACACCTCAACTTATATTTTGCTTAACGCAACGAAGTTTAAGGCCTTAGCTTCACTCATACCAATAATAACCGATGAAAATCTCCAAATCTACACTGCCCGCGTTTGGCATCCATATTTTAATTGTGCAGGAAAATTTATATAAATGACAGGTAATCATATAACGAAGTACCTTCCGGCAGTTCCATTTTTGTAGCGAGGCGTTCTTTACGTTTACGTATGGCTTCGGCAGTAATGTTAAGCATAGAGGCTATTTCTTTAGTGCTAAGGTTCATGTAAATATAGGTTATAAAGCGCACATCGTTAGCTGTAAGGGCAGGTTGCTTTGCTTTTAGGCGGCTAAGAAAGCCCTGGTTTACCTCTTCAAAATGAGTAAGGAAACTGTCCCATTCATCGTTAGTTTTAAGATGTGTTTTTAAGGTTTTTATATGCCCTGCAAGTGCCGGGTTTTTAGACAGCTCTGTAGTACCCGAAACGGATGATAGTATATCTTCTATAAGCTCATTTCGCCCTGAAAGGTATAGTGCTTTTGCCGATAGCTTGCGGTTACGCGCCTCAATTTCGCCCTTAAGACGTTCCTGTTCTAAAAGCCCTGTAGTTTCGCGTTCCTTTATTTGCTGTTCCAGCAAGAGGTTCTCATTCTTTTCTTTCTCCAGTTCCAGAGCCATTACCTTTTCGTTGCGCTCTGCAAGCAGCTGTTTTTGCCTGTGCTTTACAGACAGGTTACGCAATACCAGAATAATTATGAGTACGATTGCTATAATGACCACAATAATGTAGTAAAAGAGTTTGCGCTCTGCAGCCAGTTTCTCTGTATTAATAGTTATCTGGTTCTTATAATCCTGAATTTCGAACTTTACGCGGCTATTGTTGTATAACTGGCTGTTCTTTATTTTATACAGTTTTTTTTCTGCCGCTATAACAGAGTCTTTATATTGCAATGCGGCATCATACCGCCCACTTTTGGAATACGTTTCGCTTAACAGCCCAAAGACGTTTTTTTTTACGTCTACATTAGGTTTAGATGCCAGTATCTTATTGGCAAATACCACTGCCTCAATATACTGCTGGTCTTTTATATGGCTCTCTGTAATAACAAGCATAAGTGATAACCAGGTGTCATTAAAACCGGGGGTTTTTAACTGGCTTAAAATAGCAGTTGCTTTATCGCGCGCCTGTGTGGCATGACCCATAAGAAGGTCATTTTCTGCAAGGCCGGTCTCTGCCAGCAGATACATATCAATATCTGTTTTAAGATAAGGGAGGGATTCTATAATGTAGGCACGGGCCTCCTTAAGGTTGCCTGCCTCGTTACACACATTGCCCAGGTTCATAGCATACATGCCTGTTTTAAAGAGGTCTTTGTTTTTTTTGGCTATATCGTAAGCTTTTTTAAAGTACTCTTTTGCTTTACTGTAATCCTCCTCTTTGCTATACAAAATAGCTATATTATTAAGCACCACCATTTCATGTTTGGGCTCAAGCTTTTTTACTGCAATAGTATAGCTTTCAAGATAGTAATTTAGCGCTTCGCCATAGTCTAAAAGAGAATAATAATTAACCCCTATATTATTTGTAGCCAGGAACTGCTGTAGATACCAGTGGTTTTTTTCGGCCATGGCACGCGCTTCGGTAAGAAGTTCGAGCGATTTAATGTGGTCTTTTTTCCACATTGCCTTAATGCCTCGTTGTATAAGGGTGTCGCAATGCACCGTATTACCCGTATCTGCCCGCAAACCTGTACAAAAAAACAGGCACAGCAACAGCAGTAGTGCAAAGGGGCTATACGATATTTTTTTTGGCATGCAACTATGTATTTTAATAGCCAAATATAAGGATAAAATGTAATTTTTGATTTATGGGTACATTTTGCGAGATCTTTATATACAAAACATCCCCGATAAGTTAAAACTTAACGGGGATGTTATTATTGTAAAGCAGTTAACTGCTATTTATTCATGTGTTGCATTTCGTATACAAAAGTGTCGCTGTCTACGTTAAGCACCAGTAGCGATAAAGCTTTGTCTACAATATAGCTTACGTTACCCGGTGTAAAGCCAAGGGCAAGGGCAAAACGTGTAAGTATTTCTTTTTGCTTAGGCCCAAGTATATGGTCTGCATATACCATACGGCTAAGGTCATACAAACGCTCCAAACGCTGCGTGTGCAGGTAAGGCGGGTTTATAGGGTAGCTAAAAGGGCTTGCAAGAATCTCTTTATATTCGGCATCGGTAATATCAAGGCGAACGGCAAGTTTGTCAAGAAAGTGCCTTTCTTCTTCACTCAGGTGGCCGTTTTCCATGGCAACCCTTACAATTGAGGCAAAATGGCCTTTATTCCTGTCTTTAAAACCGCTATCGAACAAATCTGAAATGGACATGGTACTATTACGCTTAAATTTTTTGCAAATATACCGTTATATTTCAGGATGTAAATAATTTTAGCAAAAGATTTTATGTTGATATGCTACTATGCACTATAAGTAGGTATATGATGATTTGTTTAAATGATGCAAAGGGTCTGTTCTTTTAACCGATACATACACTATGCCCAGGCTTATATGGATAGAGAAGTTAATAAGGTGTATGAAAGTTGGAAATTTATAAGTATTTAATCGCTTATCGCACGAGCCAAGAGGCTCGCACTAGCGGGGAAATCGGTTTTAGCGTAAATAACAATATTCCGCATCATCAAGATATTGCTTTGATAAGCCTTCATAATCATACACTTGCAAAATTTGACTATAGGAAAGGTTATCAAAATTATCATCACCTGAAACTATTATCACTTTATTATTATCCAAAATAATAATAAAGTCCATTTCTGGGGTATATAAAATTTTAATAATTTTGACAGTAATCAAACTATTATGATTATAATAATTTCTATCATAAACATGATAGCCATTCGGCAACATATTTAATTCTCTTATTACACAATTATCAACTTCAAATATACCTTCAGAAGTCTCTAAAGCAATTAATAAAAATCTTTCATCTTCTGCATTTAACTTAAAAAAAAAATTTTTTAAAACAATATTTATCATAATATGAATTTAATTTTTTAGCCTCTATGTCTAAGACAATTGTAAAGGTATTACCAATTTTTATATATTGGCAGTTAAAGGCACGTTTGCATCGTTATATATTTTGGCAAGATGCATATTTGTAGTGTAGCCTGGTATAAAATTAAGATAGTGTACATATTTTATTAGTTGTACAAAATAATGTAAGTTTACGCTTAAATTATATGCTATTGCCATGACCGATTTTTGGTTGTATTTTAACATAGGCCTTTACCACGTTTTAGATATACATGCTTACGACCATGTAATGTTTCTCACGGCACTTACTGTGCCTTATAGCTTTAAAGACTGGAAAAACATACTGCTCCTCGTTACCCTTTTTACCATAGGGCACACTACTGCTCTGGTATTATCTGTTTACGATGTACTTACAATAAACAGTATCTATGTAGAGTTTTTAATCCCTGTAACTATACTGGCAACGGCATTATATAACCTGTTTGCGCCTGCCAAAAAAGCAGCCAATGCCGGCAGCATTAATTTTATAGCACTTACTACATTGTTTTTTGGCATTATACACGGGTTGGGCTTTAGCAATTACTTTAAAATTATAATTGATAAAGGCGATAGTAAACTGCTGCCCCTGCTGGAATTTGCACTGGGCATAGAGGGTGCACAACTTATTGTGGTGCTTACCGTTCTTGTACTGTCGTTCGCTTTGCAGCGCTTTGGTAAGCTTAGTAAGCGCGACTGGGTATTGGTAACATCGGCATTTGTGGCGGGTGTAGTAGTACCTATGATAATAGAAAGCGACATTTGGTAATTAATTAACTAAACAAAGGCCTTTGCCGCACTAACTTTAGGCAATGGGTTTCCTGATACTATAATGACAGAAAAACTAAATAAATATGACAGGGCTTATTTGCGCATAGCGCGCGAATGGGGGCAGCTGTCGTACTGCGTGCGCAGGAAAGTTGGCGCAATTATTGTAAAAGACAGAATGATAATATCCGACGGTTATAACGGGACACCATCGGGTTTTGAGAATTGCTGCGAGGATGAAGAGAACCTTACCAAATGGTACGTACTGCATGCCGAAGCCAATGCTATATTAAAAGTTGCCCGTTCAACACAATCGTGCGAAGGCGCAACACTATACATTACCATGTCGCCCTGCAAAGACTGCAGTAAACTAATACACCAGTCGGGAATTAAAAGGGTGGTATACCAGCAGGCTTATAAAGATAGCTCCGGTATAGACTTTTTAACAAGGGCGGGCGTAACGGTAGAGTGTGTGCCGGACCTGGACCAGATATAATGAAAATAAATAAAATTTACATTCCCATACTCCTGGCAACTGTGCTTGCCATTGGAATGCTTTTGGGCAGTTTTCTTAACTTTCCCGCACAACAGGCAGGGAACATGGGTATGGCATCTACCGGCTCTCATAAAAACAAGCTTAATAAACTGCTTGATTTTATAGATAATGAGTATGTAGATAAGGTAAATACCGACTCTATTGTAGACCTTACCGTGACCAATATTCTCGAAAAACTCGACCCACACTCGGTATACATCTCTAAAAACGAAATGGCAGGGGTGGCACAAAGCATGAAAGGCGATTTTGTAGGTATTGGTGTTAACTTTTACATGTACAAAGATTCGGTTGCGGTTATAAAACCCATTCCCGGCGGCCCAAGCGATAAGGCTGGCCTAAAAGCAGGCGATCGTATACTCTATGCCAATAACTTTAAACTCTATGGGCGAAAGTTAAACAACGATACGCTTTTTTCTAAACTTAAAGGTGAAGAAGGTTCTAAGCTTACCCTAACTGTTTTTAGAAAAAGCGATAAAAAACAGTTTAAGGTAAATGTAACGCGTGATGTGGTACCTATAAAAAGTGTAGATGCCGCTATTATGCTAAGGCCTTCCATAGGGTATATTAAAGTAAACCGCTTTGCCGAAACTACGTATGACGAATTTCATAAGGCGCTTGTGCAGCTTAAAAAAGACGGGGCAACGTCATTAGTGGTAGACCTTCGCGACAATGGCGGAGGCTATCTTGAAAAAGCGGTAGAGATTGCCGATGAATTTTTGAAGGACGGGCAACTTATTGTAAAAACAAAAAACAAGAAAAACCGGGTGGACGAAACCGATGCCACAAGCAAAGGTATTTTTGAAACCGGGCAATTATATTTGCTTATAAACGAGAACAGTGCTTCGGCCAGCGAAATATTGGCCGGTGCCATTCAGGATAACGACCGTGGTATTATAGTAGGCCGCCGTTCTTACGGCAAGGGCTTAGTGCAGCGCGAAATGCCACTTGGCGATGGTAGTGCTGTACGCTTAACAGTGGCAAGGTATTATACGCCATCAGGAAGGTCGATACAGCGCAGTTATGCCAATGGCGACGAGGCTTATTTTAATGATTTCCAGAAACGGTATGAAAGTGGCGAACTGTATGCTGCCGATAGTATAAAAGTAGCCGACACCTTAAAGTTTAAAACTGTAAAAGGCAGGACTGTTTATGGTGGTGGCGGTATTGTACCCGATGTTTTTGTGCCGCTTGAGGGTAAACACGGCGATGAAGCTATTGCCATGGTAATGCAAAGCGGTATAACAAGCTATTTTATTTTTGAACAGCTTGATAAAGAGCGCAAAGAATTTAGTGGTCTTTCGGCAGAAGGGATCGCTAAACAGGTTGCAACCGGCGATGCCTACTTTAAAGCTTTTAATGCCTACCTTTTAAAGAACGGGCTTGTATTTAAACTGGAGCCGCATAAAGAAAAGGTAAAACGTTACCTCGCTGCCGAGTTTGTGCATCAGGTTTTAAGCGATAGACCCTACTACGAAATGATACTTAAGGAAGACAATATGATTAGGGCTGTATTAGAGAAAAAATAGTTTTCAGTCGTAGTCTTCAGTAAGTAAGGTGTGTAAAATTTTACCACATAGAAACATAGTGCATAATTGAACGTTAACAGGCAGCAAAGTTTTCATAGCTTTAAAGAAGCAAAGCTTCTTTTTATGTGGGCTATAATATCTTTTTTGATTGAAACAAATCTATGCCTCTATGTGGTAAAAATTAAGCGTTACTCTACAAAAAGTAATTAAATATTTGCAAACCCGATTTGAAGAAATCTTTTAAAGATAATTTATATGTAATGCCATAAATGCGCTATTACATATTAAATTCGTAATTTTACATTAGTAAATAACAAAAAACAACATGAGCACAGCCATAACAAGTAACCCTCTTATAGACCGTTTGCCCAATCATTTAAGGCAGTTTATAAAACCCCAGGATTATACCGACTATACGCCCATAAACCAGGCGGTATGGCGTTATGTAATGCGCAAAAATGTTGATTACCTAAGCCGTGTAGCACACAGCTCTTACCTTGACGGCCTTAAAAAAACAGGTATAGAGGTAGATAATATTCCCAGTATGTATGGCATGAACCGCATACTGCAGGAAATAGGCTGGGCTGCTGTAGCGGTAGACGGGTTTATTCCGCCTAATGCGTTCATGGAATTTCAGGCATATAATGTGCTTGTAATAGCATCAGACATTCGCCAGTTAGAACATATAGAATATACCCCCGCACCCGATATTATTCATGAAGGTGCCGGGCATGCGCCCATTATTGCAAACCCTGAATATGCCGAATACCTAAGACGTTTTGGCGAGATAGGCTGTAAGGCAATATCATCGGCAAGGGATTACGAAATTTATGAGGCAATACGATTACTATCGATACTTAAGGAAGCCGAGGGCACGCCACAAGCTGATATTGATGCTATTGAAAAAAAGGTAGAGGATTTACAAAACGATCCTGTGGAGCCTTCTGAAATGGCATTGATACGAAACCTGCATTGGTGGACGGTGGAATACGGACTTATAGGCGAAGTTGAGAACCCTAAAATATACGGTGCCGGTTTGCTGTCGTCTATTGGCGAAAGTGCCTGGTGCATGACCGATAATGTTAAGAAACTGCCTTACA
>Ga0247815_10003858_pt1 | contig 10661 bp, 6 predicted proteins | sample UWRJL194509B1_FD_181014 | JGI IMG/M metagenome (GOLD analysis project Ga0247815, IMG submission 181014) | Plant litter microbial communities from Arlington Agricultural Research Station in Wisconsin, United States - UWRJ-L194-509B-1 | ecosystem: Environmental > Terrestrial > Plant litter >... | reverse complement strand
GATACTGCACTTTCTACACAGCAAGTTACAAGACTGCTTAAAACAATGAATTTAAGCCAGTATGCAACACAGCAAAATGCATTGGCTTCTTATTATGGAGTAGCGCCAAGAGACGAGTTTGCAGTTCCTTCTGTTTTAGGAAAAGGAACAGACTGGCAGGACGAAATTTACAGAACTGCTATTATGACAAGTCATCAATTGTCTTTTTCAGGTGCTAAAGATAATATGAACTATTATGTTTCAGGTTCTTACCTTAATCAGGAAGGTGTTGTAATTGGATCTGATTTTAAAAGATATACTTTCAAAACCAATCTTGAATCAAAAGTAAAAGACTGGATGACGATGGGTGTAAATATCACCAGCGGTATTACCAACCAAAATATTACTATTGAAGGTTACAGTGATGGTATTATTGGAACTACTATTTTATCGACTCCGGATGTTGCCGTTAAAAATTTAGACGGTACGTATGCTGGGCCGCCAAAAGATGGATCACAAGGCGCATGGATTAATCCGGTTGCCAGTACTTTAATGAATACCAATTATTTGGTACAAAAGAATTTTAATGGTAATTTTTATTCTAATTTTAAATTGGCAAAAGGTTTAGATTATAAATTTGAATTTGGCGGGAATACCTCGATTCAGAATTTTGAAGGATTTCAGCCTACTTATACTTGGGGTGCGGCTGTAAACAAAGTGAATCAGCTTCAGGAAAGATCGAATACCTTCTATCAATTAAATATTAAAAATTTACTGACGTACAGATTTTCTTTAGGAAAACATAATTTTAACCTTATGGGTGCGCAGGAAGCGACAGATTCTCATTGGTTTGGAGGAAGTCAGTCTATCAGCGGCTTGTTGAGCAACGATGTTCATTCTATTAATTTAGGAGACCAAAAAACTTTAGTGGCCAGCGAATATAAAGGAAGCAATGCTTTGTATTCTTACTTCGGAACTTTTAATTATGATTTTGACAGTAAATATTCTTTGCAGGCGACCATAAGAGCTGACGGTAGTTCTAATTTTGCTGAAGATAAAAGATGGGGTTACTTTCCGTCAATTTCCGGATCATGGAAACTTTCTAATGAAAGCTTCATGGAAAATACAAAACAATATATAGATAATATCGCTTTTAGAGCAAGTTATGGAGAAGTAGGAAATCAGAATATTGGCGGCGGACAATACGCTTCTAATATCCAAACAATAAAATCTGCTTTGGGAAATTTCTTTACTGCTGGTAATATTGCAAATCCTGATTTAACCTGGCAGTCGTCTGAAGCAACCAATTTTGGTATAGACTTCACTTTGTTTAATTCTAAATTAAGCGCAACAGTTGACGTTTACAGAAAACAATCATCAGGTTTCTTATTTGTATTGCCATTGCCAACTTATGTCACTGGTTTAGAGCAGTATCAGGGAGGTTTGGCGGCTCCAACGGTTAACTTAGGAAGTATGAGAAATGAAGGTATTGAGGCCGCATTGAAATATTCGAACAAATTTGGAGATCATTTTACCTGGGATGCTACACTTACGTTTGCAAAAAACAACAACAAATTATTGAGTCTGGTTGATAATTTTGACTTAATAAAAGATGTTCAGGTAAACGGATATACTACTAAAACGGTTACCAAAACTGAAGTTGGCCAGCCAATTGGACAATTTTACGGCTACGAAACGGTGGGAATTATCAGAACTAATGAACAATTGGCAAATGCTCCAATTCCGTTTACCGGAAACAAAGCTGTAAAGAGTGTTTTGGGTGATGTTGAATACAAAGATCAAAACAAAGACGGTTTAATTGATGAAAAAGATTTGACTTATATCGGAAATCCACAAGCTGATTTTGTGTACGGTTTCACCAATTCATTTCGATATAAAAATGTTGATCTTTCTATTTTCCTAACGGGATCTCAAGGAAATAAAGTAATGAATTTAACGAGAAGATCTGCAACAAAAAATCAGCGTCTTTATGAAAATCAATTAGCAGAAGCGGCAGATTTCTGGACTCCGGAAAACCCGAATGCTAAATATCCAAGACCTGACGGCGGTGACGGACATCCAAATATTGCTATTTCAGATCGCTATGTAGAAGATGGTTCTTATTTGAGAATTTCACAATTAACTTTCGGTTATACCCTGCCATCAGATATTCTTTCAAAAGCTAAATTAACTAAGCTGCGATTTTTAGTAAGTGCTCAAAATTTGTACACTTTCACAAAATACACCGGGTATGATCCTGAAATTGGAGACTACAACCAAAATGCTTTGTTGAGCGGTATTGATTCAGGACGTTATCCTACGAACCGCACCATTACTTTAGGATTGAATGTTGAATTTTAATAAAACGATTATGAAAATATATAAAATAAATTTTAAAAGTCTGGCAATTTTTGCTTTGCTGGCTTTATCTGCTGCTTCTTGTGGTGAAGATTACTTAGACCGCCCAACAGAGGATGGTTATGTAAGTGATAACTTTTATACTTCGGATGAGCAGGTGGCACGTACTACTTATGGAATGTACGGGAGAATGTGGGCGCCGTTTTTTACAAAATGTTTCTTCGCATTGTCTGAAATGTCATCAGGAAACTGCTGGTCGAATGTAGATGGAAATGAAGTGATTCAGTTTAAATTAACATCTGACAGTTTCATTTTATCTGATCCGTGGAGATCTTGTTTTGGAGTAATTGCACAATCCAATGATTTGATTAATAATTTAAATAGAAATGCAAAAGAAGGTGTAAGCGCGGCTGTAATTAAAAACACAATTGCAGAGGCACACTTTTTTAGAGCGGTATCTTACTTTTATTTAGTGCGTTTATTTGGTCCGGTGCCTATTATCGAAGACAATTTGGCTTTAGCCAAAAATCCGCTCGTAAACAATAATAGAATTGAAGACGTTTATAAATTCATCGAAAATGATTTAAAATATGCGGCAGCAAATCTTAAGGTAAAAGTGAGAGTGAGAGGAGGAAGTTCTGAAAATGTATTTCTTTCTCAAGGTGCTGCCGAAGCATTTTTAGCTAAAGTTTATCTTTATGAGAAAAAATATCCGGATGCAAAAGCAATGGCTGAAAAAGTAATCAATTCAGGAGAATTTGGATTGTTGCCTAACTACGCAGACTTGTTTTTAACGAGCAAAAACAACAACGAAGAATCTATTTATTCCTGGCAGTGGTCAGGCGCTGTAAATGAATATCAGGCAGGAAATCCATCAAATGTTCAATACGGTTTAGATATTTTAAACGACAGAGCTTCTTACGGAGCAGTTTATATTCCGTCTAATGATATTCAGGAAGCTTTTGAAGTAGGAGATGTTCGTAGAAAAGAATCGTATATGACGTACGGAGATACTTACCCAAATCTAAAAGGAGATGATGTTGTTGGGTTTACATTAGATAAAACAAAATATCCAAGTCTTTTAGATGCTACTGGTGCTGCGGTTAAAAAATATGTTGTAGGTCAGGAAACTGGCGAAACAGGACCGGCGGACAATTGGGGTTCTATGAGCAATTGTAATTACATTATGCGTTACGCTGATCTTTTATTAATTCACGCCGAAGCAATTTTAGCAGGCGGAACAGAAACTACAGATCCTTCGGCGAAAGCCTCTTTTAATAAAATTAGAAAAAGAGCAGGCTTAGGAGAATTAGGTATAAATGTGCCATTAACAAAGAAAGCCTTATTTCAGGAAAGAAGAGTAGAGTTTGCTTTTGAGGGAGAGTTTTGGTATGATTTAGGAAGACTGCCAAGAGCAGAAGCTATCGATATTATTTCAAAACAAGACAGAGGTTCTGATTATGAAGGAGTAAAACATTACACGCCGGTAGAAACAGATTTTATTTTTCCGAAACCAGCAAATGATGTTCGAAAAAATCCAAAATTAAAAGAAGCTCCGGTTCCTTATGTTTTTAAATAAATTTTAAAGAAAACAATTATGAAAAATATAAAAAATATAATGGTATTGAAGTTTTATTTTCTTGCTTCAATTTCAATTTTACTCCTTAACTCCTGTTCCAGTGATGAAGGAGGTTCTTCATCAGGTACGCTGGCAGTTACAGGTATCAGCAAGTCAGTTATTGATGATCCTTTGGTAGAAGGTGACAGGCAGGTAGACGTTCCTACAGATGTTATCAATGCAGGAAATACGTATATAATTAGAGGTTCCGGGTTTTCAAGCTTAAGATCTATTTCATTCAATGGTTTAGAGTCTAGTTTTAATCCAACTTTGGTAACAGATAATGCAATTGTAATTTCTGTAGATCAGGCTACTCCTTATTATAATGAAATGGATGAGCTGAAATTAGTGACCAATATTGGAACACTGACTTACAAGGTAAAAGTAAGACCGCCATCTCCTAATATTAAAGGTTTTCCAATTAATCCAAATCCGGGAGATATTATTACGATTACCGGAGAATATTTTCTTCGTCCGGTAGTTAATTTCGGAACAACTAGCGTACAGCCAATTACTTCGAGTCTAACAGAAATTACTGTAAAAGTGCCGGATAATATTCAGTACAAAAGCTTATCTATTACGAATGTTTCCGGTACTACGGTTGCAGGACAAAGTTTAGGAAGCGCTATTTACGATGATGCTTACACTTCTTTAAGTGATTATAACGGATTGTGGGACGGAACGAATCCTTATAATACTGCCTACGATAAAGATCCTGCGCAGGGTTCAAAATCTATTATGTGGGGTGCAGGTCAATGGAATGGATTATATATAGGAGTAGTAAATTCTAAATTCGACATCACGAAATATAAAGGTATAAGAGTGAGTCTGAGAGGGCAGAACTCAGGAACAGTGGGGATATTTATTAACGGAAAAGACGCAGTGAAACCGACATTTAATTTTTCTTCTGATTGGACTTATGTTGAGATTCCGTTCAGTGCACTTAACAATCCAACTGAATTGACTCAGATTACCTTTCAGGAATTTGGAGGTAAAGTGGGAGGAAACACCATTTATATTGATGATTTAGGTCTGATATTAAAATAGTAAAAGCAGTATAAAAAGAATCATTTAACGATGATAAATGATTCTTTTATTTCTTTCAGAGATAAATTTTAAAAAGAAAACTTATGAAAATAATATATAAATTAAAACAAATTGCATTAGGTGCATTTTTGATTGCCGCCGTGTCTTCTTGCGATGATGACCTCCCGGGTGTTGAAGGTGCAGAGCAAAACTATAATTCGGCTTACGGATTGGTTGCCGCTAATACTAATTTAGCCACTTTTAATAAAGCTGTAGAATTAGCCGGTTTAAAATCTACATTAGATACTGCAGACGATTACACTTATTTTGTTCCTACAGATGTTGCTTTTGATGCCTATTTGGTAAAAAGCGGTTACGTCAATACATTAGGATATCCGGATATTAATTTAGTTCCTGTTGATGTTTTAAAACAAATTGTATTGAGCCATGTCGTAAAAGGCGTAAAAAAGAGAGTAGGGCAATTAGACGGCGTAACGGCTGATTATTTAACAACCGGCGAACTGACAACAATGGCAAATCAGGCCAATGCTGACCTTTACTTATTGGCTGTTGATGTTAGCAGCGGTGTGCTAAAAGTAAACGGTTCTGATAAACCAGCCGTTGGACTGGATTATTACGGGACAAACGGTTTTGTAAATGTGCTGGATAATGTAATATCATTAAATCCTCCTGCTCCTGTAATTGCAGGACTTTCACAGGCTTTTGCTTCTCCTGGTGATGTTATTACGCTTACTGGTTCTAACTTTGTAAAAGTAACTTCAGTTAAATTTGGAGATAAAGCAGTAACATTCACCGTTGTTTCAAAAACTCAGATTAAAGCAACAGTTCCTGCAGATTTTGGATCTTATGCATTAGTAACTGTTCAGACAGCCTATGGCAATTCTAATATTGCTACTCTTGGAGTTAAGGTGTTAGTATTTGGAGATGATTTTTTTGGATCACCAACGCCAAAATCAACTTGGAATTGGGGTGGAAATGAAGATTTCCAAAGCACTGAAAAAGTAAATAGAGGAACAAAATCAATCAAAAGAACAAATGTTGATGGCTGGAGTGGTCTATATATGGAGTTTAATCCTTTAAACAAAGCAGATTATACGTATTTGAAAATTTCAATTTACGCTACTAAAAGTACCAGAGTTTTATTCTCTATTGGTAAAACAGAAGATAATTCTGGTGTAGCAGTGAATATTAAAGCTGGAGAATGGAATAATATTTCGATTCCGTTTTCTGATCTTCATACAAATGAATTAGGGACTACTTTTAATTCTTTATTTATGAAAGAGTATTCAGGAGAACCAGGAGTGGTCTATCTTGATGATATTGGATTCTTGTAAAAAAAATATTTTATTTTGAGTTGGTTTGAAGTATTCCCTAATTAAACAATTAGGGAATACTTTTTTAATATAATTAAATTGTATTTAAAATAATGAAAAAGATCATTTTAGTATTTGCTTTAAGCCTGGGCAATTTTGCTTTCAGTCAGGGAAATACACATACGCAGGCAGCAGGAAAATTTGAAGGTTTGGCTATGACTCCACCAATGGGCTGGAATTCATGGAATACTTTTGCTGCCAATATCGACGAAAACTTAGTAAAACAAACCGCTGATATTATGGTGTCGTCCGGAATGGCGGCGGCAGGTTACAATTATATCGTATTAGATGACGGATGGATGGCAAAAGAACGCGATGCTGACGGAGATTTAATTCCGGATCCGGTTAAATTTCCTAACGGAATGAAAGCCGTAATCGATTATGTACATGGTAAAGGTTTGAAATTTGGTTTGTACAATTGCGCCGGAACACAAACCTGCGCCGGATATCCGGGAACCCGCGGTCATGAATATCAGGATGCCCGTTTTTATGCTAAATTAGGAATCGATTTCTTAAAATATGACTGGTGCAATACACAGGGAATTACGGCAAAAGAAGCGTATACCACTATGAGTAATGCGCTAAAAACTGCTGGACGTCCAATTGTATTCAGCCTTTGTGAATGGGGTGATAATCAGCCTTGGGAATGGGGAAAACCAGTTGGAAATCTTTGGAGAATTTCAGGCGATATTTACCCATGTTTTGACTGCGAGTTCAAACATCCGGAAAATTGGTCGTCTTGGGGATTTATGAAAATTGTAGAGATGCGAAAAGACATTCGCAAATATTCAGGTCCTGATCATTGGAATGATTTTGATATGATGGAAGTCGGGAACGAAATGAACGACACCGAAGATAAATCGCATTTTGCAATGTGGTGCATGATGGCTTCGCCGCTATTGGCAGGTAATGATGTCAGAAAAATGTCAAAAGAAACACTGGCAATTCTAACCAACAAAGAACTAATTGCAGTAAATCAGGATAAATTAGGTATTCAGGGTTTTAAATATAGTACAGAAGATGGCTTAGAAGTTTGGGTAAAACCACTTTCAGATGGAAATTGGGCAGTTACTTTTTTAAATAGAAGCGATGAACCTAAAAAAATTAATTTTGATTGGAAAAAACATGTTATTAAAGACGTAGATTTTGGTTTTGAAGCTGATTGCAGCAAAAAAGTCTACAAACTAAAAGATCTTTGGAAAAATAAAGAAGCCGGAAGTACAAAAAAGAATTTTATTTCAGATCTTGCTTCTCATGATGTAATCACGCTTAGACTAATTCCTTAAAATTAATTGGTTATGAAATTAAAGGCTCAATTTTTTACTATTTTATTTTTGTTTGTGTTTGGTGCTTCAAAGGCGCAATTTGTTAAAGAACACGGTCAGCTGAGTGTTCGGGGCACGCAACTGGTAGATAAAAACAATAATGCTGTTGTACTGCGAGGTATGAGTTTTGGCTGGCATAGTATGTGGCCGAGATTTTACAATGAGAAAGCAGTAAGCTGGCTGAAAAAAGATTTTAACTGCAATGTCGTCCGCGCCGCAATGGGTATAGAGTTAGGAGAGCAGTCTTATAATAACGATCCTCAATTTGCTAAAGAGAAAATAGAAGCTGTTGTAAATGGCGCTATAAAATCAGACATCTATGTCATTATCGATTGGCACAGTCATAATGTGAATCTAAAAGAAGCCAAGAAGTTTTTTGAAGAAATGTCAAAAAAGTACGCAAAATATCCTAACATTATATATGAGATTTTCAATGAGCCAGATCATGAAACCTGGTGGGAAGTTAAGGCTTACGCCGAAGAAGTAATCAGGGTGATTCGCGAGAACGATCCAAACAATATTATTTTGGTAGGTTCGCCACATTGGGATCAGGATGTTGATATTGCAGCTTCAGATCCTATAAGAGATTATAACAATCTAATGTATACCATGCACTTTTATGCAGCGACACACGGCAAAGAATTAAGAGACAGAACCGACGATGCAATAAAAAGCGGTCTTCCAATATTCGTTTCTGAATCTGCGGGAATGGAGGCTTCCGGAGACGGGCCATTAAATGTTAAAGCCTGGCAGGAATACATCGATTGGATGGAATCGAGAAAGTTAAGCTGGATTACATGGTCCGTTTCTGATAAAGAGGAAACGTGCTCTATTTTAAAAAAATCAGCAAAATCCGATGGAAAATGGAAGGACGAAGACTTGAAAGAATCCGGAATTAAAGTTCGCGAATTTTTAAGAAAGTACAATAAGCAAGAGTAAACGCCTTGGAGTTTTAAAGTTAAGCCTGTTCAATATTGAACAGGCTTTTTTGTTTTCATGCTGAAAAGGCATCCGTACCTCAGGCGTTTTTTGTAGCTTTTTGTGTTTTAATTTTGTAGGAATTATTTGTTTTGTAAAATAGTATTTTACAATTTATATAATCTTAGCTGTATCCGTTGTTATTTTTAATTAAAAATCAATACACCCCTATTTTTTATGGGGGTATTCAATTTATAAGACTATTTATGGCTGTTTTTTGGTGTTTACTAGCGGTGTTTTTTGGTAAAACCCTATTTTTTTTAATAAATAGTCTTTAAATGCATTATTAAATTTTCAATAATAATTCGGTATTAATGTCAAATCACGATTATTGTTAAGTTAATTTTTGTAATCCATAATTCTTCTTCAAAAACATCAAAAAAATAGATTTGAATTATTCTACTCATACAAAAGTTAATAAATTCGCTAATGAAAATGAAGCCTTTTAAGCAAGGAATTAGAGATTGTAAAATGACTTATACTAGTAATAGATATATAAAAATTTAACTAACCAAAATCAATTAATAACTAAAACCAATTAAAACATGAAAAAGGTATTACACATTTTAGCTGCGATGTTAACGAGTTCTTTTGCTTTTGCGCAAGAAGATGAAGCTCCGGCTGCACCAGCGACCACTTGGGGAGGATCTGCAGATGCTTATTATAAATATGACTTTTCTAAACAAATGAACGGATTAACGAGCTTTACCAACTCTCAGGATTCATTTGAACTAGGAATGGCTTCTATTGAAGCAGGTCATACATTTGGCAAAGCTTCCGTTTTTGTAGATTTAGGATTCGGAAAAAGAGCAGGAGAATTTTCATACAATGAAACAACAGATAAAGATATTAACGCTAAATTTTTAATTAAACAATTGTTCTTTACGTATCAGGTGACAGATAAATTCAAACTTGTTGCAGGTAGTTTTGGTACACATATCGGGTACGAAGTACTTGATGCCGTAGACAATAAAAACTACAGTATGTCATACGCTTTTTCATACGGTCCATTCTTTAATACCGGGGTAAAAGCACAATATACTTCAGGCAAATTTACCGCAATGTTCGGGATCACAAATCCAACTGATTTTAAATCAGCTATGGATGCCGGTTCTACTCAAAAAACATATATCGGACAAGTGGGATACATAGGAGAAACAGGAAGTGCTTATTTGAACTTTACTTCAGGAAGCAGTAATCCAACTTCTACGGATAATAAAACACAGTTTGACTTAACAGCTTCTAAAACAATAAGCGACAGTTTCGGACTTGGACTTAATGCAACTTATGCTAAAACCAAAAATGATATTTCAAGCCTTGATGATGGAGAATGGTTTTCTGTAGTTGGTTACGCTAATTATGCATTCAATCCAGCGTTGCTTTTAGCGTACAGAATAGAATACTTCGATGCTAAAGATGCTGCTCCAAGTTTTGGAACTCTAACAGGATCAAGTGTTTTTGCTAATACAGTTTCTTTGAATTATAAAGTTGGAAAACTAACAATAATTCCTGAGTTAAGATACGATGCTGCATCTGAAGATATTTTCTTAGATAGTGATGCTGCTCCAACAGGAGGATCATTCTACGGTTTAATTGCTACAACATACTCTTTCTAGAGATAAAGATTGATATTTTTTTTTTTTTTGGAGCTGTCGAAACATACTAATGTTTTGGCAGCTTTTTTATTTATAGTTATTTGCCACAGATTAAAAAGATTCAAAGGATTAGGAGAAAGTGCAAAAAGCAGCATATTGAATTTTATCAGCTGAGACAGAAATCATCTTTAGGAAAAATAATCATTTTAATCCTTTTACCTGTGGCAGAACCCTGCATCTAATTCGTATCAATTAGTGCATTCGCGACAGACTGATGATCTATGTCTTGTCCTGAAATAGCGATACACAAAAAGTATCATTATGGAAAAAGATCAAGAATTTCGCTATGTAAAGCGCACACAGAAAGATTACAGTATGTTTTTTAAAC
>Ga0247815_10003856_pt1 | contig 10664 bp, 12 predicted proteins | sample UWRJL194509B1_FD_181014 | JGI IMG/M metagenome (GOLD analysis project Ga0247815, IMG submission 181014) | Plant litter microbial communities from Arlington Agricultural Research Station in Wisconsin, United States - UWRJ-L194-509B-1 | ecosystem: Environmental > Terrestrial > Plant litter >... | reverse complement strand
ATGAAAGTTAACAATTGAACAGCTCACAGATCGGTCGGTAGCTCGTTGTCTTGCTCGAGCCTGGACAATCAACCGGTCGACGTTGGCACCACAACAGCATAACTGCAATAGCTACACACTGCTTCGGCTTGCGCATCGTCTTGCACAGCTTGTTTCTTGTTTGTCTTTGGTTTTGCGCGCGGTTTCGTAGTGGCGGGCATGGTTGGACGACGAGGTTGAGAGAACAAGTCTCAAAGCGGACTTTGAAGCGCGTCGCGCCTCGCGATATCCCGACCCCGAACACCCTCAACTCACATCACCTACCTTCATAAGAGCACAGGTACGGTATCTGAAGCATATTGGTACTCATTTGGTGTCTCGATCTAGCTTGACAGATGTTGCATGAGTGATTCCTCGTCCGCCACAGGTTTGCCCTATTTAAACCGTTATTGGTGCTCTCTGCGGTCACTTCCTCGCCTCAAAATACCTCACATATAGTTTGGAATAGAGATCGATACTAACATGATCGAGCTGAACAAGCCTGATCAGGCTTAATAAGAAACCTGATCAAACCTGACCGACCTGATCAGAGCCTGACCAGGACCCCCACAACCTGATCAAGCCTGAACAAGACCCCGCAGTCTGATCAAGCCTGCTCAGGCATGGTCAGGACCCCGGCAACCTGATCAGGTCGCTCAGGTTGATCAGGCCCTTGCAACTTTTGCGACACATGACCTTGAACAGTAGTCTGGAAGCGGGGCGAGTTGAGAACGGGTGCAGTTGAAGAGCACGCGAAGCTCTTGTCCACTGTTCAAATTCCAAATTCTGCTTCAATGGCATCAGCACGAGGAGCAGGGGACAGTGCAAGATAGTTATCGTAGATGGTGGCGTCGGGAAGATCGCGCTGGTGGAGAACGATGCGAGGTGTGCCTGCGAAGGCGAGGGCGGGTGCCCAGGTTGCCCAGATGCCGTGGGTCACGCCTGTGATGAGATCCTTTCGCCGGTGAGCGAGAGTAGGTCTGACATTGTAGTATTACTGAAGGCCGGAGTTATCAGAGCACGTAGGATTACGCTTCAGTCCGACCGCACGTCGGTTCATCCCGCTCTCGTATAAAACGGAGCGGAGCCTGTACATCCATCGTTTCCTTGCTTCGAAGACTCAAGAGATCGATTCTTCTCGCTATTCATGCAGGAGTCATCCACCGTGTAACAACGGTTTGTGACATTCGAAGCCAGGCTGTTGGTGCCTTAGGACCAGTAGGTGCGGCTGCATCACGCTCAGCCCACCATCGGCAGGCACGACGACCACTACCACTCGTGACATGCGACATCCACACAGCCCGTCTACGCCGCTATCACGCGAGCTCGCACGCATGGCTAGCGATAGCCGCAATCGCCACAGAGCGGAGTGTACTCGGCTGCCGAAACGCGCGCGCCGCGCTGCTCATCACCGGCCGCATTCTTCTCGAGCTAAACACCGCCTTCAAAGTGCCAACGAGGTTTGACACGACTCTCACATGCATCACACGACCACGCCCGTCCACGCCGTCATACGAACGAGCTCGCACGTCTGGCAGTGTTCTGGATGCACGAGGCGTCGATTGCCACCCTCACGCATAATATCGACGGAGCTACGCTCGACATCCCCGCCTCACAGAGCGGGTCATTTATTCAACACTTCCTTCATCCGTCAGGCCAGCACGCATCTGCCTGCCGCACAACGCATGGCCAACTCCGCCATTTCACAGTGTCACACTGGTGCCCAAGCACAAAGTCCCCGACACCACTCACGCAGGGTCAGGGAGGGTAGCTGTCAGAGTATCAGGTGGCAGGGAGGGCCATCCACTTATTGATTTCACAATGCACACCGCCGTCCGTTCGAGGGAGGGTATCAGAGCACGTAGGATTACGCTTCAGTCCGACCGCACGTCGGTTCATCCCGCTCTCGTATAAAACGGAGCGGAGCCTGTACATCCATCGTTTCCTTGCTTCGAAGACTCAAGAGATCGATTCTTCTCGCTATTCATGCAGGAGTCATCCACCGTGTAACAACGGTTTGTGACAAACATATGGCGACAGATGCCCCAGGTCCTGCGGATCGATCGCTAAATCGTGCACTTGCCACATCTCACTGCGCCTCAACAAATAATCGACCCTTCATTGCACTGTGATCTGGCATGCATGTCAGCTGCATGCGCTCGGTCGATGCAATCGCACTCTAGAATGAGCCGAAAGCCTTTTGGTCTGGGACAGACATGCCAACTCAGGCAGTAGCTTGATTTTCGGACCGAGATACGTACTAGTGACATCCCACAGGAGCGCGAGCGACTCCACAAATTGTCAGCCTCATGATCGCTCCCCTCGGACTCATCGTTAAAGACGTTGATTTGCATTGGTTTATTGAGAGAGCGCGGTTCAAGATATTGATGCGTTTACAAAATTGAGAGGTTCAGCAGCAAGACCATGGAAGCCGAGGAGTTAGGCTAGCTCAGGCGATACCGGCCGGACTGAGGTGGACTCCGCGTCCGTGAACTTGAAAGCAGCAGAAGGAAGCGAGCATCGTAGATTGTCGAGTACCTTTGCGAGGCTCTTGTTTTGGGCGGTGAGGAGAGCCTTAGGCATGGCGAAAGTCACGTTCTGTGAGCGCTGCTGAAGTGCGGCAAACAGTTTGGGCCAGAAACAATGATCGTCGTCCTTTCCTTTGCAGCTTGTTGAGCAGTCGAGTGCGATATTCAAACGTATGATAGATATGCCGTCGCGAATTGCATCCATGGTGAGGTCCAGGCCGCGAATTTCGCACTGTGCGTCGAGGCGAACATCATTGGCCACATTGATTGCGAAGCTGGTTGTCGATCCTGGCCCACACGCTCCAGCGAGCTCATCAATGAAATCTGCCGAAGCCACGCCTTCGTAAGTGTCGTCAAGGGCGTCAAAAGAGAGAACGCGAAGATGAGGTGCGAGGCCGCGAGTGACCTGCGCGAGAATGCGGATGTAGTGATTGAGGTCTCGGCGCGGGCCGAACTGTCTCTCAAAGTCAGAGCAGCAGATATGCAGAAATTTCAAGCTCGTTCCGAAAGGGATGATAGTCTTGTCGCGGAGGTAGTCTAAGGGCGAGGTTGCGTTCGTTTTGTCGCTGCCCATGCGAAGGATCTCCCTGATATCGATGCGGTCGTGTGCAAGGGTTGGACCAACTGTAAGGTAAACGACGTTCGGAAGATATAATCCCAAATTGTGCATATAATGGAGGTCGAGATTAGGGAAGTTCGCCGTAGTCACGTTCGTGAATGCGAAGATCTTGCCAACTGCCCGCTTGTCCGCACCGAAGCAAATGTTGTCCAATGTCACGCTCCGCAGCTGAGGAACGCCAGCGTGAAATAGCGCAGCCGGGATGAGGCTGAATTTATCTTCCTCATCCGAGCTCTCTGAGGTCGCGAAATCGGTGTAGAAGCTCAAGCGGAGGTTGCGTAGCGCTGGTAACTTTGGTGTCGTGAGGTCTGAATATGCATAGTCGCCATACGAGTTGCCTGCGGACAGATCGAAGCTGACGATGTGCGGCGCAATCTTGGCAGACAATACCAGCCTGATTGGTTTGCGCCAGCTACAGTCGAACATCTCATAATAGATACGAAAAAACAAGCCCGAATTTTATGAATTATCACGTTTATTCAACACGGCAAGTACTCGGCAAATTCCGAACCCACCGGAACACCACCCGGAACCAAAATTGGCTGCCGGGGACTCCTGATCTGGCCCATTACACTATCCCACACCCTCCAAATGCACAGTGAGACGACTTAAGCGATTAGAATGATAACCTGAGGCTGCTCTGGAGCTGTAATTGGTCTGAAGACTGCAACGCATCACTGACTTTTCGGCCGTGCGTCACCAAAAAGTGCTTCTCAAAACGAATATTCGGGCCCCCGGCTTATGAATTATGAATTATTCAATTTGAGTGATTCTCCCTATTGTTTTTCAAAAATCTCTCAGATCTCTATGAATTATGACAGTTATTCAGTATCATGGTATCTATTATGAGATGTTCGACTGTATCGAGTCCTTCATGAATACCGCCGCCACATGCGAATTCGTCGCTAGTCTCAGGATCGAACCAGAAGTGCAGCGCAATGGCAATTGGCACACCAAGCGTAACAAGCGCGCGAACGCGCTTCGAGAATCGCGCAGTTTTCTCACGAAGTGCTTTCGGTGCGTCGATGCCGGCCTCCATTGCGCAGGTATGCCAGAATCGGTCGTGTGCGGCCGCGACAGCGCGAAGCCGGCGGCACGTTTGGGATACTGCAACGATCGCTGTGGGTTCTAGCCTGTCGAGAATTCCTGTAACTAGTTCGGCTGCGAGCCGCTGCGTCAAATCGCGGCGGGTGGGCGGGGCGGTCATATCTGATGATGGGCACCGTGACAGCAGGAAATAGAGTTAGGATCGGGCACGGTCCGAACCGAGGCTTATACCGATCTGAACTCAATCACCACAGACGTAGGCCCTTCGAATTGTACGTCTCCCCAGCGATATATATAAGCCAGATGTAGGATATGGCTCAGAGTACACGATGAAATCAAGCTAGAGCATGATGGTTGCAAGCGGCCAATGCACTGACTTCTGAACCTCGGAACTCGCATTGTGCTGCGAACCTGCACTTGTCGGTACTACTGACAGAGCACTCGCAGGTCACGTATCAGTCTAGAGCACCTAGGGGCAGCACGTGTACCAGATTGACGGCGTTGAATATGCCTTCCTGCTGAGTGGAGGATGTGATTTTTGGACGAACGGCGTACCTTCGACAAAGTTTCCTAACACGAAAAACCGATTCAGCTTGAATCTGACTTGTACTGTACCACGAATCACTTGAAGGCTACCGTCCCCGATTGAGCCCAGCCCAGCTTGAACTCCAAGCAACACAGCTGAAGTTGTCGAAAGTATCGACCCAATCGAGCAATCCCTTGATCAAGATCCAAGAACAAAGATTTCCCGGTTTTGGCTTCCATTCTCGTACACAGTGATTACAGCCGTTCTCAAGCAGCATAGTCGAGGAACATCTGCAGCCTCCTCGCCGTCCGCACAGGTACCCTAAACGCCGCCATCCTCCCTCCCCCAAACGTCTTGCACACCAACCCAAGCCCGCGACGCAGAGCTGTTACAAGAGTCGTGTCAGCACATTCAGGGAATCTGGGTTTTGCTTCAACTGTACCTTCGCCAACCTCGGTGACGGCTCCGCGTTCGTCTGCTCCTGCGTCGACGGGGACAGAGGGGAGACCTAGCCCGGCACGCTCGGCGTCTTCGACGGCGTCTAGGAGGCTGCAGAGGGCTTCGAGGGCGCGCGGTATATCGCGTTGAGCGGTACCGAGGGCGTCCTCGTCGAGCGATGCCGCAATAAGGCGTGTCAGGGCTAGCGTAAGAACGTCAGTTTGGCGACCAAATCAAGTAGGGGAGGAGACGCGTACCATCTACCACTGCGCTGTCGACACTCGCATCGGGCATGGCCTTCTCGCCTGCTGCACTTGGACGCGGCGCCGTCCACATGCTGTGCACCCACTTCAACTGGTCTACTACCACCTTCACCGATGCCGGCATAACGATGAACGGCTCGGAAGGTGTTTTGATGATGGACGAGACGCTGGCTGTTACCGACGGAATAACTAGACAACTATCAGGACCGACCCGCGCATGACAGCGAACAGGCAGTCTGAACGCACCGTTGGGAACCTTGAGTGCAGCAGAGTTACCACCACCAAACTTGTCCCTTGCATTCCCAACCATCTCGCCCGCTGCCTCACCCAAGCCAAGGAAAAGATCCGGCACCCCGCTCAAAGCCTTCGTCACCGCACCCTCACTGCCGAGACCATCTGCAAGAATACGGCCAGGACTCGGCGATACGTCTTTGTAAATGCCTGGTCCTCCAGGCGTCAGCTCGTGGATACGCGCGGCGCCGCTGCCACCGAGAGATGACCGAAGTCGGTTGTTCGCAAACGATGGGGTGGCCGGAGGGGCGGCTGGAGGAGGGGCAGGGGCACCGCGGCGAAGCAGGAGTTGGTAGTCGCGTCCGAGGCGGAGGAGACCGGAGCGGAGGACTATAGACCAATGTGTGGGCGAGGCAAAGATGACACGGCGGGAAGCAGGAGGCAGGCGGGCAAGGTCGTACCAGGCCGTGTACTGTACAAGATCGGTCAGTGTGACGCGAAGGCTTGGAGATAATTGGACAGACCTCGAAGTAGGCTATGGGATTCTGCACGCCCTGGACGAGCGCAGGGACTGGGTCGCTGATAAGCGGGGCGATCCGGACGGGCTGTGCAAAAGTGAGTCTCGTGGCTAGCTTTGGATGCATCGGTACGTACGAAGGCCTGGTATCCGGCGCGCACGGCGCCAGAGATCTCCCAGGTCACCAGAGCCCTGAACGCCACCGCCGAAGCCAGCCGATACAGTCCTCCATCCAATGCTGACACCGCGCGTGCCCTCAGCAGAGGTGCAATGAATGGCCTGACTGACCCGCCGATGACAGGCAGTGCGAGGAGGGCATGGATGACGAGTGGTTTGACGAGAGCGTAGCCAACCGCGAGCGTGATAGGACCAAAGACGGAGGCCAGGAGGAGTACTCCAAAGCGTCGCAGCGAGAGTTTTGAGGCTATGATTGTTGCTGGGGTCTTGTGAGACTTGAGAGACCAGCGAATGGTATCGCGTTGTACGAGGGCTTCGTAGATGGCGAATGCAAATCCGGCTGAGGAGAGCGAGATACTCAAGAAGATGAGGCGCTCGTTGAGAGCGTATGGATGACGTCTATTCAAAGAAGGTCAGCGTCTACGTTTATCGAGTCAGGCGTGGATATGAGTCGAGTGCGACGATGCAGTCTCGATCGTGAGGATGCGAAAGCATGGTAATGCTTAGTTCCCAAAGCCAACACAACACGCTCAACGTTGAAAACGAATAGCGAAGACGTCGCGCGATGATGTACTGGCGCGAAACGAGGGGACCAAGCTCGAGGAGTAGCGTGACACTCACTTTGAAGGCGCAAAAAGGCCAATGTCATAGGCTCGTGCTGCTACAAGCGACCACACGAAGCCAGCTGCAGACATGAATGCAGCGCGTTTGATTGTATAAGGGCGGGTGAGAGTGTTGCGCACAAAGGCGTCGGTTGTCGCGTCGCTCGCTCGTCGCGCTAATAGGCAAATCGTTTCAGTAATAGAAGTAGCGACAGCGTATAGCTTACTGTCAAATGACCCTCGGCCGAGAATTGCGGGAAGAACGCCAAAAAACCAGGCGAACCCGCTCAGAAGAAACGTAGACGGCATGACCACGTCCAATAGACACGCGCTCAGGCCATCCCATAATCTAGTGCACTCGAGTTATATCGTGGGTTCATACACATGCGCGGGTGCTTACAAGTTGGGTGCAGTGATCGAGGTCACGAGCAGGTGTGTGAGCGCGAACGAAATGGCGAGAAGTCGTGTTCGCCGTAAACGCAATACGTGGCGCACAACAGGCTCGTACTGTGCTGTCAATGGTGTTGACATGATACCCGTGTGCGCGTTGTGGTGATGATGTTGCGCGCAAAGGCGCGATTCACAAGGACAAGGGCAGTTCAAGCGGAGCTCATTTTGGGCGCTTCCTCTCTCTATCTTCCTCCCACCACCTCGTGCCAGTCAACATGCGTTAAAGAGCGGGCTGTGTGCACGGAATCTGACCTGAAAATTCACAGAAGCCCGACCAGCCAATACCAGCATCTGTGTTCATTATTCCTGGTCAAGACCGCCGCGTCCACTTGCCATTCAGTGTGAAACGACTCGCTTTCAGAACAAAACTCTCTTCGCGGGTGATTCAGTCTGCACAAAGAAGTTTGTGCAGGTTTCTGGGAAGTCAGGCATTCACACTTCAGTCATTGCGCGAATGCGCCAGCAAATGGTCCAGGCTTCAAGCACCGAACAATTCAGATTGCAACCTTGAACGAACCAGACCCGAGGACACTATTACACTTCAGAGCAATGATAGCTCGTCTCACTCCTGCCTGTTCAACCATGGCGCCGAGGTTTCGACCATGAACTCGACGAGCTGCATCTCGCCTCGCAGAAGCTCGTAGCTGTCGCGCCGTCAGTCTCCAGTCACAAGTGTCACATGACCAGTTACCCACCATGCACTGACAACAGCCACATTCCCTTCCGTAGTCACATTCGTTCGTGCAGCGACGCTCTGCTGTGTCACCTTCGCCGCAACATCAGCACCATCCACAACATCCACAGCCTCGCTCACCGTGCTACAGACCGCCCCCGCCTCAACCTCTCTCACAACCTCAAACCTCGGTGACTGCGAATGGAGCTTTGCGAACGCCTCGACAAAGTCGACCCTCGGCGTGTCGACGCCATTGACCGCAAGCCCTGTCCCAAGCGGGATGTACTCGTCAAACGTCGCATGAAGCCACGAGCCAGCCGTCACCAGACCGAGCGTCGTCGCGCGCAGAAGCACCTGCGCTCGAGACGGTCCGGCTCCACGACGTCGAGGATTGTTACCAGGGGACTGTTGGCCGGGGTTCCAGGTCGACATTGGTGCTGCTGGTTCTGGATTGGTCGTGTGAGGGGAGTTGGGCGGGTTTTTATCCTCTCGCGCCACGCCCGAGACTCCTCTGCGAGGAAGCAAGGCTCTCGACGTTATCTCCTCTCCTGCGGAATTTGCCCTCCGCCCTCCGCACATGCTTGAAGGGATTTCTGCGAGCGTGCGCTCGCAGCTCCAAGTCTTCTTGCACCCTTCTCCTTTTTCCGCCACCCCTCTCCGTAGCACAAGATTAGGTACCCCCGGAAACTGCACAGGGAATGACGATTTCGTCGGTGACAAGGCTTCTTGGATACTCTGCGCGGTGGCCGCCTGCCGTGGGTGTACCCCGGATCAAACCCCTGTGCTTCGTCGAGGGGACCTCGCAACCTACAAGTCTCACGCGGCCGATCGCGAGCAGGATTAATTCTGAACATCAAACTGGCTCCAATTCTGCAGAATACTCAGATCGGTGCAAGTTCTAGCACGCTCGATCTGATCAACGGCTCGTTGAGTCCAACCACTCCGTCCAATCAAGATAGTCACCGAACACATCCGGCTGGCACAGAGCTACTTCAATTGAACAGTTATTATTCCCAGATTGCTCTTCCCGACAGCGCTACATGCTTTGCCGCAGTGCCCTTCATCTGCCGCTCGCACAAGTCCGAGGAAGGCGCTTTCGTTCCCCGGCCTCCCCTAACCACATGCTAGCTGGCTGATGACAGCTGATATCTCGCGGGCATAGCTGTAGGCTCTGTTATGAGTGCCCGCTCACACGCTCTGACTGGCCTTGCAATTGGAGTCGCCAAGCAGGTCACGTTCCTGCGTGAAGTGTTGAGGGTTGAGCTTCAGAGTGTTGGTCGTAGGAATGTCCACATCCCTACTCCCGTGTGCTCCAAAATACCGTCGTACATAATACTACCCGGGAATATCTTCAACTTCATCTCGGAATTGACCATTCGCTGGACTTTAGCACGAGGGCCGATCGTGACCATGACCGCAGCTTGCGTAGCCACGTCCGCAGATGCTTCTTTTTACCTTCACTAAGTGCAGCTTGCATGCTAAAATAGGCTATGCCACGTTTTAATCAGCTTGGATCAATTTGCCTTTGCTGGCCGCCGGGTCTAGCGCCAGCCGAGCCCCCGGAGTCACGCAACCGCTGGCCGGCTAGCGGCCGATGTCTTCTCGGACTCCTCGGTGTTCGGAGCTATAGTCAACTTTCCTATGTTTATTTTCCAGTTTTCGGCGGTGTTTTCAGCTTTAATCACTGCACGGTTTTTTGAATCATTTGAATTGGCGACAGGGTCGGTGGCGAGCCATGTCGCTTTTGTTGAAGATGATGGCGCATCCTCACTTCAACGTCGGTATAGAGCAATTTCAAGCGACGCGACCACGCAATTCATAGAAGTCTAAACACTCAGAGCTGTCAGCTCTGCAGGTTAAATTAAAGTGCAAAGGATAAAATGGTGAATTCACTCGGCTCCATTCACTCAACCGCGACCTCATGGCTGTTCATCCGCAATCCTCAGCCAGTTCTCTTGTAACAAGTTCAAAAGGCCATCCAGGCTTGATAAACGCTGAAAACAGCTCGTACTGTAACACAATGCGGCACGGGCTGGGAGCGTCTTCGCTTGTACCGAACTTTGCTTCTATCCACCCAGCCCCTCACGTGTCGGGAATTGATTGTATACCCCCCACTAACGTCCCCAAAAATTGATGTTGTACCCTTGTCACACCTTTGAGTGCGATAATGGCTTCATTTCTCGTGCACTCAGCGGTGAGCCATGAGCTGCTCGTGGTAAGACTGTGCGTTGTTGCACACTACATCAACAGTACCAAGAGGATTTGTTCACATAACAGGATTGATTTAGCATCTTGTCTGCGTTCATAAATTTCTTTATCGGGCGTGCCATTTGGGAGGGAGGGGTGAGGGAGCTTCAACGGCTTGCCCCACTGTGCTCGATTCGGTTTCCGGTGGAGTGTTCGAGAACTCTGCGAGAAAGTAGAGCCTACGTCTCCCATGCAGATTCTCCCTCGTGCAGGCGGGCACAGATTGCGATGACCATGCGCATGTTTCGGAATTCGATGCGTCCACCCTTAGCTTCTTTGCTGCTTCTCTGCCTCCCCGCTCCTGACACGACCTACGCGGCTAATAGCT
>Ga0247815_10003855_pt1 | contig 10667 bp, 10 predicted proteins | sample UWRJL194509B1_FD_181014 | JGI IMG/M metagenome (GOLD analysis project Ga0247815, IMG submission 181014) | Plant litter microbial communities from Arlington Agricultural Research Station in Wisconsin, United States - UWRJ-L194-509B-1 | ecosystem: Environmental > Terrestrial > Plant litter >... | reverse complement strand
CATCAATCAGAACACCGAGAACGCCAAGGTCACCGACGGCATGGCCAGCAAAGCCGCCAAGGAAGCCACGGATGGCGGCGAATCGGTGCAACAGACCGTCGTCGCCATGAAAAAAATCGCCCAGCGCATCAGCATCATTGACGACATTGCTTATCAGACCAACCTGCTGGCACTCAACGCCGCGATTGAAGCGGCCCGCGCCGGCGAGCATGGCAAAGGCTTCGCAGTGGTGGCGGCGGAAGTGCGCAAACTCGCCGAACGCAGCCAGGTGGCCGCTCAGGAAATCGGCGAGCTGTCGTCCAGCAGCGTCGACATGGCCGAGAAAGCCGGCAAGTTGCTTGGTGAGATGGTCCCGTCCATCAACAAGACCTCAGATCTTGTTCAGGAAATAAGTGCCGCGTCGGAAGAACAGGCGTCGGGCGTGGCGCAGATCAACACGGCCATGACCCAGTTGAATCAGGTCACGCAGCAGAATGCTTCGAGCAGCGAAGAACTGGCCGCCACCGCCGAGGAAATGAGCAGTCAGGCCGAGCAGCTGCAACAGGCGATGAGCTTCTTCACCCTGGACGCGCCGCCCAAGTCGGCCAGCCAGCCTTCAAAAATCGACAAAACGCCTGGAAACTCCGGTCGTAAACCGCTGCGCCAACCCGTGCAAGCGCCGACCAAAGCGTTCGCCTACAACATGGCAAGCGCGCCGGACGAGTCCGAATTCACCCGATTCTGATCGTTGGCTATCACTGGGTTCGCTTAAAGGAGTAAGGCATGGGCGCCATCGCCACAACACGTCAAACCCCAGCCCCCGTCGAAGAGGAGGCGCAATACCTGACCTTCATGCTCGGCGCGGAGATGTTCGCCATCGGCATTCTGGGCATCAAGGAAATCATCGAGTACGGCAATCTGACCGTCGTACCGATGATGCCGGCCTTCGTGCGCGGGGTCATCAACCTGCGCGGCGCCGTCGTGCCGGTGGTGGATCTGTCGGCGCGGTTTGGCCGTCCGGACTCGGCCATAACCCGCCGCAGCTGCGTGGTCATCATCGAAGCCAGCGCCGAGGATGGCCAGCCGCAGGATATCGGCCTGCTGGTCGACACGGTGTCTGCGGTACTGGAAATACCCGCTTCGCAAATCGAGCCGCCGCCGAGCTTTGGCGCGCGGATTCGCGCTGACTTCATCAGCGGCATGGCCAAGGTTGACGGCAAGTTCGTCATCGTCCTGGAAGTCGGTCGAGTGCTGTCGATCGATGAAATGTCGCGACTGGCCGAGACCGAACACGCGCCGTCAACCGAAGCCGACGCGCGTTAAATAATCACTAGCGAGCAAGGAACGCCCCGTGAGTGCATCCGCGTTGAACGATATTGAATTCAACCAGTTCCAGTCCTGGCTGTATCAGGCTGCCGGCATCAATCTTTCATCGGCGAAAAAAGCGCTGGTGGCCGGCCGCCTGTTCAAGCGCCTCAGGCACTACGAGCTGGACAGCTACGGCGACTATTTCAAGCTGATCATGAGCGGGCAGCGCGCTGATGAATTGCAGGTCGCGCTGGACCTGCTGACCACCAACGAAACCTATTTCTTTCGCGAACCCAAGCATTTCGACTTCCTGCGCCAGCATGTGCTGCCCAATGCCGCACCGGGCAAGACTTTCCGCTTGTGGAGCGCCGCCAGTTCGTCAGGGGAAGAACCCTACAGCCTGGCCATGACCCTCGCCGAAGGCCTGGGCACTACGCCGTGGGAGGTGATCGGCTCGGACATCAGCACCCAGGTCCTGGCCAAGGCGCGATCCGGTCATTACCCCATGGAGCGCGCCGGCACCCTGCCCCAGCCATTGCTGGTCAAATATTGCCTCAAGGGCACCGGACGCCAACACGGCACGTTTCTGATTGATCGAGCCCTGCGCAACCGGGTCAACTTCCTGCAGGTGAACCTCAATGAAACGCTGCCTGAACTGGGCGAATTTGATGTCATCTTCCTGCGCAACGTGATGATCTACTTTGATCAGCCGACCAAGATTCGCGTCGTCGAACGCCTGATCCCCAGACTCAAGCCGGGCGGCTACTTCATCGTCAGCCACTCGGAAAGCCTGAACGGTGTCTCGGATGCCCTCAAGTTGGTGGCACCCTCCATTTATCGCAAGCCATGAAAATCGCCGCCGAACACTATTTTCTGGCCCCAGGCGAATTTCATTTCGCAACACGTCCTGTGCAGTTGCGCACCCTCCTCGGCTCCTGCGTGGCCCTGACCCTTTGGCATCCGGTGCGCAAAATCGGCGCCATGTGTCATTTCATGCTCCCCGGCCGCGAGCGTAAATCCGCGATATTGAGCGGCAAGTACGCTGACGAAGCCATCGAGCTGTTTTTCCGTCAGGCAGTGGCGCACGACACCGTTGCCGAGGATTACCAGCTGAAACTCTTCGGTGGCGGCGAGATGTTTCCGGGCCTGCGTCAGGGAGTTCACTTCAATGATGTGGCGCGGATGAATGTAAGCGCCGCGCTGAGACTGGCTGACCACTATCACCTCGACCTGATCGCTCACGACATGGGCAGTACCGGGCACAGGAACATCATTTTCGATATCGGCACCGGCCATGTGTGGGTCAGTCACAAACCAATCAGGACAAGTACCAACAATGCCTACGAAAAAAATAAATGTACTGCTGGTTGACGACTCGGCAGTGGTTCGTCAGGTTTTGCTGGCAATTCTCAGTGAGACCCCGGATATCCATGTCATGGGCGCGGCCTCCGATCCTATTTTCGCCATGGACAAGCTGGCCCGGGAATGGCCCGATGTCATCGTTCTGGATGTGGAAATGCCCCGAATGGATGGCATCACCTTCCTCAAGAAGATAATGAGCGAGCGTCCGACCCCGGTGGTGATCTGTTCGTCATTGACTCAGAAAGGCGCGGAAACCACCTTGCAGGCCCTGGCGGCGGGCGCGGTGGAAATCATCACCAAGCCCACCAGCGGACTGAAAAACTTTCTCCTCGAATCGGCGGCTGAACTGGTTTCGGCAATCAGGGCCGCCGCCCAGGTCAATGTCCGGAATCTGGGCAAGCGGCCGGCGGCAGTGCAGCTGACACCGTCCACCCGGCTGTCGGCCGATGCCATCCTGCCAGCCGCAAACGGACAGGCCATGGCTCAGACGACCGAACGTATCGTCGCCATGGGCACGTCCACCGGCGGCACTCAGGCGCTGGAAGCGGTGTTGACCGCGCTGCCACGGGTGTGTCCGGGCATTGTCATCGTCCAGCATATGCCGGAAAAATTCACTGCGTCCTTTGCCGCGCGTCTCAACGGTTTGAGCCAGATCGAGGTGCGCGAAGCAAAAAACAATGACCGAATCCTTCCCGGTCTTGCCCTGATTGCCCCCGGCGGCAAGCACATGATGGTGACCCGCAGCGGCGCGTACTATCACGTCCAGGTGATCGATGGCCCGCTGGTCAATCGGCATCGTCCCTCGGTGGATGTGCTGTTTCGCTCGGTGGCGAAGTTCGCTGGCCGCAACGCAACCGGCATCATCATGACCGGCATGGGCGACGACGGCGCCAGAGGACTCAAGGAAATACTCGACGCCGGTGGCGCGACGGTCGCTCAGGACGAGGCTTCGTGTGTGGTTTTCGGCATGCCCAAGGAAGCGATCAAGCTCAATGCCGCGCAGCGGATCATGCCACTGCAGGAGATTCACCAGGCTATTTTGCATAAATAGGCGCGTGATTCGCTGCGTCGTGACGCCAAAAGGCGTTATTAGTGGCCTGAAAGCCGCTTTGGTGCTTGCTCAACCAGTAGCTCTCTACGATTCTGTAGAGAACAACGTCAGGGCAGCCATCGCTGACCCGGTCATCACCGGAGCATCCGCATGAAAACAGTCGCACAACTTCTGAAACTCAAGGTTCTGCACAATCAACAAGTGCATACCATTGCGCCCGACCAGATGGTGCTCGACGCACTCAGGCTGATGGCCGAGAAGAATATTGGTGCGCTGCCGGTGGTCGAGAACGGTGTACTGGTCGGCGTGGTCAGCGAGCGCGACTACGCGCGCAAGATGGTGCTCAAGGGACGCTCCTCTATCGGCACGCCCGTCAGCGCGATCATGAGCACCAAAGTGATTACCGTGGACTCACTGCAAACCGTCGAGGCCTGCATGGGCATCATGACCGATAGCCATCTGCGCCATTTGCCCGTGGTGGAAGAAGGCCAGCTGCTGGGCTTGCTGTCCATCGGTGACCTGGTCAAGGAAGCCATCGCCGAACAGGCCGACCTGATTCAGCAGCTGGAACAGTACATTCGCGGGGCGTGAAGAAACCCGGGATCCGTAGGACCGGCTTTAGCCGGGAGGCGGGAGTATTGACGATGCGGCCCCTGCGAATTAACTGGCCTCCTCCCGGCTGAAGCCAGTCCTGCGCAGGAGTCAGGAGCGGCCGCTCTGGACCCCGACCGCCCGCGCGACTAACCTGTGCGGCACTTTTTGCCCACTGAGACCGCCATGACGATCAACCTGGATACCGTATTCGAGCGCCACGACACCGACAGCAAGAAGTGGAGTCAGTACCCGGCCGATGTCCTGCCGATGTGGGTCGCGGACATGGATTTCCCGGTGGCGGCACCCATCATCGAGGCTCTGCACAAGCGCATCGAGCATCCGTTGCTCGGCTACGGGGTCGCGCAGGACGCTTTGCGCCAAGCCGTTGTTGCCCATCTTTGGCAAGCCTATGCCTGGCGTGTGCAACCTGAAGAGTTGATTTTCCTGCCGGGTGTCGAGCCGGGCTTCAACATGGCGCTGCATGCGCTGGTTCCGGAGGGCGCGGGCGTGGTGCTCCAAACGCCCAATTACGCCCCGCTGGCCAAGGCCCCCGACCACTGGCAACAACCGCGCATCGAATTGCCGTTCAAGGCCAATGTCGAGGGCGAGTATGAAACCGATATCGCGGCACTGGACAAAGCGCTGCAAAACGCTGGCGCCCTGCTCCTGAGCAATCCGCACAATCCGCTGGGCAAAGTGTTCAGTGGCGAAGAGTTGCAGCTGATCGGTGATGCCTGCGTGCGCAACGACGCGCTGATCATCTCCGATGAGATCCACGCCGACATCCTGTTCGATGGCCGTCGGCACATTCCCATTGCATCCCTGGGCCCGCACATTGCCAAGCGCACAGTCACGCTGATGTCGGCCAGCAAGGCCTACAACATCGCCGGGCTGAAGACTGCGTTCGCCGTGGTCCAGGATGAACAGCTGCGCAAACGCTTCACCCACGGCCGACTCGGCATGGTGGACAGCGTCAATGTGCTGGGCATGGAAGCGACTCGCGCTGCGTACAGCGAAGGTGGCGACTGGCTCAAAGCGGTACTGGCTTATTTGCAGGCCAACCGCGATTTCCTCGCTGACGCCGTCAGGACCCGCCTGCCCGGCGTGGTCATGCACCTGCCGCAAAGCACCTATCTGGCCTGGCTGGATTGCTCGGCGCTGGGGCTGGAAAATCCGCAGCAGTTCTTTCTCGAACACGGCAAGATCGCGTTGAGTGCAGGCGCGGAGTTCGGCGACGATTGCCAGCAATTCGTCCGCTTGAATTTCGGTTGCCCGCGCTCGCTGCTTGAAGAAGGCCTGGCGCGAATGGAACGCAGCCTGCTCAATCGCTGAAGCAAAGCCGTTTCCAGGAGACAGACAAAAGCCCGGTTGACCGGGCTTTTTGGTTTGGATCAGTTAAACAACTCGCAATCAATAACGCTGATATTGCGAACCGAACTCTTTGCGGTTTTCGGCTACCAGAACTTTGCTGTCCAGTTGCAGATATGCGCGATCAAAGGTTTTGCTGCCCGCAGCGGCGGCGTGTGCATCAGCGACTGGGGTGGATGCCTGGGCAACCACAGGTTGTGCAACAGAAGTAGCAGCGTGCGGACTGGCAAATGCTGCTGTGGCAGTCAGGACCGAAAAGGCAAAGCTCAGGGCGATGGTGCGTTTCATGATGGGTAGCTCCAGTAGGTAAGTCAGTGGTAAGTCGTTGCGTTGGAGCCAAATCTAATGGCTGGCGCACCTGATGAAAAACCACCGTTACGCATACTGAATATCAATCTGGCTGATCCATTGCCGACGACGCACGGCTGCGTCGTCAACAAGGCCGAGCCAGAGCGGTTACTCGGATTTGCGCAAGGCAACCCTCGTCACCCGGCGCTCTTCAACCCCGACCACGGTCATGTTCCAGCCCTCCCAATCGAGCTTGTCACCGGTGCGCGGCAAGCGGTCCAGCAGGCTCATTACCAGTCCAGCCACGGTTTGGTAATCCTCGGTGGCCCTGGCCTGAAAACCGGTTCGCTCGCGTACATGGTTAAGGTTCAGTGCGCCGGACACCAGGAAGCCGCCCTCTTGCGCAACAATGTCCGGACCTTCGATCTCGCTGGCGTCCGGCAGTTGACCGGCAATGGATTCGAGAATGTCAGTCATGGTCAGCAAACCGATAAAATCGCCGAACTCGTTCACCACGAAGGCAATGTGCGTCGACTCCTTGCGCATCTGCTCCAGGGCGTTGAGGATCGTGAAACTGTCCAGCAGATTGATCGCCTTGCGCGCCAGGTTTTCGAGATTCGGTTGATTGCCGACCAGCAACTCCTTGAGCAGCTCCTTCTTGTGGACAAAGCCCAACGGTTCGTCGATGCGCCCGTCGCGAATCAGCGGCAAGCGCGAATACGAGGAATGCATCAACTTCAGATTGATCTTCTCGGCATCGTCCGCCAGATCGATGTGATCGACCTCGGCACGCGGGGTCATCACGGCACGAATCGGCCGCTCGGCCAGTTGCAGTACGCCGCTGATCATCACTCGCTCGCGGCGGTCAAACACGGCTGCCGTCTGTTCGCCTTCAAGCATGTCGGCGATTTCTTCGCCCACCTCGTCCGCATCCAGCTTGCGACCGCCCAGCAAACGCATGACCGCATGGGCCGTGCGTTCGCGCATCGGCCGCACGCCATGCAACGAACGTTTACGGCGCATACGCGCGACCTGGTTGAACACCTCGATAAGGATCGAGAAGCCAATCGCCGCATACAGATAGCCTTTGGGGATATGGAACCCCAGGCCTTCGGCGGTCAGGCTGAAACCAATCATCATCAAAAAGCCCAGACACAGCATGATCACGGTCGGGTGCGCATTGACGAAGCGGGTCAGCGGCTTGCTGGCGATGATCATCAGGCCGATGGAGATCATCACGGCGATCATCATCACTGCCAGATGCTCGACCATGCCCACGGCGGTAATCACCGCATCCAGGGAGAACACCGCATCGAGCACCACGATTTGCGCGACGATGGGCCAGAACTTCGCATAAGTGGAGTTACTGGTGCGCTCGCTGACATGCCCTTCGAGGCGCTCATGCAATTCCATGGTGGCCTTGAACAGCAGGAACACGCCACCGAACAGCATGATCAGGTCACGCCCGGAAAAGCTGTGCTCGAAGACTTCGAACAGCGGCTGGGTCAGCGTGACCATCCAGGAAATACTGGCCAACAGGCCCAGACGCATGATCAGCGCAAGAGACAGGCCGATGACGCGGGCCTTGTCCCGCTGTTCAGGCGGCAATTTGTCGGCAAGGATCGCGATGAACACCAGGTTATCGATGCCCAGCACCAGTTCCAGCACGATCAGCGTCAGCAGGCCGAGCCATGCCGTAGGATCAACTATCCATTCCATGGGTTATTGGCTCACTTGCAGGCAAAAGTCGGATGATCGCGCACGTCCATGACATTCAATCGCTTGGGACGATATGAAAAAGATCAGCCGGGACGAGGGTTGGAACAGGATGTTCGCAAGAGGTGATTCGCGCGTCGGGGCGCAATTCGAAGTAAGGCGTAAGTTGCCAAAAGCAGAGCGACTGGGAGGCTCCTGAACGGTATTCATACAATCCTGAAATTGATTACGGGCCGTGATCCTACAACGAGCCGGGATTTTTCTTACTTGGGAAAGTATTACAAAACATTGACATCAATACGCCTGCATCACCGCATCAAGGCCGACAGAACCGGTCAGCAAGATGAACACCCCGGCGCTCATCGCACCGGGGCCGCACTTTTTTACAAGTCTTTCAAAAAACCCTCTATCAAGCGATTGACCTGCTCGGCAGCTTCCATCTGCACCATATGCCCCTGGGCCGGAAGGATTTTGACCTGCGCCGCCAACCCTTGGGCATGACTGACCGGGATAATTGCATCGTCCGCGCCCCAGATCACCAGGCTTGGCTTGTGCTCGACCTGTGCGCGCAGCCCGACAGCCTGTCGTGCATCCGGGAACAGCTGACCCACGAGCTGCCGCAAGGCACTATCAACGCCCTCAAGGCGCTTGAATTTGAGCATATCTTCAAGCATTTGTCGGTTGACCAACCCAGGATCGCTGAACAACTTCATGAGCTGTGGCCGGAGCGCGTTGCGGTTGCTGGCGTCGATGAACCCCTGCAAATATTCACCGTTGATCTCGCTGCCCAGACCGGCACTGGCAATCAGCACCAGACTCGCCACACGCTGAGGCGCCAGTCGAGCGATGTTCAGCGCCACTGCGCCGCCCATGGAATGCCCGGCCAGATGTGCCGTGTTGATATCCAGATGATCCAGCAGTGCCAGCACGCTATGGCTCAATTCATCCAGATCGCCGGTACGCAAGCTCTTGCCAGACTCGCCATGCCCGGGCAAGTCCAGGGCAATGACCCGCCGCTCGGCAGCCAGGGCCTGGTGATTGAACAGCCAATTGTTCAGATCGCCGCCGAAACCATGGATCAGCACCAACGGCGTACCACCCTCGCCCAGATCGAAGTAGCGCACGGTTCGACCCTCCAGCTCGACTTTCTGCGCCGCCGGGCCTGACGATTCGGCGGCATCGGTGGCGGGCACGAACTCGGCCTGGAAACGCTGGATGACTTCCTCGATCTGGGCATCGCTGACCTCACCGTCAACGATGATCGCCAAGAGGGCCCCGACCGAAAGGGTCTCATCCGGACGCGCCAATACTCGTTTGAGGACACCGGAGAACGGCGTTTCCACACTGCTGGAGATCTTGTCGGTTTCGACATCGAGCAACTCATCGCCCTTCTCGACCCGGTCACCTTCCTGCTTGAGCCAGGTGTCGACCCGGCCTTCGGTCATGGACAACCCCCACTTGGGCATGGTCAGGGTATGAATCTGGCTCATGCGGCGCTCCTCTTCTCGCTGATCTTGCGTACCGCAGCTTCAATTTTTGCGGCATTCGGGATGTACATGTCTTCAAGCGCATCGGAAAAAGGCACCGGTGTGTGAGGTGCGGTGACCATTTCGATGGGTGCCTTGAGGGAATCAAAGGCTTTTTGCGCAACCATGGCACTGATGTCGGTGGCCATGGAGCAGCGCGGATTGGCCTCATCGATCACCACCAGCCGGCCGGTCTTTTCCACGCTTTCAAGGATGCTGTCCTCGTCCATGGGGCTGGTGGTGCGCAAATCCAGCACTTCGCAATCGATACCCTGGCGCGCCAGGTTGGCTGCGGCTTCCATGGCCAGATGCACCATGCGTCCGTAGGTCACCAGGGTCACGTCATTGCCTTCGCGGAGGAAATTGGCCTCGCCAAACGGGATGGTGTAAAGCTCTTCCGGCACTTCGCCCTGCATGCCGTAGAGCATTTTGTGCTCGCAGAAAATCACCGGATCATTGTCGCGAATCGCCTGAATCAGCAACCCCTTGGCATCGTAGGGCGATGACGGACAGACCACTTTCAAACCGGGGATATGTGTCCATAGCGAGGTGAGCATCTGCGAATGTTGCGCGGCGGCACGCAAACCGGCGCCCACCATGGTGCGGATCACCAGCGGCGTGACGGCCTTGCCGCCGAACATGTAACGAAACTTGGCGGCTTGATTGAGAATCTGGTCCAGGCAGCACCCGGCGAAGTCGACAAACATCAGTTCGCATACCGGACGCATGCCCTGAGTGGCCGCCCCGACAGCCGCGCCGACATAACCTATCTCGGACAACGGCGCGTCAAGTACCCGACCGGGAAACTGCGCATACAACCCTTTGGTGACCCCCAGCACACCGCCCCAGGCATCCTGTTCGCCGGGTGCGCCCGCGCCGCCAGCCACGTCTTCGCCAATAATAAACACGCTGGGATCGCGACGCATTTCCTGAGCGAGGGCTTCGTTGATTGCCTGCTGGTAAGTGATTTTTCTAGCCATGATCATTGTCCTTTTGTCTTTGTTTTCAAGTGCGTGGAGGCACGGTCAAAAGCGGGTCACGGATAGCTCACGTAGACATCACTGAGCAGATCAGCCAGTTGAGGTTTTGGATCGGATTTGGCCAGGCGCACCGCGTCTTCAATCAATTGCTCGATTTCCTGATCGATCACCGTCAGCTGTGCCCGTTCCAGCCAGCCGTTCTCGATGCAGCGCTGGCTGAACTGCTCAAGACAATCATGGGTTTCGCGCAGGTTCTTGACTTCGTCGGGGCCGCGATAGGTCTGGGCATCGCCTTCGAAATGGCCGTAGTAACGGGTCAGCTTCACTTCCACCAGGGAAGGCCCGTGCCCGGCCCTGGCGCGTTCGATGGCGGCGCCCGCTGCGGCATGTACCGCGAAGAAATCAAACCCATCGACCGTGACACCAGGCATTCCGAAGCCGATGGCGCGGTCGGCGATGTCCTTGCAGGCGACCGACCAGTTGGACGCCGTGGCT
>Ga0247815_10003854_pt1 | contig 10667 bp, 6 predicted proteins | sample UWRJL194509B1_FD_181014 | JGI IMG/M metagenome (GOLD analysis project Ga0247815, IMG submission 181014) | Plant litter microbial communities from Arlington Agricultural Research Station in Wisconsin, United States - UWRJ-L194-509B-1 | ecosystem: Environmental > Terrestrial > Plant litter >... | reverse complement strand
TCGCTGTGCGACACACCCACCGCGTAGCTGGACGAGGCTTCGAGGCTGGCGGAATCGTAGTCGATGACCATGCCTTTGGCGGCGTCGCCGAACAGCGCCTTCGCGAAGCTGCCGACGAAGTCCTGGGCGAAATCCACCGTCGCGTTGCCGACCGATGTCAGGCGCTTTTGCAGATCGAGCCCATCGCCGGACAAGGATATCGGCGAGGCGCCGAGGCCCTTGGCCTTTTGCAGCGCGGCGGCGTTGTCGGCCTTGCCGTCGTTGCGCGGGGTGGCGGTATATAAGGACGCCGGCTGGGAGCGGGCGCCGAGGGCAGGGATGGTCGACATGGCGGATTCCGTTTTCGATAATACTTCTACAACTCTATAACGGTATCCTAGCCGATTACTTGAGGCCCAGTCACGAATTAATGGTGGTGCGTCCAGCCTTCCGGCGCGGCCAGGTAGGATGCGACCGCGTCTTTCTGGCCGATGGCGTGGTGTTTGACTTCGCCGCACTGGCAAACGCCGAAGTAAGGCTGGATGTGGGAGCAGGCAGAGACCTTTTGCAGGCGGACCTGCACGGCCTTGGCGCACTTGGTGCATTTGAAGGTGAGACTGCGTGGTGCTTTTAACATGGTTTCGATGGAGGCAAGAGGCAAAGCGGGATTTTATCATTCAAGCGTAGATATCCAGCTTGGGCGGCTCCGGCGACGCCGCGCCATAGGCTTGCTGCACCCGGCCGGTGGCGTCCTGCGTTTGCCGCTGCGCCAGTTCCGCGCGCGCCTGCGCTTCCATTTGCTGCGCCTGCGCCGCCACCGAGCGGTCCGCGCCCGACGGTTCCGCCGGCGCCAGCGCGGCGGCCTGGATGGTGCGGGCGCGGGCGATGGTTTCCTCGGGCGTGCCGCCGGGCGAGGTGTCGATGTTGACCTCGCCGCCGATGGCGTAGGAGACGCCGTTCGGCCCGCGTTGATAAGTATAGGATGCGCCGGAGACTGCCAGGCCGCCCGCCGTGGCCAGGTGCGCCTGCTCGTGCTGGCGTACTTCGGTGTCGCGGGCTTTGAGCTGGTCGACCAGCTTAAGCGCTTCCGGCGTCAGGCTGGTGGTTGTGGTGGAGGATGGCGCGGTGGTGGCTGGTTCGCTGGGCGCGCCCGGCCGCGCCGGCGGCGTGTCGCGCGCCGGCGTCGGACTGCTCGATGATATGGCGCCGATGCTCATGATTGTGCCTCGCTGAGGCGTGAATCATAGCATTTATGCCACGGTGACGGCGCTTTTGCCGCCGGCCGATGGCTGCACCAGTATCTTGGTCGAGATCCGCTCGGTCATCTCCTGCACGTGGGAGATGACGCCGACCTTGCGGCCCATCGCCTGCAGGCCGTCCAGCGCGTCCATGGCGACGCGCAGCGTTTCCGCATCCAGGCTGCCGAAGCCTTCGTCGATGAACAGCGATTCCACCCGCACCCGGTTGGAGGACAGCGACGCCAATCCCAGCGCCAGCGCCAGCGAGACCAGGAACGATTCGCCGCCGGACAGCGAGTGCACCGAGCGCATTTCGCCGCCCATGTCCTGGTCGCGCACCAGCAGCGCGAGCGAGGGATTGGCGGGATTGTTGATGCGCTCTAGTTGATAGCGCCGCGCCAGGTGATTGAGGTGGGCGTTGGCGTAGCCGAGCAGCACATCCAGCGTGAATTGCTGGGCATAGTTGCGGAATTTCTTGCCGTCGGCGGAGCCTATCAGGTCGCTCATGCGCGACCAGCGTTGTTCGATCGCTTCCTGTCGTTCGATTTCGGCCAGCATGGCTTTCGATTGATGGCGCTTGGCGTTGTCCTGCGCCAGCGCCAGTTGCAGCGCGGTGGCGCCGTCGTGCGCGATCTTACGTTCGGCCAGCAGGGCGTTGAGCGCGGCGGCCACCAGGGCGATTTGCTCGGCGGCGGAAGGACGGGCGCTTGCGTCGTCGTCGGCGTCGTCGTCGGCGGCGTTCGGCTCGTCGGTGGCCGGGGTGTCGGCGGGCGCGCGTGGTGGTGGGGCCGAGAGTTGGTGTTGGGCGCGTTGGCGCTGGCGCTCCGTGAGCACCGTGGCGGCGTTGTCAGCGGCGCGGGCGATCGCTTGCAGCGCGGCGCGTTCGGCGTCGATGTCGTCGGTGGAGCGGGCGAGCAGCGCTTGCAGTTGCGCCAGGTCGTGCAGACCGGCATCGGGCTGGCGCTGCTGGAATGCGGCCAGCCAGTCGGATAATCTGGTCGCCGCCGTCGTGGTGGCGGCTTGCAACGACGCGAGGCGATTGGTGGCTTGCGCCAGCGCTTCATCCAGCCGGGTGCGCGCTTGCGCGGCTTGCTGCGCGGCGGCTTGGCGGGTGGCCAGCAGCGCGCGGGCCGCATCGACGGCGGCGTGCAGGGCGCTTTCGACATCGCGCACTTCTTTGCCGCCCCACATGGACATGCGTCGCTCTTGGTTGTCCTTCAACGCGGCGTCGGCGGCGCTGAAGGCGCTGCGGGCGTTGAGCGCGTCCAGGCCGGTTCGGGCCAGCGTTTCGTTGAGCGCATGCAGTTCGGTTTCGAAGGCGGCGAGCGACGCGGCGCGTACGTCGTAGGCCGCGCGCTGCGTTTGCCATTGCTTGCTCTCGGCCTGGCGGGCTTCGTAGAATCGGGCCGGGCCGGCTTTCCAGTCGTCCTTCCAGTCTTCGCTGGGAATGTCGCCGCCGCTGAAGGCCGCGTCGAGATCGGACAGCAGGCCGCTCAAGGTGAGCGCGACTTCGATGCGCTGTTCTTCCAGCGATTTGTATTCGGTGTTGGACAAGGCCAGCGCGGTTTGCGCGGCGGAGGCCACGCCTTGCAGGCGCGTGTGCTCCGCCGCAGCGGCGTCGTAGGCCGATTGCGCCTGATCGCGTTTGATGCGCGCGGCGTGCAGCGCGCGTTCCTGTTGGTCGACGATTTGCAGCGCGGCCCGCGCCTCGCTCAGTTGCGCGGTGAACCATGCGCCGCGTTCCGGCTCGGGCGGCAGCGGGCCGGCGGCCAAGGCGTGCGCGCTCCATGTGGCGGCGGCGCGTTCCAGCGCCTGCTGCACCGAGCGGTTTTCGATGGCGAGCACGTTCTGCTGTTCCAGGCTGGCTTGCATCGTCGCGCGTTGCGCGGCCTGTAGCCTGAAGTTGTTCTCCATCTGCGCGCGGCAGCGGGCGACTTCCGATTGCAGCTCGCCCAGCATCGCTTGCAAGCCGCCGTCGTTGTGCCGGTATGGGTGCTCGTGCGCGCCGCAGACCGGGCAGGGGGTGTCGTCTTCCAGCGTTTCGCGCAGCGATTCGACGCTGGCCGCGCAGGCGGCTTCCGCCAGCTTCAGCGAGCGTTCGGCTTGCGACATGGCCGCCGTGGCGGCGATGCCTTCTTGCTGCGCCGTCGTCAGTTGCGCCTCGGCCGCTGCCGTGGCTTGCCGCAGCTGTGCGGATTGCGCTTCGATTTGGGCGCTGCGGTGCTGGCGCGATTCCAGCTCGATCCATATTTTCTCCGCGCCCGCCAGCAGGTCGCGGCGTTGTTCGAGGTTGCTGCGCGACGCCTGCAACTGTTCTGCGGAGTAGGCGGCCATTTCCTGCGTCGCTTGCTGGCGCTGGGCGACCAGCGTTCGCAGCGCGGCGCCGGCGCTGGCCAGCTTGGCGCTGGCGTCGGCTTCCTCGTCGCGATGCGCCTTGGCGTTGCGTTGCACGCGCGCCAGTGCATTGGCCAGCTTCTCGGCCTTGGCGGATTCCTGGCCGGCCTGAACGAACAGCACGTCCCAGCGGTCCCACGATTGCGCCAGCGTTTTCCATTGCTTGTGCTGCTGCAGCCAGGTGATGCCGGCTTCCTGTTGCGCCGCCAGTTTGCGCTGTTCGTCCTGCCGCGATTGCAGCGCGGCCTTGGCGGCGGCATCCGCCTGGTCCACTTTTTCGCAGGCGGCCGCCGCCTGTCGATAGGCCGGCAGCATCGCTTCGATGCGCGCGTCCAGCGCCTTGGCCTGGTCAAGCAGCGGCGCGGCGGCGCGTTGGGCCGCTTCCGATTCCTGCACGCCGATGGCGGCTTGCGTTTGCGCGGCGTTGGCGTGATCCAGCGTCAGCGCGGCTTGTTGGACGGCGTGCGTGCTGGCGTCGATGGTCGCCCGCGTGTGCGCGATGTCGGCGTCGATGCGGCGGATGTCTTCGGCCAGCGCGCGCGCCGGTTGCACGGCGTCGTTCAGCGCCAGTGCCGCGCGGCGCGGCGCGGCGGCGTCGATATCGGCCAGCGCGGCATGGCTGGCCTGGTGCGCGGCCTGTTCCTCATGCGCGAGTCTTTCGGCTTGCTGGTGCCAGCGCAGTTCCTGTTCCAGTTCCGCCTTGCGCTGATCCAGCGCTTGCAGCGCTTCGGCGGCGGCGGTGTTTTGCGCTTCCAGCTCCGCGCGTTGCTCGCCGCTGAGCGGCTTCTGGTCGGCGAGGCGCAGGTTGAGTCTTTGCAGCGCCGCCTGTTCCAGCTTGGCGCGCTCGAAGGCGCGCACCGAGATCTCGGAGTAGATGGTGCTGCCGGTCAGCGTCTCCAGCAGCTCGCCGCGCTCGTTGTCTTCCGACTTGAGGAAGGCATGGAACTCGTTCTGCGCCAGCAGCACCGCGCGCGTGAACTGCTCGAACGTCAGTCCGATGCGCTTTTCGATTTCCACCTTGACTTCGGTCTTGGTGCCGCCTATCGGCTGCTCGGCGGGCAGCAGTTTAAGCGTCATCATTGTCGGCTGCAACGCGCCTTCGGCCTTGGTGCGCGAGCGGCGCACGCTCCAGCGCGCGCGGTAGGATGCGCCGTCGTTGCCGACGAAGTCCACCTCCGCGTAGCCTTCGGCCGTGCCCCGGCGCAGCAGCGTGCGCGGGTCCTGCGCGGAGATGGTCTCGGCGCCGACGTCGGTGTGATAGTTTCGGCCGGCCACGCGCAGCAGGCGCGGCGTGGCGTCGTACAGCGCCAGGCACAGCGCGTCCAGCAGGGTGCTCTTGCCGGCGCCGGTCGGGCCGCTGATGGCGAACAGGCCGGTGGACGCCAGCGGCTCCCGCTCGAAGTCCACGCTGAACTCGTCCGCCAGCGAGGCCAGGTTTTTACCGCCGATTTTCAGGATTCTCATGGCAGCATCAACTCCGCGAAGGCGGTCAGCGTGTCGGCCGGCGCGTCGTTGCCGAAGCGCTGTTGATAGAGCTGCCTGAAGATGTCATCCGGTTTGAGCTTCTCCAACTGGTCGAGCGTCATCACGTCGGTGTCGATGGACGAGGCGCGCGCCGCACTGGATGTCTCGATCTTGGCCAGCCGCACCGGCTTGCCGTCCAGCGCCGTTTCGATGCGCGCGCGCAGGCCCGGCTCGGGCGCGTCGAGCAGCACGCGCACCTCAAGGAAGGGTTGTTGGTCGTGCGGCGACTCGGGCACGTCGAGCAGCGCCAGTTCCTCCAGCACCTGCGCCAATAGCGCCGGCTTGGCCGGAATCCGCAGCAGCTCAACCGCGCGCGGCACCATCAGCGGCGTGATCTCGCGCACGGCGGCGCCGTCGATATCGATGCGCAGGATCTGGTGCTGGTAGCCGACCTCCGCGAACGACAGCGGAATCGGGCTGCCGCAATAGCGGATGTGCTGCTGCTTGCCGACCGATTGCGCCAGGTGCAAGTGGCCCAACGCCGCGTAGACGATGGCTGGGTCGAAGATCCCGGCCGGCAGCATCTCGGTGCCGCCGATGACGATGCGGCGTTCGGAGTCGTTGGACATCTGGCCGTCCACCATATGGCAGTGGCCCATCGCCAGTATCGCCTGGTCGTCCTGGCGCTTGGACAGCGCCAGTTCCAGCGCCTGTTTATACAGCAGCGCGATGCCGGCCAGGTAGGGATCCGCGCCGTCCTCCGTCTCCACGCGCGGCACGTCGCCGGGACGCAGGAAGGGCACGGCCAGGCACCAGGCCTCGACCGCGCCGCCGCGTCCCGTTAGCGGCAGCACCAGCGATTCAACATCGATTTCGCCTTCCGCGTTGCGCTGCACGGCGCCGATCACGCGGGTGCCGTGCGCCTCCAGCAGCGGTCCTGGCGCCTCCAGCCGGCCCGGCGAATCGTGGTTGCCGGCGATGACGATCAAATTCAGGTGCGGCGCGCGCTTCTTGGCTTGCTGTAAAAAACGGTATAGCTGCTTTTGCGAGGCCGACGACGGATTGGCGTTGTCGAAGATGTCGCCGGCGATCAGCAGCGCGTCGGCCTGTTCGGCGGCGATGGTGTCGAGCAGCCAGTCGAGGAAACGCTGATGCTCGTAGTGACGCTCGAAATTATGCAGGGATTGGCCGAGATGCCAGTCGGAGGTGTGCAGCAGACGCATGAAGATAATGTAAAACAGCCGGGAAGCGCTCAATATAGCGCAAACCGGCCGCCGGTGAGTTGATTAAAAGCGATCAAGCGGCATTGCTGGCCGGCTCCTGCGACTGTGGCGGCGCTTCCTTCGCCACCGGTCCGGCGCGGAAGGTGTTGCGGCCGGCCTGCTTGGCCTCGTACAGCAGCACGTCGGCGCGGTTCAGCAGCTCGGCGGGGCTGACGTCCTCGCCGCGATAGTAGGTCAGGCCGATGCTGGCCGAGATCGACACCACGGTGCCATCCAGATCGAACTCGGTCTGCATCGCGGTCACGATCTTGGCCGCCAGCGCCGCCGCATCGTCGATGCGGTGGATGCGCTCCATGATGATGGTGAACTCGTCGCCGCCCAGGCGGGCGATGGTGTCGCTGGCGCGCATGGTGTGCGTCAGGCGGGCGGAGAAGGCCCTCAGCAGCGCATCGCCGACGCTGTGGCCGAAGGTGTCGTTGACCGGCTTGAAGCGGTCGATGTCCATGTACATCACCGCCATCAGGCCGTTGGCCTCGCGGGTCGACGCCATCGTGTCGTGCAGTTTTTGCAGGAAGCCGGCGCGGTTGGTCAGGCCGGTCAGCGCGTCGATCTGCGACAGCCGCAGCAGCCGCAGCTTCTCGCGCTTTTGCGCCGTGATGTCCTGCCGCATGACGTGGAAGCCGATCACCGACACGCCGTCTTCCTCCATCTGCGGAATGTAGACCACCTCGAAGGCGCGCTCGGTGTCGGCGCTGGTGTCGTCCTCTTCGAAGGTCAGCGTCTCGCCGGCCAGCGCGCGCAGGATGTAGGGCTGCAGGAAGTCGTGGCGCTCATCGCCCATGGTGTCGCGGATGCTCCGGCCCAGCACCGAGGTGCCGGTGCGGTTGAATTCGCGCTCGTAGGCTACGTTGTGGAAGCGGTAGACCTGCTCGGCGTCGATGTAGGCCACCATCGCAGGCAGCGTGTCGGCGATGGTGCGCAGCCGGGCTTCGCTCTCGCGCAGCGCGTTGACCGATTTGCGGATGTGCGTGATGTCGTCGACGGTGCCGACATAGCCGTAGACTTTACCGTCGACCATCATCGCGGCGATCTTGAACGAGACCCAGACGATCATGCCGTCCGGGTGCACGCAGCGCAGCGTGTCCTGGTAGGGCAGGCGGGTTTTCGCCATGTGGCTCAAGGCCGCCTTGAGCACGGCGCGGTCGCTCGGATGGACGGCGCGCATCCAGGCGTCGCCCAGCGCCTCCTCGCGCGTCAGGCCGGTGATGAATTCGAAGGTGCGGTTGACGTAGGTGCAGTGGCCGGTGGCGTCGGCGCGCAGCAGGCCCAGTGGCGAGGCGTCGTTGACGGCGGCCAGCTCCGCCTGGTTTTTGCGCATCGCCAGTTCGGCCTCCTTGCGCGGCGTGATGTCGCGCACCGTCACGGCCACGCCGTCGGTGATCGGTACCACCTGCTGCCGCAGCCAGTGCACGTCGCGGTCGGGCAGGAAGTCGACCGGGAACTCATCCTCCACCGGCAGGCCGGTGGCCAGCACCTGCTTGTACTTGTCGAGGAATCCACTGCCATGCAAATTCGGCATCACCTCGATCATGCGCTTGCCGTGGATCTCGTCGCGGCTGGCGCCGAGCAGCGAGGCGCCGCGTTCATTGAGGTCGGCGATGGTGAAGTCGACCACCTCGCGGTTGGTCCCGCGCAGGCGGCAGGCCTTGAACAGGTAGACCGCGTCAAGGCTGGCGTCGGTGGCGGCGCGCAGCATCAGCTGCGCCTCGATGATCATGCGCGCGCTGCGGCGCAGGCGGTGCGCCTGCTGCATCAGCAGGCCGACGAACAGGATCACCACCAGCGAGGCCACCATCACCGCCGCGTAGTACAGCATGCGCCGGTGTTGGAAGCGCGCCATCGCGATCGCGGTCGGATCGCCGACCACCGCCATCAGCTGGAAGCGCGGCATCTCGGTGTAGCCGTAGATGCGGTCGACGGCGTCGAACGGCCGCTTGAGCAGCAGCTCGTCGGCCGGCTGCGCGGGTCCGGCCTGGGCGACGGTGAAGTCGATGCTGTCGCTGATGATCAACTGGTCGTCGATGCGGGCGGTGGACATGCCGTTCTCGCGGCTGAGCAGCATCACCGCGCCGCCGGCGTCGACGCTCAGGCGGTCGTAGTCGTCGACGAAGTAGGCCGGGTCCATCCACACCACGATCACGCCGGCGAAGCGGCCGTCGGCGTGGTTCAGCCGGCGCGAGATCTGGATGTGCCATTTCTTGGTGCGGCTGTCGACCACCGGCGTGGCCACCAGCGCGCGGTCGACGGGATGCGCGGCATGGCTCTGGAAGAAGCCCGCTTGCCGCATGTCCGGCGCGAAGTAGCCATTCAGGCTGTCGACGACGCGGCCGTCCGGCCCGAGGATCGCCAGCGGCAGATCGAGTTTGGTCGGCAGCAGCGAATCGAGCAGGCCGTTCTTGCGGGTGAATTCGGCCAGCCGCAGCGCGCCGCCGGTCTCCTCGAACTTGAGTTTGAACAGCTGGGTGGCGTGGTCGGTCTGGCGCAGCAGGTGGTTGGTGTGCTCGGCCAGCGTGCGCGCCAGCGACTGGCTATGCTGGACCGCCTCGTGGCGCGCGGTCATCTTCTCCTGCCGCACCTGGTAGGTGACGGCGGCCCACATGATGGCCAGCAGCGCCACGCCGAAGGCTGGCAGCAGGATGGCACGATAAAGTCGGCGGAGGGTATCCAGCATCGGCAATGTCCAAAGTGTCATCGGATTGATGTGTGGATATTCTGCACGCTTTGCGGCTGGCCGGGTAAAAAATCATGCTGCATACTCGGACAATGTTGATTTCCTTATTAGAATAGCGGTCATGACCGAATTGACTCTGAGCCTGGCCGCCGCGCGTGCGCTCCATCTGGCGGCGCAAGGCCTGTTGCAGCCGCGCCGCCGCAAGGCGCGCCGGCCCGACGTGCTGGACGCGATACGCCAAATGGGCGTGCTGCAAATCGATACCATTCATGTTGTGGCGCGCAGCCCCTACCTGGTGTTGTGGAGCCGGCTGGGCGATTATCCGCAGCCCTGGCTGGAGCAGTCGCTGGCCGAAGGTGAATTATTTGAATACTGGGCGCACGAGGCCTGCTTCGTGCCGATCGAGGACTACGGCCTGTATCGGCACCGCATGCTCAATCCGGAGGCGATGGGCTGGAAGTATTCGGCCAACTGGATGAAGGAGCGCCGCGCCGAGGTGGACGCGGTGCTGAGCCACATCCGCGTCAACGGGCCGACCCGCTCGTCCGACTTCGAACGCACCGACGGCCAGGCCGGCGGCTGGTGGAGCTGGAAGCCGGAGAAGCGCTCGCTCGAAGTGCTGTTCACCACCGGCGCGCTGATGATCGCGGCGCGCCACAACTTCCAGCGCATCTACGACCTGGCCGAGCGCGTGCTGCCGGACTGGGACGACGGACGCATGCCGCCCGACGACGAGATGCGGCGCGCGCTGGTGCTCAAGGCGGTCAAGGCGATGGGCTGCGCGCGCGGCGCCTGGATCAGCGACTACTTCCGCACCCGGCCGCCGCGCCTGGACCCGGAGACGCTGGTCGAGCAGGGCGCCTTGCTGCGCGCCTGGGTCGAGGATTGGGACGATCCTATCTACGTCCATCCAGACCACGCGGCGCTGCTGGAAAGCGCCGCCGCCGGCGCGCTGGCGCCGACCTTGACCACGATCTTGTCGCCGTTCGACCCGGTGGTGTGGGACCGGCGCCGCGCGCTGGAGCTGTTCGGTTTCGACTATCGGCTTGAATGCTACACGCCGGCCGACAAGCGTCGCTATGGCTATTTCACGCTGCCGATCCTGCGGCGCGGCGCGCTGGTGGGGCGGGTGGACGCCAAGGCGCACCGCCGCGACGGCGTCTTCGAATTGAAGTCGCTGATATTGGAGCCCGGCGCGCGCATCAGCGATCGCTTTACGCGCGATATCGCCGGCGCGCTGCAACGGCTGGCCAACTGGCACGCCTGCCCGCAAATACGCATCACGCAAGCGACGCCTGAGAGTTTCGGGCCGTTGCTGCATGCCGCGTTCAGCGTCGTGGAAAAGGACATGGCATGACGCTGCCCGCAGCACCCGCCAGCCTGCTCGGTCCCGACGGCCAGCCGCTGTTCGGCCGCTACGCCGGCCAGGTCGGCCGCATCGACTGGAGCGAACTGGCCGCGCCGTTCGCCCGCAGCCGCTTGTGGCGGCGCTTTCACCACAAGCGCTGGCACTACGTGGCGCTGTGCACCGAGCGCATATTCTGCGCGGTCGCCATCGTCGATCTGGGCTGGACCAGCACCGCCTTCGCCTACGCCTTCGACCGCAACGACGGCGATATGCTGGCCAATTTTTCGCAG
>Ga0247815_10003853_pt1 | contig 10668 bp, 10 predicted proteins | sample UWRJL194509B1_FD_181014 | JGI IMG/M metagenome (GOLD analysis project Ga0247815, IMG submission 181014) | Plant litter microbial communities from Arlington Agricultural Research Station in Wisconsin, United States - UWRJ-L194-509B-1 | ecosystem: Environmental > Terrestrial > Plant litter >... | reverse complement strand
CAGATTCCAGTTTGCTTTCAAGTCGTGAATTTGAGCTGGAGTGCCAAAGGTGAACGTGCGGTCGACGTGCTCGATCACACGTTGGACGTCGGCTGTGCAATTCTTCTGCGCACTCTGGCGAATGACCTCCGTATAACCCCAAAATGATCTGTGGAATGTACCAACGTCAAATTGGTGACACGACGATATGAGGATCGGGCATACCTGACAGCGGCAACAACCCCAGATGAAGCATACCCTGCCCAGAAATCCGTCTTCGTGTTCAATACCCAGGAGCTAAAAGGCATCAGAAAGCTACTTGGGCGGGATTTGAAGTCTCTCTCTCTCTCTCACGTTAGAGCACCAGAGTAGCTGCCTAGGACAACCGCAAGTCAATACACGTCGTCAACTCATTTAACAGCTTACCTCCGACCAGCACCCACGGTGCTTTGCTCGGCGGGACCTGGTCACCGCCCGGCATCGCCAGCTTGACGTTCTTTGCAAAGTAGACCAGATCTTCAATGGCCTGGTCGATGGTGAGAAGCTGCAAGCTGTCATCCGAGAGGTCGGGCCCGGGGTTCGAGAGACCATAGAACCGGTGCTACGAACAGTAATTAGCCAGACGCAAGCAATTCAAAGCCCTCAACTGACCTCAATCACAATCGTCGCGCCGCCGTTCTCCTGAGCAAATCGACCCTGTTGTTTGGTTAGCACCTGACGCAGGCAGCCGCGAAATGTGTTTTACTGGCATAGTCCGGTTGGTTAAGTAGCCCTGGTATCCCGCCACGTTGAGCTCTCCAGGAGGGAAGACTACAATGGGACCTCCCGGGACGTAAAACTCCCAAGTGTGGTAGTAACGTTGCTTGAAGGTGCCTTTCGCAGGATCTTCCAGCAGACGTATAAACAACACGACGTGGCAGGCATCATGACCCACTCACTCTTGTGGTCGATCAATTGGTCAAAGTAGTAGAAGGTGTCGTAGGGAGGAATAGTCGTCCCGTTGACGTCTGTCACTGGTTGTGGGCTAGGTAGAGGCGCCCTCGGTGGGCCAGCCATTGGAGCAAGAAGACCGCGATGTGCGAGAGGCCTTGGCTTGCCTGCAGCTGCGGCAAGTGCCACGCAGAGTGTCACGAGGAGCGAATGCGAGGAGACCATCGCAGCGAAGAAACGCGGGTACGTCGCAGAGACCGAAGCCCTCGTCAGACGAGTCTTATATGCAGTCACGGGGATTGTCGCCGATAAGACATCAGAAAGAAGCGTCTCGTTGCTGGTGTAAGTATCCTGCAACTGGATGGCAATCATCGCCTGTGAATGCAATAAATGCAGCTCGAGCCAGCGTTGCGCGCCATTGATACCACAATTCACGAGACACCGCGATACACCTGGTTTCAAGTTCGATCTCCTGTTGAACTCGACGCTGAGGTGATCCCGATCCACGGGGCTCAACGAAAGCCGAAGCATCAAAACCGCATGGCGCGAAGATTGGCCAAGGCCGCAGGCCGCGGAAAGGAGTTATGGAAGGACGAACGCGTGCGGGAAACAGAGAGCAGAGAATTTCATTGGCTAAACAATCTGTTGCGTGAGTCGCGAGTGCTACGAATGAGAAGGTGGTGTGGTAACACTTGAAGAAGTACAGAAACCCGGCCAAAGATCGCCAGAGCATGGCGAAAGACCGCTGGGACATGGCGTTCAAACAAAGACAACTTTAAGGTTGCCTCAGGGCTCAGATGTTTAAATCGGTGTCCGAAGACGTTGAGGTCAGCGCCAGGGTTCAAGCCTTTGAGATGCGGATGATCCAAACAAGCGCGTGACGCGAGCCCATGCTCGTGGGCGGCTTCGCCCGACAGTCCCACCTCTTGCTCTCTTGCGTGCTCCCTTGTACAGCGTGTGAGAATTTCCCGCGCCTGTCATGAGCGCGCCAGGACGAAACCATGCGTTGTGCGAGGCGCTGACTAATCAGGCGCACACGCACAACCACGCCCGCTGGCCATGCTGCCGAACTCACGCCACGGGTGCAACGGACCGCTTTGTTCCCGACTGCTTCTAGACCTCTTCTTCTCATCAGCCACTACTGAACCGAAATGGACGCGTATCTTCTTTCGGAAGACGATGTCAAGACTGACGTCTATGCCGCCCTCTATGGGCAGCACCTGGGCAAGCCACTATTTTCACCGCCAACGAGCGCAGGACGCGAGCCCATGATCTGCCGCGTCGACTCGAGGAAGGCATATGCCTGGAGCCCAATTATCCACTCTGATAATCGTTTCCTGGTGCTGGCCGAGTACGATGTATTGAGGGATCGCATTCGAGCGTTTTGGAAGTCCCACGCGAATTCCGCATTTATACCTCCCATCGACATTCGAGGTTCGCATGGGATCGGTGCGCACTCTGCTTCTATCTTTTTCTTCAAATTTTGTTGTGCTGATATAAATACCTTCAGGGAAGACGATGTTCCTGTTGTACCTCCTGGCGCGCGAAGCAGCAGAATCGCGACCTGTGGTCTTCTACACCCGGTCAACCTATTATCTATTCATGGCAAACGGCAGTTACGCGTCTACTAGGCCATATGACTTCCGCAACCGCGGGTACGCAAATGTCATTGCGCTGGTAGACGCAGACGGGGATGATTGGCCAAGTCCGCACTTGGTGTATAGCGGTCTCCGGATCATTGTCACCGGTGCACGGTCTCAATCAGGCTACCTCTCATGGGTCAAGGACACAGACCCGGTGACCTTTGTTATGAATCCGCCGGGGAAGCATGAGATCGTCGCTGCGTGCGTTGTGTTATTTGCTGCGTATTGGTAATTGTCACTGAAAGCAGGCGTTCTTACAGGTTGAGATTACGACCTGAACTTCAGGCTGTCGATGAGGCGGCGATCCACGAAGCCATCATTGATTATGGTTACAACATGCGCGTCTTAAATAGCGTGTTAAGCAAAATGGTATCGACAACGGCAGACAACGTAGTCTGCAAGGCGATTCGACGACTCACGCTACCCATCGTACAAGCCATCTTTTCCGATCCAGACAGTGTCCCCATCGACATTTCCAATGCCTTGGTTACAACATATAGACTGGGAGGGTCACCGCTAGAAGACGACCCTGCGTACTTCAAGTCAGACTCCACCTACCAGATCATCTCGACGGCCCATCTGTACCGGAGAATCTACGTCGAGTTCCTGCGCCAGTCACGCATAACACCTCTGGCGATGTATGACGCCTTCCTCCCGCGGTACCCCCGTCACTCGCCTACCGCTCGCCAGCTCTTCGAAATCTGGGCTCATGACCAGATCACTCGTGGTGGGAACCTCAAGCTCAGAGTCATGCGGGATGACAAGCGGCGGTTGTGGCGCGACCCTACGCCGCTCGCCTCGACGATCTCACTCGACCTCAAACCAATGCCGTGCCGCTTCGTCGCGCGTGGGGAGGTTCTCACTGCTACCGCGCCATATGCCCGCAAGACGTACCACATCACGTCCGCTTCGGACAACCCGTCTTTCAGCGCGTTTTTCCTGACGGATAAACACAATGTTGTCGTGCAGACAACGCTAGCGAGTCGACTCGACCTCAGCGTAGACGGGTTCAAGCTCGCGTCGGAGCACTTTGCGAATCTGCGCAAGGACCTCGATACAAGGCCAGTGAAGGACATCTACGTGCTGGTTGTGCCGAGTCGGAAGGACGTGGTGTCGGCAGCGAACCCAGCGGACGAGTGGTTAGAGAAATTTACGTTCTGCACTCTCACCTTGGACACATCTAACGGTGTGTGGCATTTGCCTTTGCTCAACGACTTGCTAATGTGCTCCAATGCTATGCTGCAGAGGAGTTGTTCTGGGACCCAGAGGATAATGTCTCTGACGATGCTGCCCAAGTCAGTTCGAAGGTGTGAAACTAGATCTCTGATTTCGAAGACACTTTCCATGGTCGGATCACCTATAATCATACATACATATCCACGTTGATCATATACGGACAAGCTCGTGAATACTACAGCGCCATTCCGGCACAGCAGAGATACCGCTTGATCTTGTCGCTGCGCGAACGCGTGTAAACGCACCCTTTCATAGACACGCGCGAAACTAGATCCACACACTAGGCTTTCTCTTGCGGCTCGTGCGCTTCGAGCTTTGCTTTCAGCGGCATGTCGTCCGCTAGCCACTGCTTGTATCGTTTCCACAGCGCTTCGACATGGTGCCCAGTGACAGTCTTGAAGATGTCTTCACTGTATCGATGGCCGTCCAGCTTCTTGTTGATGGCAATGACTGAACCCTCACCGTACGTGCGCTCAATATAATCGAGGAAATATCCCTGTAGTGAGGGTGAGAAGTTGTTAAGCCAGGCAACACAAGGTGCCCACAGTGTTCTGGTAGCCCTCGTCCCACTTCTCGCCACCGCGACTCCAATGAGGAGGAACATAGCCGGCTCGCAAGCGTACGTAGTCTATAAAAGAAATGGTTCATGTAAGATTGTATGACAGCCAGGTGGGGGCAGACATACCTGCAATACCCTCGATGAGGCCTAAGCACCCCGTTCCCCATCAGCTCAGCTTTCACAGACAATCCAGTAGTGCCCTCACCACCAGGACAAGTATTGCGGCCATTATGCTGGAGCACGTGTGTCATCTCATGGACTAGCACACCCTGTAATTCGAGGATATTGTCGTCAGCTGGCGATGCACGGCGAGAGATCGGCGGATTTCTGACCTTGATCTCGTTAGTGGCACGCTCTTCGGGTATCTTAGCGATATAGTCGAGGCTAAAATGAATCTCTTTGTGGTCGGGGTCGAGTTCGCTGCCGGTTGTATACGCCACGCCTTCCATCGAACGCAACACGAGTGTCACAGAACGGGTACTGAATCATCTGGCATCAACACGTCATGGAACTTCTGAGGGCAGTAACGCGGACCTCTTTGGTGCACTCTCGCGCGTATAGAGCCAAACGAACACGTCGCGAACGGCGTCCTTGAGTGCTGTCGCTGCATTGACTGAACCAAAGAACTTGCGCGCGCCAGGCGAGTCCATGTCCCGCACTTCAAGACGCAGCTTCGGAATGGGCCAGCCCTCGTAGTCCTGATCGTTAGCGGGTGGCATGTCTGACGAGAGGGAGCGGTGGCAGAGGGGCTCCACGGCGCACGCCGGCTATCATAGTATCAAGATTCCGGCCGACAGGGTTGTCTACTACAACGGCCAGCACCAGTCATCATCACTCGCTGTCGTTGGGTTAACGGTGTGTTTTCTCGTCGCTTCCATAACAGTGAGAATACATGTGAAGAAGTGCAGAGACAAGCTGGAGGGAGGGTGATGGGGGAGGGGTACGGCGGAGCGGGCGAGCGTGGACTCCTGCACAAACGGGTCATTCTGGCTGGTGTAGATGTGGAATAGGCAGGATTCTGAGCAGACCAGGGAGTATGGTGGCAATCTCGACGACGGTAAAAGGCGAGAAAGGGAGGGGCAAGGGAAAAAACTCTGTGAGACGGTGGTCGTGGTAGACCAAGCAGGTGGAGTGCGACGTAAGGTACTTAGTCGGACACGCTGACGACTCCATGGCCGTCACCGCCGTCCGCACCAAGGCTGTTTGAGCTGGCGGGACGCTGGAGGTGGCGGATGCCGAGGTGGTGGCCGACCATGCGACGGCCTGGGTCGCCAATCTTGGGAGCAGCGCGCTCAGCCTCACTGGGCGGGCTAGATCCGGTGCGGGAAGCAGTCTGGCCATCGAGATCCGAGAGAGAAGAAGAAATGAGAGAGTTAAGGGTTGGCTGGTTGGGGATCGTCGGGAGAGTGGGGGACGGCTCGCGGCCAATGCTCTGAGTCGAAGACGAGTGCGAGAGGACACCATTCGAACCCCGCGGCGCGAACGAGTGACTGACTCCGCGAACATGGGTCTGTGCAGCAGCAGTTGCAGCGGAAGGAGCCGTTCCTGCGCTCATGGACGCGCGGGTGCGGTGGCCGCCGCCCTGGGCGCGCTGGTTGACAGCCGAGATGACATTCTGCGCGTCCGGACCGTCGTAAGGGCGAACAACAGCAGTCACTCCGGTTGTAGCCGATGTGAAGATAGGGTGCGGGGAAGCGAGGGCTTGCAGATACGCCCGCTTTGCTGTAGCACCGAGTCAGTTATAGTCATTGCAGCCGCCAATAATTGTTGCTCACCGACGCCGGCATCAGCAAAGACCATGAGCAGGTTGGTGTCGTCGATCCATTTGATCTTGAAACCGCCGTTGACAGTCTCCCACTCGGTGAACGCGCCTTGGATGTCCCGAGTCTTGAGCTGCGGCGGGAACCCGCTGACAGCCAGAATGCGTGTGACAGCAGCAGAGAGAGGAGGGAATGCAGTCGCCATCTCTGAAGTGCTCGAATTACCGCCCAGCGTAGGAGTCCGAGAGTATGGGATGAAGAAAAGGAGCCTGATGAGTCCGCGATTTCCCGTCACGACATCTTGTCCTCCCGCACCCCAACCTCAACCAAGCACCCATCTCCTGGCCACGTCAACTTCCTGCATTGTCTGGACCGCACTAGTGCCTCTAGTTCTTCCCCGCTCCTCGACTGGCGTTTCAGCCTCCGTGCTCCATGCTTGCATAGTCTTTGGCACCAATTCATTTGCGGTCGAAACGGGCTTGGGGTTCCGCCGGGTAATTCGAGTCAAACAAATTTTGCTTCCAAGCTCTGTGGACTGAGTGGTACTCGATTTGGGCCGCGACAGCGCCGGCCTACGGTTGCATTCAGCCACTGCATTCCGGACTTTCGCGACGGTTAGCTACCGTGGTGGTTTGGACAAACCGCGCCAGACGCAACTATTCACATCTCTCATAAGCGTGCCTTGTGACGATGTCGCTTTAATTTGTCTGCACTTCATCTGTCGGATGACATCTTGACTGATCACGGCCCTGGCGTTCAATTGGCCTCGGTCACACACAAACAACTATCTGTCCCCAACGCAAAACATTATGACGAATTGTTCATTCCAGTCACCAGTAATACACCAAAATACAGACACGCACACGCGTTTATTGCACCTCCTGGCTAACCAAATTGTTCATCGTGTTGGTCCTAGGTGGAAGTGGTGGTGGTGGTCGCGCTAGTGCTGCCACCTGCGGGGATTCGTCCACAACAGCTTCCGCGCCGGTCACAGTCGCCGCCGAGTCTGATGTCGATAAAGAGAGACCCCGCGGCAGCTCATCAGCCGCAGAGGAAGACTCCGGTGGCGACGTGTCGGGCGCACCACCAGCCTTACTAGACGACCAGCTCGAGTCACGACTGTGCGACATGCTAGTCCGCCTTCTCTCATCCTGCGCGACCACATACCTCAGCACATCAGATGCAGGCGAGGACGACCCGACTGGAGGCGGCGTCGACGATAGCGGTGGTGGCAGTGATGGCGCATGAACTGGCGCAATTGTCTGTTTCGCCAGCTCTTCCGACAACGCTGCGTCAGGATTGACCGACGGCAGCGGCGATGCGTTCGTCATCTTGCGCGGCGGCAACGGCGGCGGCGCCTGTGCTGCAGCCGGTCTCGGCGGAAGCATCGGTGAAGCACTCGCTGCAGTAGGCGTGGGTGCTTGCAGTTCCGCTAGTGATTGTTGAGCCTCCGCTGGTGTCAAAGGTTTGGCATCTCCTTCAGCCGTACCGGGCTGCGCAGCCGCGTTTCGCGCAAACAGCTTATACACTGTCGTTGTCGCCTGGCTGAGCGTCCGCGACCGGTCCTCCTGCGGCGGTGGTGCTGGAGGCGGCGATGCTGTTCGTCCAAATGCCATTTGGTCGTTACGATGTGAAGCGTGGATTCCTGGGATCATCATCCGTGCTGCAGCAGGCTGCTTCATAATCGGAGTAGGCGGCGTAGAGGTCACAACAGGCAGCGGGGCCGTGGCAGCTGGCATCAAAGACGGCGCGACGTTCACTGCCGATACAGCTGTTGCCGCTCCGGATGTTGGAGGCACGAAACCAGTTGTACTCGCGACAGGGCCAGTCGGTGCGCTCGGGGCCGCCCTGAGCGCAGATACTCCACCGATACTGCCGTTAGCGGAATGTCGCGAATCGCGCCTCGAGAGCTCCGTTGATTCCGGAAGCCCGTTGAGGTCGTAGCCTTCCTGCCGCTGTTGTTCCTGCGCGAGAAGTGCTGCACTAGCCGCTGCCTCTCTTTCCTTTGCCTCCTTCTCCCTCCTTGCGACGACCGCATCTCGCATCTCATCGAATCGCCCCCGCAATGAACCAAAGACAGTAGGGACCGAGGCAGAGCTGTTGGTTCTCGTCGACTGGCCGTCCGATGAAGACGTCGTCGCCGCCATAGACGAGGTGCTCGCAGTCGGCGTTATCACATCTTCATCCCCGCTCTGATTGTCGGCCTTCCCAGCGAAACCCGCGCCAGTCGACAACCGTCGTGATGCCCAGGTATCACTCCACTTCTTCATGGTCTCGCGAGCTTGGAGTGCAAGAGGCGCATTCTCCGCAGCGACTGCGCGGGCCTTGAGATTGGCAAAGAACGTCGATTGCGGCCGTGGGGACGTTCCTGTCGCGCTACCAGAAGTTGAGCTCGGGGTCGTGGGACGAGAACGTTGACCGGGGGCGTCTTCCATATCGCTCGTGCCGTCTGAGCGCATTGATACGGACGAAACTGAGCCAACTGACCCACGATGCCCCCGCTGCGATGCTGCAACACCTACACCGAGATATTCTTCGTCATCGTCGTCCTCAGCGTGGGGTTCTGCAGCTGCTGCGGGTACAGACGAGCTGCGTTGCAGCGGTGGATCCGAAGACGTAGAGCCCAGTGTGCGGCCACGCGAACTATCATCGTCGCTGCTGCCTGTCGATGTCAAAATCGTCGACGCAGAGTTATTCAGGTTCGATCCCAGCCATGTCTTGCCTGGCGTTGGAGTTGATGGTACAGGCGACGCGGAAACTGTCGGCGGTGCACTCTCGCTGCGATGGGCAAGTTCAGGTAGCGGCGAGGGAGGGATCGGAATGTCGAGAGCCTCAGTCGAAGCTGCCTTGGGGTGCAGCGTGGGCGTGGCAGTGCCGTCAACTGGTTGCTCGCCTGCCACCTCAGGCGTGGGAGAAATAAGTATGGTGTCTGCAGGGCTCGGATCGACAACAAGTTTGGGCTTGAGCGCCTCGCGGATGGCTTCATCCCAGATGCCACCGCGACGGCCAAACAGACGCGAATCGAAGAACGCAATGTCATCGTAGTTGGGTAGCACGACAGACTCTTGAATCTACAAAAACATTAGTCGACGCGCTAGCGACTGCCATAACGACTTACAGTCTCCTTAATCTTGGACTCGATGGTGCTGAGGATCATGGACCACTTGATCTGGCGGTCACTGATCACGGGCTCTACACCGAGGTCCATCTTGGGCATCGTCGTGAAAGCATACCACAGGCGGTTGCTCGGTGGTCGCTTGACCTTGACCAGGAGGTTGCCTTCAAGCTCGCGCAGCACAACCGCTAGCACAACCTTGACCTCGTAGCTCTTGAACCGCGCTCCAAGGTTGATGATCACGACTGTCTCGATCGTTATCCGAATTTCGCCCTTGTACCGCAGACCGATCTCGAACGACATGTCGCCTTCGCGAGTGAGCTCCTTGAGCATCGGCTTCTGGAGCATTGGCGCTATGTTGCCGACATTGACGTCGGTGACGACGATATCCCGCAGAAATGCTGGTCGCTTGACTTTGGATATCTTCTTGGCGATGCGGCTGATAATGTATGCTTCTAGAGCGGCGGTACGGTAGTAGCTGAAGAAGACGCGACCGATGAGGGCGTTGAGCCAACGCATGGGGATGCGATCCTCAGTCGCGTCGAGTGTGTTGATGAGCGTGCTCATGTCATCGGTAGAGAACACGGAGCGGTCTGCTGGCGCATCGCAGTGCAATAGAGCAAAGTACCAATCTTCCATCTCAAAGTTCGAGCGAACGAAGATGAACCACGGCGTGTTGGGATCGAATGCCTGCTCGCGCGCTTCGTCGCGCTTAGCGGCCGCATCCTGGAGTACCTCCGCTTCTTTCTTGTTGGCAGGGACGGTCTCCTCGGCTTCCGTGTGTGAGCCCATATCTTTGGTGACGCTGGGAAGTTGAGCCGTGGAAGACTTGGGCATGAGACAGATAGCATTGCGTTTCGCAAAGAGCTCGCCGTCAAGCTGTTGTTCCGGGAAGCTGCAACGAATGTGAGTTTAGATATGATTGCGGAGCATTGGTCACGCACACAGTGACGCGATGTAAACTAACGTCCAAAGCTGCCCAGCAGTCGGCCATCGCCTCGTCCTCATAGAGGTATAACACGGAGCCCTTGAGCACAACAAAGAAGGTGTCTTTGGGGCGAGCCTTCTTGGGGTCCTTGCTACGCGCGTCAAGGAAGGTTCGCATGAGGGTCATATAGGAGCCGTCGCCAGGTGTCTCTTCGAACGTGCGGCGTACAACCAACCAACCCTTGCGCGGCTTCGCAGGCTGGGGTTGTGTCGGTGACGGTGCCGCATCTCGCTCCTTCTCGTCAGCAGCTGGGTCTGAGCTATTCTCCTCGAGTTCGGCCTTCTTGAACTTGGCTGGGTCAAGGTCGCCTACGGGAGTAGAGGTATAGATGGTATAGGCTATTGCGGCGACAATGACCAGTGGAATGAATGTGAGCCCGCCGAGAATATAGGCATATAGTATGGCCCGGAACATCGCGCGTCCAGAGTTGAATCTGTGCGCAACGACACGAGACGAGT
>Ga0247815_10003852_pt1 | contig 10671 bp, 6 predicted proteins | sample UWRJL194509B1_FD_181014 | JGI IMG/M metagenome (GOLD analysis project Ga0247815, IMG submission 181014) | Plant litter microbial communities from Arlington Agricultural Research Station in Wisconsin, United States - UWRJ-L194-509B-1 | ecosystem: Environmental > Terrestrial > Plant litter >... | reverse complement strand
TGCTTCGTGCGATGAAGTGATGAATGAGCTCGCGTCGCGCAGGAATTGCGATACATCTGACCCCACCACCTGCGGATAGATGTGTGAGTTTCATGAGGTGAGACTGAACGTAGACTCGCCGTTGCACCAACTATCAGGAGTAGACCCGAGGCGCGACTGGCCTCGCCCATGACGCTGAGCAATTCTAACCAAAACAAAAGCTTTACGCGAAGAACAGAGTCGATGCTGTCGCTAAGTGAGATCATCGGAGAGGCAGCCGCGATGTGGTGAGCCCAATGGAGACATGCGTAGATGAGCGACTGTGCGATCCAATCTGGCTTGGTTTTGGGATTCCTTTCGTATGAAGATCGACTACGCGAGACGTTGAAGCAGAGATCGTCGGCGCTCATGCGCTTTAGACATGCTTTTGCCAGCTCCTGGTGTCCTAGGTCTTTCTCGATGCGAATATGTTCGGGAGCGCGAGTGAATATGAAGTCACCGAATGACGCGTGTAGTGTTCGCAGCTCTCCTGCGTCGTCCTCCTCGGGGACTGAGATTACAGCATGCAGCTCATTGAGAGCACCGCGGAGGTACTCAGGAGACAGTCCAAGCAGCTCGGCAAGCACATTGACGCTGAGGGGTATACGCGCCGAGAGAATGATAGCAACGATACGGCGCGTCTCATCAAGCTCTGTTGGCTCGTATGTATTTGGATTCGATGCCCGCGTCAGCACGAGCGAGTACATCTTGTCCAAGGGGCCAGTCGCGAGAGCAGAGGTTGATGATTGTTGCTTGACGGTACGAAGCCGTGCGACTCGACCAGGAGTATCCTTACGTCCGAGGATATACGCCAGCGCAGTAGAAGAGAAGATGAAGAGGCCGGCAGACATGGTGGCGATGTCGTCGAGGTCGACATCCGTGTACCATCCCAGCGACTTGGATGATTTCTCGAGCGACCTCTGGACGTAAAGTCGAATGTCGCTGGTGACCAATTTGTCGTCGACCATATGCAACTGCACGATCGAGCTGAGGCTTGTATCTGTGATCGAGGTATCGCGGATGTGCATCTCGGGTCGAGATGTAAAAATGAACTTGACCGGCCATGTGGTTTTGAAGTCCGCTAGCGCGTTGATGAGTTCTGCGAGCTGTTGTTGGTCGCTGCACTCGTCAAGTGCATCAATCACAAATACGATCTGCTTGTCCAGCGCTACCACATTCTCCAGCGGCTTCAAGAGTAGCCGCTGGACCTGAACACTAATCACTTTGCTAGCGAGTCCCGGATCGCTTTTAAGTTCTGCTGCCAATGCCCGCGCGTACGTAGGAAGTCGAAGAGAGAGTACAAAGGCGAGTGTGGGAATGATACGTTTGGCATCTGTCTGATCGACAACACCCGCTGAGCGCGAGCAGAAGAATGTACCGCCGAGCAGCACGGCGGAATCTTTGGCCAACCGTTGACACAAAGTCTGGGCGATCGTGGTCTTGCCAGTACCCGCCATTCCCACGATCCAGACGATGTGTGGCCCGCCGCGAGAGGTGACTAGGGTTTGAACGTTCTCGAGCAGCTGAACGCGGGTCCCCTCCGTGCAGCATGAATTGAGCGACTGAGCATCGTAGAGGGCACAAGCAACGTTATGCTTCTCGAGACCTGTCATCGTTGAGACATGCTTTAGGTGCACGAGCAGACAACTCGCCTTTCTCGATAGTGGACAGGTCATCGGCAGCCTGGTGGCGCTCGACAATGTGCGTAACACTATTGTTGTTGATATTGTTGTTGATGATGGTACCGCCTGGGGCGCTATTCACACTACTGTTGTTGTTGAAGATCGCCTGGTAATAGTGTTAGGCTTGGACCTCGATGGAGTGTGTCATCGCGCACCAGCGGTCCGAGCGACACCGGCGTCACGGTAGACGGTATCAGAGGATGCTCCAGCGCAAGATCAAACTCTGTCGCAACAAGTGAAGCTGAAGGTGCAGGCGATGGAGGACGAGATGGTGCTGTGACATGCATGGCAACGGGTGCGCTTGACGGGGCTGTGACAGACAAGTATGCCTCGGCAAATTGCTCCGAGGCAGCAGTTGAGTCCATGTATGAGGTTTGTTCCGATGCTTGATGCATAATACTCTGAGGTTCATCTTGTGGTGCCAGTGGCAGAAGTTGTGGAGGGGATGGTTGACCGCGTTGGACTTGTGAACGCGATCGGACTCGGTCCATAACTCGGCCAGCTTTGCCTCGAACCGACTTGAAGAAGCTCATTGTGACTGGAGGCGACGATTTGAGTGTGAGTGTAGACTGCGAAAGGGGCTGGGAACAACCTGCACACGTGCTATCGGCGAGTCGCGGGCGGTGCACACCAACGGTGCAGCAAAAACCCAGATTCGGAGCTGCCCCTGACCGCAGCCTTGCCGAGGGATCGCCAAGCTTCTTCACCAGTTTATTGAAGTTAAATCGTTGGTTATTATTTTATAGCCAAACGGAATCTCGCTAGTGGGAAGAAGGAGGAGAATGATGGTTCACGAGGACGGTTAGAAGCGGACCTGCATTGCTTGGCTTGTCCCCACGACATGCAGACCAACGAAACGCGCGTGCTAGCCTTGTCAGACTTGCACGTATTTAGCGCAAGAACGGCTGGATGCACCCGATCTGGACAGACAATATGAACGAGACGGCATACACGTACGGAGTCAGGAGCGAGGTCAGTCTGGTGCCGTCGAGCTGCGCATCCAAGTTCCTGCCTGTCTTGCCGTTGTTCATCCATCGACTAAGGCTACCGTTTCCATTCTCTAGAACAAAGCGATCGCGTTCTAACCACCCACGCACGGCCTTAGTTATTCTAACTGTTTGCGCTCAGTACTCGGTCATCTTTGGCACTTCGTTCAACGACCCGTCCTCTCCTCCGACACGCCCGACGTCAAGACAGCCGATGCCATAGTCTCAAACACACCCACATGTACCTGACATTACAACCGCTATATCGCGTTCCAGCACTACACGCAGACTTCTCTGGCGCGCAGCAAGCTACATCGACCACTCAGAAGTCGAACGCACCCAGCCGGAATGAGCATTTCGCGTCCCAGCTCCGCGTCAAGGTATGACTACGTCAAACCAGACGCCTGTGGTTCTCGCGGCTTGCCCGACCCACAATCTGGTCCGCCGCACCACTATCAAGAGCGGGCGCGCCCTGCTTTCTGGACGCAGCCCGTCCTCCGCACATGATCCAAGACCAGACTTGCATTCGGAACGCTCGCCATGTCTGCTGCGCTTGACGGGCGTGTGAACAAGACGGTATGGAGCAAAGAAGCTAAGGCGAAGGTTAGCGTCGAACCTGTAAAGGTGAACGCGTCAAGGTTCGTTCCTTTTACCGAGTTCAATGTTTACATATCGTACTCACCAACTCGCCAGACCGAAGCCATTGTGTTCCAGCCACTCGGCGCCAAACTCCAACTGTTCGACTTCTTCGCGCTACGCTACCCCGCCGTCTTCGGTGTCTTGCTTGGTGACAGCGTCGTCTCGTCCGATTCGGCTAATTTCGGTTCAAGCGACTTGGTGGCCGCAAGCAGGCCGACCAACTCCTGGCGCGACAACCGCTACGGCACACTCCAGCACGATGCCCTCGTATGTGCGAGCAACGCAATCAAAGTCACTGAGGAGCGATACAGCGTCCTGGACGCCGTGACGATTCCAACGCAGGCTTGTGTTGCAGCACTCGTACTCGGTCAGGTTGCTGGCCTCGAACGCCCTATTATGAATGCGGCTGTGAAGGAGGGAGCTGTTCTAGTATCGGGTGCAGGTAGCACCGCAGGTACCTACCCCGTTCGGCACGCACCCAGAGCCGGATATACCGACATCATCACTGCCAACCTCCCCACCTCCGCCGAAGAAAGTGTTACGTGTCTCGGCGCCTTACACGTTATTAAATACAGTCTCCCAGCTACTGAAACCGTCGACGCGCTCAAGGATGCAGTCCTCTCATGGCCGTCCTCGACGCCGCCGCGCAACATCCTTCCCCCAGCACACTCAGCTCGCTCCTCCTTGCTACCCAACCCGACGCCTCCAAGCGCGTTATACACAGCACGGTTCCCGACGGACAGAGAGCAATGGATGCCAGCGTCACCGTGCGATACTCTCCATTTGTCTGGCTTAGGTTCAGGATGAGGGAGGAGCGAGGGGCGAGTGACAAGTCGTTGCGGGGATCACGAGGAATCGGTGTGTGGTCGGAGAAACGTGTGATTGTGAAGGAGGTGGCGCAGAAAACGGATGTGAGGAGGGACATGTGAAACAGTCAGCTCGTGGAATATACAGTTGAACTTCTCGTAACCCACGGGGGTCCGTTCCGAGTCTGAGCTGTGGGTTATGAGAGACCATGGGTTTCTAAGGAGTGCGACCGATGGTGTTTGTACTACACGGTGGATGGCCCAGAGGGCGGGTTATAGGAGATACTGGCTTATGAGAAGGGCTGATTATGAGAAGTTCGACTGTATCAGGTTTTGAAAATGCGGTGAAACTGCATATTCAGTCATCCTCACTTGGAATCTTTATATGTGGTACCGCAATTGGTCCGAGAATCAAACTGGATTCATGGTTATTTCATAGTTCAAGTCAAATAACTTGGTAATGACGATCAGACAGGATCTACGAGAACACAGTACAACCGGGACTAGTTCAAGCGATAGTAGCATCGGGGATGCGCCAGCATCTCGTCCACTGCTCCCCCTGGTGCAACACGTCATCCCCGGTAGTGATGATAATGCGATGAGTTCCAATTATACGTGAGTGGCCTCCTATTTCAAGGTGGCCACAGTACTCGGGTGGTACCCAGAGCAAGAGCTCTTCGGAAGGAGAAACCAACCAACTTCCCTTGTATTCTGCCATGGCAAGTGAGGCGAGAGGATTAAGACCTCGCTCTGCTGCCAGCTTTATGGATTTGTCTAATTCCCAAAGTCTGATGCTATCATCGTAGCCACTCGTGACGAGAAAACGCCCGTCGAAGGAATGGCTGACCAAGGAAACACCCAGGTGGCCATTAAGTGCGAGTTTGTCATTCTCATTGGTATTCTGACTCCATAAAAAAAGGCTCGGATATTCCGCATATGAAGCAATGAACTGCCCGTCTGCCGCATACGTGATCGATTTCACGCGGGTACGGTAGTGTGAATAGACGCAGGTGCACTCGCCCGTAGGAACTTCAAGTACCAAAGGTACCGGGGCCCGGTGGTCCGGACTAGGTCCCTAGGATTTACGGTCGCCTGGTCCGTACCAATCCCTAGGATTCGTGCAGACATTCTGGGCCATTAAACGCCGCTGGTTCGGACTGGGAGGCGTCAAACCTCAGCCTCACGTATCAACCCTGCCTAGTCCGAACCGCAAGACATGAGTCCGAACCACAGTCAATGATTCGAGTCCATATTCGAAACAATATACTATATTCCAGACCCATTTAACTAGCGGACAGATAAAAAGCGGACCCGGCCAGTTCGAAACCGGCAAGAGCGGTACAGACCAGTCACAGGTGTCAGTGCGTCGGTCCAGGTTCGAACCAGCGAAACCAGTACGAACCAGCGAAAGCGGTACGAACCTGTCGCAGGCGTTAGCGTGTCGGTCTCAATACAAACCAGACACACTTCCTGCTGCGTACCAGTCACAGGTGTTGGCGTATTGGTCCAGGTTCGAACCACTGGCGGAACCGGTACGGACCAGTTTCAGGCGTCAGCGTATCAGCCCAGGTTCGGACCAGCGGAACCAGTACAGACCAGCGAAACCGGTACGGACTAGTCGCAGGCGTTAGCGTGCTGGTCTAGGTTCGAACTAGCAAAACCGGTACGAACCAGCGAAACCGGTACGGACCAGTCGCAGGAGTCAGCGTGTTGGTCCTAAGTTTGGACCGGAGAATCTAATACGGACCAGACACATCTCCTACTGCGTACCAGTCACAGCTGGTAGCGTTCCAGTCCAAGCTCGAACAGTACCAATCAGTACTATTATTTACCTTTCGAGAGGCGAGATACGTTGATTTCAATGAAGAATATGAGCTTCCCGAGACTTGACCTTCAGCACTCTTCGAAACTGCACGGATACAGGCACTACCACTCTGGCCACACTGCTGACGAGCTTGCGGTGCAGTCCTGTCGCTTACATGCACTCGCACGATGCATAAACCGTGCAGAAGCAGATGCTAGACGAGTTACGGAGCGAAGGACTTTGGGTACACCACACGGAGAACCATGTAGCAGAGAAGAAGAGGGAGAGCCTGTGAAGCACATTGAAACTCCGGTGCACTCTGCTGTGTTGGATCTACGAAACTGGTTACCTCAAAGATGTGACGTGGACTCCTTTCCTTCGTTGTTGCCTGCCAGCCCATCTTTGAACCCGGACATGTACGGCGGTAGTGGGGGCATCAGTGGGCTCCGTAAAGGCGCCATCTTCAAGTGCAAGACATGTTCCAAGGTCGGTCATTGCTTTCATTCATTCTCAATCTCATCACTCACCCCCAGTGAAAACCGAGACGGGCCAGGCTGAGTGGAAACGAGCCGAAATGCGACGCTGGTGCGGCCTCGTTTCGTCTCGTGTGGGCTCGCGAACATTGCCACTTGACATGCGCCAAGCAGGGACAGCACGAGACAGAATAAGCACATCCGATTCAGAGGTCGACCAGCTCAGACATGCTCGAGCAGGGTCCAGTTTTCAATGTAATTTATTGGGCTAAAACAAGCACGACAAAGCAGACACGAGCCATGCAACGATATGTGCGCGAAATAAATGAAAATTATCAATGCCATTACGCGTACACTACTGTACAGGTACTATACAACTGCAGATACGGAAATGAATGTCCCAATGTAGCCACCTACGGGCTGCGGCCACCCAAGAGCCGCCAACCGTGTACTCGGATGTCCACCTCTATCATCAGCACCCTCAAATAGGGAAATCTGTGCCAGCGAACTGCCTCGAGATGAATGCAACCCACCTCATAGGAGCGGGTGCACGAGTCGCCAGACTATTTCAGTTAGTTGTCTGTATGCGAGTTGCAGTGAGGTTTGCGCAAGGAGCACTCACGCACCTCTGGCGACCAAGCTGGAAGTGCGCAACCCGCAGCGTACAATGTGGGAGGATAGTGGTGAGACGACGGGTGGGCGATTTGAGAGAGAAAAAGGAAGTGACACGGTACTCCTAGGAGTTTTAATTCGACAGGACTTGTTTCCTGCGGGGCAGCCCCAGGGCAGCTGATGCTAATTAACGTCTAGAGCTTGCTGAAATTGTAAATATAGATACAACTGACTCAAAAATGCCTTGTAGTTAATCTACTTATCAGCCTCACGGACGTGTATCAATATGGCTCAGCTCGACTCGCAGCCAAATGGGCCAGCAGCAGAGTGCCAAAGACCTGGAGCCTGCTTCTCTGGATTAGGCGCCCAGGGGCGGGCCCTTTTGGACATGCCAAAGGCCAAGGTCGTGATTCCCAGTGAGCGGAAACGAGAGAATCCAAGCCCGGTCGCCGCCCGCCTGAGCCAGACTGAGTCTGTTCGAACGCGGCAATGCCACATTGCCTCTCACAGGCACAAGGCCAACAGGAAGGCTGTGGACCTTGATGGCACTACACAGCGTTGTGACATTCGTAAGTCACAATGCACACTTAACCCGTCGATTGGTCGAACGTTCGGCCAATCGACAAGTTAAATGTGGTTTGTTTGACACATTCTGGGGCCGGCCAACGCCCGCTAGCCGCCCGGACCGGCGTTAGCCGATTACGAGCCTGTCACAATGTGCACGGTTCTACGTCTCGCCACAGAGACGTTCCCCGGTCAAATTCGGACTTAAATGTAATTGGTCCATCCTCTGCGTCTACTAGTGAACGTAAATTATGTTTAGACCGGCGGTAATGCTTCTAAGCACTTCAGGGGTTTTATAATCAGCCAAAATGGGGCTGAATAGAGGCTATACGGTTGCTCAAATATCACCAGTGGTTATTGAGACCTTTTCAAGTTGCGTATGTGCATAATATATGGTGCTGTAAACAGTTGAAAATGCCAGGTTCGGCAGGCCCCGAAACTCCGCCATACGACTGCATTCTCCCCATGAGACGTAGCTGCTATCCATGGGTCAGCTTTGCCAAGAGGTTAGCATCTCTGGGCAGGCATCAGGCTAAAATTGGTCTTCTTTGCGCCCTCATGGGTCAATCATGGGGAGGTAAAGCGTTGAATCGACAGTCAGACAGTCTGGTCACGCGTGACCAGGTGTGACTAATTGGCCGTTGAAGAGTGCGTGCACCAGTGTCCGAAATGATATTGCAAGTGATCAATTTTTTCTTTCAAATCTTGTACACCTTGCACGAAAAGTGGTTTCTATTTTTTATTTTGTGCGTTTACCAGATGTAGCGCGAAAGCGATGCGGTTCTGAGCCTCATAGACCGAAATCAGCAAATTAAAAAAATAGAAGTTCTTTGGCCAGACATAAAATGATCAAATGAATGCTAATTGCGACAGATTGCCTGACTCTTGTAGGTTCTGTACTCTGCGGACACAAGCGTCTATTCGGAGATAGCCGGTCCCAAATTGGGCAGTAAGGCGCTGACCATCCCCACACATTCACTGCGCAAGCGCAAAACCTTACCGAGGGCGGAAACAGATGGGAAATGCATCGTTTCTCATCCGTTTCCTCTGATTCCCATCTGTTTCCGTCTTAGGCAACATTAACCTGATACATGTGTTTCCCATCCGTTGCCACTGCCTGCCGACTTTGCGTCATATTGGCGTGCCGGGCTGAGTTTGCGTTTGTGTGTCTCTTTGCATCTGTCCTCTCTGATTGAATCTTCACCCCAAACGCGCGCCACCACGTACACTTGCAGCTTCTGTGACAACAATGTGCCGATGCTGTGTGCGAGCACATGTCCACATTGCTGAATGCGTACATTCTTTCTTCCAAGCCAGGGCAGTGTGCAGTTCGACTGTGAACGGGTCAACCGACACGCTGGTACACCACGCGCAGCGGGCACATGGCGGAGTCGTAACGTACTGGCAGGTAGACTCGGTACGCCTTGTTTACGAGTCAATTCTACCCATCGCAGTGCCTGAATCTTATTAACTGTCGCAGTGTTGCTCGGGCCGGTGGATCCGGGGAGTGTCGGCGCGGGGTATGCAGGCAACTCCGTGCTGACGCCGATGCTCTAACGTAGATGTGCAGCTACACTCTTGTGCCAATGATAATTCAACATCGGTATGTAGTATTGCTGTGCATTGCTTATGGTTTCTGCTCTGAAGTACATGAGTGCTCACCTCTTGGTCGCATATATCTTACCTAGCTTCCACCGGACGCGCAGAAGCCCAGTGTGGAGAACACAACAAGAGTTCGTTAGATGTTCAGTTGTCCGTTCAGTGTTGCTGATTAGATCGTCTTCTTTAGAACGCAATGCACTCGGACGAGTACCCTGCAATGTACACCACAGTATGCCGCCAGGGCCAGGTCCAGTACGAGGCTGCGTGGCAGAATTGGACTACCAGAGTCACAGAGCTCAGTGTGGCCAAGCTCCTATTGGCCTACCTGAAGCCTGGGATCTCCTTCAGGCTCGTTCTTCACAGCGCCGAAATGTTTCAGGAGGACACAACAGCATTGAATTGTGCCGGAGTCGAAATGTGCACACCAGTACGACACATAGTTTACAACGTTTCGGCTGTATTTTCTCACGGACTTCATGGAGGGCCCATGTATGCGTCATTGTCCCGTTTTTATACGTAAAATTCGAATAATTTATGCTCGACAACAGGACGAAAACAATCTGAGCGCTATGATGACGTGCACGCCACCCGGTGACAAATATATTGTAAAAGAGAATACACAGGTCATTGTCATTCTGACATTCAGTTGTCCCGGTGGAGAGTTGGAAATGACACACGTGCAAGCCAAACTAAGCCGTGTGAGTACTGCTAAGTTAGCAGGCGGAAGATTGAGGTGGGTACTGGTTTGAACTGATGGTTCCGGTCAGAGCCCACACCGTGAGTTCGAACCAGCCAAATCAAAGGAGCATGATAAAAATTGGCGGACCGTTGAGCCAGGCAAGTACTGGTTCAAACCCGCAACGCGAGTCCGAACCGATGGTGCGGGTTTGAACCAGCCAAATCGAAACAGCATACAAACGATTGGCGAACCGATGAGTCATGCGGCTACTGGTTCGAACCCGCGACGCGAGTCCGAACCGATGGTGTGGGTTCGAACTAGCTAAAACGACTTTGCATAACTCTAACGAACCGAAGAGCCAAGCTTGCGTTGGTCCGAACCCAAAGACCTGGTTTGAACCAGGCATGTGCGGTGAAACCTGTTCTGCTTCTGTCTGGTTCGAACCAGATGGGCGGTACGAACCAGCAGCTCATTATTATTTTTAAAATCTGCTGAATGTTCAAAAACCGATCATGGACTATATTTGGCTCTGCACGAATCCTAGGGCTTGGTACGGACCAGGCAATTCCTAGGCCCTGGTCCGGACCGCTGGGCCCCGGTACTACTGCAAGTACAGCCAGGATATGGTCGGATGCGGCCGCAATTTGAGCGCCGTCTGGAGAGAATGCGAGAGATCTCAGAGTTTCCAAGTTCGTGTCCGAGTCAGAGTCCGAGTCCCAGTGATGCCACGTGAAGGGTGAATTGGTCATGCCTCCGGAATTCGACGTTCGGATTGAGAACACTTGAAGCGTCTGGCCTGTCCAGGC
>Ga0247815_10003849_pt1 | contig 10676 bp, 10 predicted proteins | sample UWRJL194509B1_FD_181014 | JGI IMG/M metagenome (GOLD analysis project Ga0247815, IMG submission 181014) | Plant litter microbial communities from Arlington Agricultural Research Station in Wisconsin, United States - UWRJ-L194-509B-1 | ecosystem: Environmental > Terrestrial > Plant litter >... | reverse complement strand
AAAACAACGCAGGAAGGTGACAGAAATCACGCTTGATATGGCTGGTAATATGTCGTTGATTGCTACACGATGCTTTCGCTCAGCAGAACAGGTTACCGATCGGTTTCATGTACAAAAACTTGCAACCGAAGCCCTGCAGGAGATGCGAATCAAGCATCGCTGGGAAGCCATGGATGCAGAGAACGAAGCAATGGACTTGGCGAAGAAAAAGAAGGTCGGCTTTCAGGCCGAGGTACTGGCCAACGGTGATACGCTGAAGCAGTTGCTTGCCAGATCCAGATATGTACTCTACAAGAAGCCCAAGGATTGGACCCTACACCAAAAAGAGCGGGCAGATCTGCTTTTTGAACGATACCCAGACCTCAAACAAGCTTACAATTTAAGCATGAACCTGAGCAATATTTTTGAAAAGACAACCGACAAACTCTACGGCCTGGCAAGACTTGCAAAATGGCATGAGGCAGTAAGACAATCTGGATTTAAGGCCTTCAATACAATATCTCGCTCCATCAAACATCACTATCAAACCATCTTAAACTACTTTGATAATAGATCTACAAATGCCTCCGCAGAATCATTCAATGCTAAAATCAAAGCGTTTAGAAGTCAGTTTAGAGGAATAAGAAATATTGAATTTTTGGATCAAGTCATTAACTTGTGGAGTAATTATGTATCCTCTCCTGTTCGCTCCTACCCGAATTTAATAACGGAGCGAATTCTTAATAGTTTAAAAACGCATCCAAAGCCCTGGTTGGTTTGCCATCATCGCCCCAGGCACTTAATGCGTATTTACTCCAGCTTCTAGCGCCTTGCGGTTCCCAGTACATTACACCCAAACCTTTACCTGAAGGTACTTCTTTTACCTTTTTCATCGTGGCCATCAGCAGATCGTAAGTGTTTTGTGGCTTGTTGTCCTCATTACCAACCTCTACTACCATTACCTCCTTATTATACCGTTCTGAAATATCCTTTAAATTATTACCCAGGTCAGCGATTGAAAGCGTATAATCAGGCTTTCCTTCAAGCCAATACGGATAATATGATAATCCAATAACATCATATTTTGCACCATTTACCTTTGCATGGTCAAACCAGTTGCGGAACCGCGTATTGTTATTCCCCTGATCAACATGTAAAATTATTTTTGTTGCAGGGCTAATTTTTTTTACGGCATCATAGCCCTGATTAATTAATTGTGCGAGTTGAGGCCAGTTTGATGTGCTACCTTCAGGATAGATCATACCTTCTGGGGTTTCGTTGCCAACCTGAACCCATTCGGGATATATACCAGCATTTTTAAGTGCTACCATTACACTGTTTGTGTAGTCGTACACATCTTTCTTTAATGTTGAAAAATCATGTCCCTCCCATGCTTTTGGTTTTTTCTGCTTTGACGGATCGGCCCAGCTATCGCTATAATGCAAATCTATCATTATTCTCATTCCCATATCCTTCGCACGCAGGGACATAGCAACAGTTTCGCTGGTACTGCAGTGCCCGTTGATTTTGTCATCAGATGGGTCTACCCATGCTCGCAGCCTGATTGTATTTATGCCATGATCTTTAAGTATTTTAAAACAGTCTTCCTCAATCCCCTTATCGTTATAAAACTTGAAACCACTCGCTTCCATTTGCGGCAGCCAACTTATATCTGCTCCCTTTACAAAGGCATTTGTCTTGTTAGTAATTAATGGTTGATGAACAGAACAGCTAGCAAACAGCAAGGCCACAGCAACATATAATATGTGTTTAATAGACGATTTCATTTCGTTGATTTAATAAGAGTGGTCCGTCCAATAATTATATACATCTGCTCGAACCCATTGCTTACAAATATTGTTTTTTATTGAATGGTTTTTAAAATATTTCTACACTAATTTTAGGATAAGTTTCTTACCAGTATTGTTATCCACCAGAAGCTAATAAACTCCCGCAACCACTCAGTCTAATAGAAACTGCGGAAATCCTTTCATTAGCTGCCGGCCCATAGTTCCTGGTGAACAGCGCACAATAATGCTATTCAATATCAGCAAATTCAGGTTTAGTTCTTTGCGGGAGCTGGTTTAGGCAATTCTTTTCTTGGCATCAATTCATCGCGTTGAGATGTGTTATATACGAACGTAGCTACAATTGTAGCGGCTTGTTTTAGGTCATCTTCATTTAAACGGTCATATGTGTCCTGGTTACTATGATGGGTACGGCTTCCATAATCAAGACCATCCTGTATAAACTGGAAGCCTGGTATACCGATTGCATCAAACGCCAGGTGATCTGTACCTCCCGTATTTCGTATAGTAACTGTATTCGCGCCAAGGTCTTTCACTGGCTCTAACCAGGATTGAAATATTGGTTTGACGGCTTCGTTCCCTTGTGCATATATTCCACGTATCTTACCGGCACCATTATCTAAATTATAGTAAACCGACACTTTTGCCTGCTCTGGTTTGAGCGTCATAGTTTTAGGATCGCCAAAATGATTTAACACATAATTTCTTGAGCCGTGTAAACCTTGTTCTTCAGAGCTCCATAAAACGACACGAATAGTACGGCGTGGTTTAAATCCTATGCGTTTTAATATGCGCATGGCCTCCAGCATTATTGCGCTTCCAGCGGCATTATCTGTGGCTCCCGTAGCCGCATGCCATGAATCCAGGTGACCACCGATAATCACCAACTCACTTTTCTTATCAGAACCTTCTATTTCACCAACTACATTATAACCATTCAAATCGTTGGTAAAGAACTGTGTTTTTATATCAGCTTCAAGTGTCACTGGCACGCCCCCATTGACGAGACGTAAAATTCGTTGAAAATCTTCACTGCTTGTCTCTAATTCAGGCGATACAGTTTTTGCTGTATCTGCATATGCAGTACCTCCGCTGGTAAATAAAGTGCCGTCTGTACCGCGGCCTTGACTTAAAACGAGGCTTACGCCTTCATCTATATAAAACTTATTTAAGGCTGTACGAAAACCCGCCAGTCCAGTGAGGTTACCTGCTGGCCTTGGCCTGCTACTTACTGCAGAAGTTTGCACAGATAATTCATTAAGCTCATCGTCAGTAAATCGTGAGGCGTCTGCTTTAAATGATCTTTCTACCATTGGTTTGGTATCTAACATCACGATTTTACCTTTTAGTTTGCCTTTATATTTATCCAGATCGGAAAGCGAGTCAACCTTAAGTACCACCACGCCCGATTTGACAAGGCCATTAGTGCCAGGAGTCCACGCTTTAGGTACAGTGATAATAGCATGGTAATAAGGTACTGTAATGGCTGCATAGTTTTTTTGGACTTCCCAGCCTTTTCCAAACTTGCCCCAGGGTTCGCGTTTGGCATTTACCATACCCCATCCTTTTAGGGCATTTACTGCCCAATCCTGTGCACGCTTCAAACCTGGTGAATTAGCCAGCCTTGGACCACTTACATCCGTAAGAATGAAAGCGGATTCCATAACCTTAGAGTGTAACATACCCTCCTCACGGATACGATCAAGCACCTGAGAGTCCGATGCATTTTGGGCAAATGCACCGCTAATGGTTCCTGCTGCAAGCAGCGCAACATACAGTAATTTTTTTTTCATGTTTATAGTAAGTCAAATAAAAATCAATGATATCAGTTAAGAATTTGGGGATATTAAAATGGTCTTTATTGATTAGCTCTAATTACTAACATAAACTGACCTATATTAAACCAATATACATAATATGGGCACTTTCTTTATACGAATATGTTTTTTATCTGGAATTTTTCGGTGCTATTTTACTTTTTACGAATCCATCACCAATCAAATCATGTCCTTAAATCGCAAGAGATGTTTTGTATATTTATGGCTGAGCATTATTTCATAACAATTTATCTTTGATAACAGCCGCGGATCGGTAATTTAAAATGTGCATGCCATGGAAGCCAGGAAAAAGCTGTACATTCTTCCTTACATTTTTTACTTTTTGTTGGCGGCGTGTCAACCCGGTCAAACAGCAAAAACAGGCAAACAAACATCAGTAACCGATACTGGATCTTTTAAATCAACTGTAACTATCCCTCCAGATGCCTTTATCTTAGATCTTGAGGCCATTGCCACAACCATTTTATCCCTGCAACTTATCAAAGTAGATACCGTAAGGGGAACGACGAAAATTTTTACTGGCATTGTTCTAAAGAACTACAAAGGTGATTACCAGGAAGGAAGTACAATTTATTATGCTGGAATGTCTGAAAGAGAGTATAGAAATGATTTATTGGATACCGTAGTTGTCTTCCTAATGAAACACAAAAAACCTCTGCCAAATCTTAACCGCAAGGAAATATACTACAGCACAGTTGAGGAAAATGCCATAATTGAACCTTATTCAAAATTAGACAGTCTGCTACTGCCAAATACGAGATTCAAAGAATTATTGCCCCATGAATGAGGCTTCTGGAAAACGAAAAATTATAACATTTCCTTCAACTTTTTAGCGTTGTACACTGCATAGGTATTGATATCATTGTTAAAAAAAACATAAGCCTCTTTTAATTTTGAATTGCGGTTCAGCTCGTTAACAAAGCGCGCTAACTGGGCCGATGAATAATTAGAGGCGTACAAGTTATCCTCTCCATGGAACCTATAATAAAAGAAATCTGTATTGTGAACAATATCTTTAGGTAGCGATGGATGGCTCATTCCGCAAAAAGTAATCTTATTATCCCCCAATTTTTTGAACACCTCATCTCGCCACCACGATTCATGCCTGAATTCAACAACGTTCTGGATATCGTTATGAAGCGCATTGAGAATTCTTTCCAACCTTTCCTCACTGTAAACATAATTAGGAGGAAGCTGGAATAAACAACAGGCACATTTGTTCTTCAAACCTTCTTTTACTGTAGAATAAAAGTCATCCAGCATCCTTTCAGTGTTATTGAACTTTTTAAAGTGCGTAATAACCCTGGGTGCTTTAACTGCGAAACGAAAATGGTCAGGACTTTCATTAAACCATTTTTCCAAAGTAGGAACCTTTGGAAACCTATAGAAAGTAACGTTTAGCTCCAATGTATCGAATCGCTGGTTGTAATAATCAAACCATTTTTTAACCGGAAGCTTCGCCGGATAAAATGTTTCTCTCCAATGCTTATAATGAAACCCCGAACAACCAATATAATAATTTGCCATATGAATATGACGCTCAACATACCAGGGCGGCTTAAGTTTGTGAATAAGCTCCTTTAGTTAAAATCTGAACCTGATGCAGTAAAATTTTCATAAATTAATTTTAAACTACAAGTGACTTTTCCTGTTAATGAATTCAGATTAGCAATAAAAAAGCATGCAGGACCAAGAAATAGATTATAGAACACGATTTGACGAATGTAACGATAAGTTTAACCGCATATTTGAACTGACCAGTGCCGCCAGCAAAATCATTAATGCTGATCTGACTATAATCAAGGTGAACAAAGCAGTCGGCGAATTATTGGGCTATACTGAAGAGGAAATTGAGGGTACAAAAATTCTGGACTATGCATGCCCGGAATATGTTGACCATTGGCATCATCTCCAGGAGGCATTGTGGCACAAAAAACTTCCTTTTTTCAAGCTTGAGGCCTGTCTGTTTCACAAAGACAAGTCCAGGGTATGGGTTGACGTAACCACTATCCTGTTTAACGACCAAGGTGTAACCTACGGCTTTACCGTATTGGATGACATCACCTACCGCAAAAGTTTCGAAGAAAGTGAAAAACAATTGAAAGCAGCTTTAGCTGAATCTTATAGGGTACAAGAAGAGTTACGACAAAAAACAGAGGACCTGGCCCGCATTTTGGATACTATGGCCGAAGGAGTAGGGATCGTAGATACTGAACGCAACCTTATTTATGCCAACCCTATGGCCCAAAAGATCCTGGGGCTAAAGGAAAGTGAGATAAAGGGCAGAACGTATGACGACCCAAGGTGGCAAAACCTGAGGCTTGACGGATCACCGCTGCCTCCAGACGAACATCCGATGTCGATTATCATGCAAACAGGTAAGCCTGTATATGACCATGAAATAGGTGTACAGCCACCACAGGGCGATTGTTTTTACATTTCAATTAACGCAGCTCCTATCTTTGATAACGAAGGTCACCTGACCGGCGGTCTGGGTACTTTCATGGATGTTACAACACGCAGAAAAATTACTCAGCAGAAAGACGAGTTCATCAGCATGGCCAGTCATGAGTTGAGAACACCGATTACCAGTTTGAAAGCATCGCTCCAGCTGCTAAATAAAATGAAAGATGATCCTTCCGGTAGCGAAATGATGCCTTTATTGATCACACAGGCAAATAAAAGTTTAAACAAACTGAATACGCTGATAGCAGACCTGCTTAATGCCAATAAACTGACGGAAGGCCAATTGCACCTTAATAAAAGCCATTTCACATTAGCTAAGCTGGTTGACGACTGTTGTAATCATATCCGTATAGTGGGTGATTACGCGATTGTTACCGAAGGGGATCTGGAGTTACAGGTAGATGCTGATGCTACGCGCATTGATCAGGTGATTGTTAACTTTATTAATAATGCGGTGAAGTATGCGCCTGATTCGAGGACAATAAGAGTAAAAATTGAAAGGGAAGCCAGCAATGTTCGCTTATCTGTAATTGATGAGGGACCAGGAATACCCAAAGAAAAACAACCACACTTGTTTGACCGTTATTTTCGCGCAGATATTACTGGTTTACAATACGCCGGACTGGGACTTGGTTTATATATCAGTTCGGAAATCATTAAAAGGCATGGTGGAACGATTGGTGTAACCAGCCAACTGGGTAAAGGCAGTACTTTTTGGTTTACTCTGCCGCTATAAGCACTTCCTTACTGCCAATAGTTGCCCCAACACTTGCTATAACTACTAATACAATCGCCGCATATTCCAGCATGGAAAGGTGCTCCTGAAGAAATATCAATCCACAAACGGCCGCCACAGCTGGTTCCATGCTCATTAGGATACTGAATGTTTTGGTAGGGACATACTTAAGTGCGTACATTTCTAAAGAAAATGGGAGTGCGCTACAAAAAAGTGCCAGGGCGAAACCTGGTACAAGCAAAGTAATATTAAAATTCATAATGCCATCACTGATTGAAACGAATGGTAATACTATTAGAAAAGCAAAAAGCATTCCTACGGTGACGGCCTGTCTTCCATCCAACACTGCTGATACCCTTTGGCCTAACACAATGTAACCCGCCCAAAAAGCACCCGCCAGCAAGGCTAGTCCCGCACCTAACAAATCAATATTTGTATTACTCCAGGGGGTCATCAAAACAATCCCCAGTAAGGCAAGCAATACCCACACAAACTCGACAAGCTTTTTTGAACTAAGTACAACCAGCAGCAACGGCCCTATAAATTCAAAGGTCACGGCAATACCCAAAGGAATACGCGACAAGGCCAGGTAAAATACAAAATTCATAGCTCCCAGACATAAACCGTATGGAATTACGGCCTTCCATTGCTCCCTTTTTAATGCCCTTATATTGGGTCTGTTTACAGCTAACAGTATTAATGCCGCTAATCCAATCCGTACCGCAGCGGTGACAGCAGGACCCAAAACAGTGAAAAGGTCTTTCGCTATGGCGGCTCCAATCTGAACGCTTAATATCGAGGCCAGGACAGCCATTAACGGGCGTACAGCAATTTTGTTCTTATGCATCATTTGAGTTAATCAGTGGCATAAGTTAACTAAAAAAGCTAAAGAAGTTTATAGGAAACCTGTGTTAGTCGGAAGATGTAGATTGGATTATACTGGCTTTTAACATTTTAAAGACCTTTCTGCTGCCCAAGCTGAAATAATACCATCTGGTGAACACTACCAGTTCCCTTGCTTAAGTAATTAGTCTCAGGCGCACCGCCCAGAAAAAGTGCCGGCTGAAAATAATAAATGTCGTCAGGTTTTAGTAGACCTAATTTTGAAACGGCCTGCTCAAATAGTTGTTTTTTTAAAAGCCCGGCAGCGAGCTCCTCATTAACAATATATTTTTCAAAAAAATCTTTTAAGCTGTATTCGCAAACATCAATATTTCGGTAATGAATATCAAGCAGGCTTACATCCTCGTTATCAGATGACAGTGCACGGTAATAAAATATATCTCCAAATGCAGTTACCAGAATAGGTAGCTTTGAGTAATCCCTGCCACCCGTCCAGGCATAAAAGCTATCCATATAATCTGAAGGTTCCACTACTTTGATCAGTCCATTACCGTAATTTCCAAAACCATATGCCATCCAAAATTTAAGCAGATCACCAGGCAGCTTATCCTGGTACCAATCGAGGATCTGCTGCGTGGGCTTAACCAAATTATCTGCCGGTTTGTAAAGGCTGACGAATTTATCGAAAATCCCCTCCCCTGTGCTTTTAACTTTATTTGGCACCTCATTATTTCCAAATAACTTATCAAAGAGACCCATATTCTACAATTTATTAAATTATAACATAAAATAAAAGAAATTGTTTACTTCTATTAAACCCGTCATATGTTGATTTATTGCTGCTTACTTATTTGTTTAAACCCTGAGCCCGTTGTCAGAAGATTAACGCACCAAAACATGAGAACTGCCAAACCCGCGCTCCATTTAAATTTGGGAGGGATAGTCATCAATTGCTCAGTTGCTGCAGGACTGACCAGATGAAGCAGTCCAAATGCTGCCACGAGTATAGAAGCGAAAATAAAAAGCAGCATGAACTGGAATTTCAGATCACCTTTTAGCGCATCCTGCTGCTGCACTGCGCGGCGTACATTCGCTGCAAAATTGAAAGGCAACCCTTCTACTGGTTCTGCCTTGAGATTTTGAAACAAATTCTGATAGACCAATACATCCTCTTTTTCTTTTAAACTTAGGTTTTCATTTGTCGCACCACCCTGCTCCGCAAGATGCTGTAATTCTTCATCACTCATTTCTCTCATAACCATTATTGTTAATATCCTTTTGCATTTTCTCTTTCATTAGCTTCCTTGCCCTAAACAGGTAGCTCTTCACCGTTCCTTCAGGTATGCCAGTAATATCCTGTATTTCGGCACATGAAAACTCGTTCAGGTGGTACAAAGTAATTACCGTCTTATAATGGATTGGCATTTGCTCAATAATATGATTGATATATGCCGCCGCATCTTTTTGGATAAGTTCTTCCTCTGGATTTTCATCTGTAAAATGATAACGATCAATATCATCAGGATATTCTGAGAAGGACTCCTTCACGGCTTTCCTGGTATAATCCACCGCTGTCAGATAGGCAATCCTGGCAATCCATGTGGAAAGTTTTGATTGGAACTGAAATTTACCAAGATTCTGATAAACTTTGATAAATACATCCTGACAAATATCTTCTTTATTGTGGTGATCCTGGATCAGACGGTGAACTACGTAGAATACCAGCTTTTCATATTGCTTTACCAGCAATTCGAAAGCGCGGAAATCGCTTTTTAATATTCGTCTTACAATTTCCTTTTCATCAAACATATACAGTAGTCACCAAAAGTGAATTAACGGTTGCAGAAAATAATTAAAATTTTTATATATAATTGCAACCGGTGTCATTGTTTTGCAGACTACTCTGGCAAATCACTTAATCAGGAAATATTATGAAACAGTTAATGCCATTTATAGTAGTTATCATCTTTTTTGCATTGGTAGCTATATTCATTCTTGCACTGTACAACTACAGGCTTAAAAGAAGAATAATTGAATCTGGTCCCCTGGATGAAACAGGACTTAAATTTTTAGCACTGCTGTCCTCTGGCAGTGAAGCACTCAAATGGGGAGTTATCCTTTTATTCGCGGGTCTTGGACTGGTTATTATGGAGTTTGTCCCATACAGTGCCGAAAACTCACCATTACCTTATGGTCTGGAAATCGTTTTTATAGGTGCAGGCTTCCTTGCATACTATCTTTTGCTTCAAAAAAACAGCAATAACAGGAAACTGTAAGCCTTCTGGTTTAACATCTTCCTGCCTCCAATCAACTTGATGTAGTTCATTTTTTTAAAGGACACCCCACCTTAAGGGGATTCCTATGCCCATATTTTCCAAATTTAATACCACAATTATGAAAAATTACTTTAAAAACCTACACTGGTTACTCGCATTCATCTGTATCAATCTTGCTGTATTGACCTGCGCTGCCCAGGTAAAAATGTTGAAAGAAGTGGCTGTTAAGAAAGCACGCCCGCTCATTCAGAGAAAAGCTGACAGGGTGGTTTACGACCTGAAAGCGGACCCGGAAAGTACTGGCAGTTCGTTACTTACGATGATGCGGAAAGTGCCATACCTATCATTGGACGGTGATGATAACCTATTGTTAAAAGGTAATACGAGCTTTAAGGTAATGATAGACGGTAAACCATCGGCCAGCATGGAAAACAATCTGAAAACTGTGTTGAAAAGTATGCCGGCATCTACTATTGACAGGATTGAGGTGATCACCATCCCACCTTCTAAATATGATGCGGAGGGTTTGGCAGGTATCATCAACATTATTACCAATAAAAGGATCTACGACGGATATAGCGCAACACTAAATATCAATGAAAGCGGGCCTGTAGGCGGACCGGGCGCAGGAGGCTCCTTTTCAGCAAAATCAGGTAAACTTGGAATATCAGCAAACGCGGGGGCAAGTATCAATAATACGCCCGAAACAGGTAATTCAAGCAATCGTTTA
>Ga0247815_10003848_pt1 | contig 10676 bp, 12 predicted proteins | sample UWRJL194509B1_FD_181014 | JGI IMG/M metagenome (GOLD analysis project Ga0247815, IMG submission 181014) | Plant litter microbial communities from Arlington Agricultural Research Station in Wisconsin, United States - UWRJ-L194-509B-1 | ecosystem: Environmental > Terrestrial > Plant litter >... | reverse complement strand
AGCGAAAACGCTGACGTGATGGCCAGCGGCAAACAGCTTGCACGCCAGAAATCCGCCGATGGCTCCTGCACCCACAACGGTAATTTTCATCATCATGCATCGGCCTCTTTCAGCTCTGTCGCGCGGTTTCAGCGAACCGTGGTGGCATCCGATTATTGTGCCCGTCAGGCGTCGGTCAGCAATATCAGCTGATCTCTATTGAGTAATCTGCGGGAACATGACTTTACGGGCGTCAGCATCCATCTCGGTCTTGTAACTGTGTTGAGTCTTGAGCGCTTCGGCACGCTGGGCAGCTGGCCGCGCATTGATTTCATCGAGCAGGCGTTTGACGTTCGGCAGTTTTTCCCAAGCGCCCTCGCCGAGAATGAACGGCACCATGCGCGCCCAGCCCCACACCGCCATATCCACAAGCGTGTACTCATTGCCAAGCATGTAGGGTCTGCTGGCCAGGCGCTCGTTGATAATTGACCAGTGACGCCAGGCTTCGTGGGTGTAGCGGGTCACGGCGTAGTCTTTTGGTTCAGGAGCGTAGTGCTTGAAATGCACCGCCTGACCAGAGTAGGGGCCGATACCTGTAGCAACGAACATCAGCCAGGAATACATTTCACCGCGTGCCGTCAGGCTGTCGGCCGGCAGGAATTTCCCGGTCTTTTCGGCCAGATAAAGCAGCATGGCGTTGCTGTCGAACACGATGGCATCGCCATCCACCAGAGCGGGAGTCTTGGCGTTCGGGTTGATCTTGAGGAACGCCGGATCGTGCTGCTCGCCCTTGCGCGTATCGACTGGAATGAGCTCATACGGGACGCCCGCTTCCTCCAGAAAGAGTGCAATCTTTGCGGGGTTGGGAGACGGGTGATAGTAGAACTTGATCATGTTGACTCCTGGCTTTGATTGTCAGTGAACGTCTGAATGAACCAAGGGCGGTAACCCCAGGCTGTTGAGTGCCATATCGATAGCGTCGGTGACGCATGCCGGGTCCGGATTGACTCGCGCCAACACTCGAACGCCCAGCAATACGCTGAGCAGATGATTCGCGCCCTTGGTCGCATCGATACCTGCGGCGCCGTCTGCTTGGTCGCTGAAAGCATGCAAACGGTCTCGGAAAAAACGGCGAATTGTCTCGAGTTCAGCGGCCACGGCCTTGCGCAGATCGGGATCTTCTGCGGTCATTTCCAGGGCGGAATTCACCAGCAAACAACCACGATGAAGTGGGTCGTTCAGCGTGCGGTCCAGCACTTCCGCAAAAAATCCGCTGATGGCCATTCCTGCGTGCGGCAACCCCTCCAGTCGTTGGATACGGACGCGCACGCTGCACTCCAGATAATGCTCAAGGGAGCGCCGATAAAGGCTGCGCTTGTCGCCGAAGGCGTTGTAAAGACTGGGCTGGTTAAGGCCCGTGCACTTGACCAGATCTCTGGTCGAAGTGCCCTCAAATCCCCGAACCCAAAACGCATCCACGGCGGCGGTCAGGATTTCTGCTTCATCAAATGTGCGCGGGCGGGCCATGATCGGATGGTGCTCTGTCGGTGTGACGCCGAACATAACACAGGGTTTTGTATCGATCGACACAAAATAACCCGCCTCAGCCAAACAGCATCAGGCAATCTCCCCGCAGCATCGAGCTACGCAACCCGCCCACACGCTCGCTAGCTTTACCCCAACAATCCCAACAACCGCATCGGGTGAACAATCATGCGCAGGCTTGCAAAACCACTTCATCGCCTTCAAGCCATCGCTCTGCTTTCCGCACTGTTAACCACCACAACATGGCCACGGAGAAAAATGCTCAGCACTCCAACACCGAGCTCGTCCGCCAATCGTTTGTTAACTGGCAGCAAGGCAAAGGCACGACATTCGATCTGCTGGCACCGGATGCAGTGTGGACGGTCGCAGGGTCAAGTCCGGTTTCCGGTGTTTATAAAAGCAAACAGGCATTGCTGGAGCAGGCGGTGAAGCCAATCAGCGCGCGACTGGCAAGCCCAATCAAACCCACGGTGCAAAGCATCGTTGCCGAGGGCGATGTAGTTGTCGTGCTCTGGAACGGCGAGGCAACGGCACTTGATCAGCAGCCGTACAGAAATAATTACCTGTGGCACATGACCTTCAAAGATGGCCGGATTACTGAAGTCAAAGCGTTTCTGGACACCTACGTGCTGAATGATTTGATGGAGCGGGTGAAGCCGGGGATTTGAAGGGGGGTGTGGTCGCTGGCGCGTGATTTGAGCGTGCTGCAAGTGGCGTGGCTGGGTGGCCTTTTCCAGTGGTATTCGGGGAGGATGGCGGGAGGGGTAGGTGCTGAGAAGTCGGTGAGGGGGGGGGTGGTTCACAGGACTATGGACGAGTTTTTAGCGAATTTCTAAATCCTAGATGCAGGGAAGTCCTCGTCGGGCGGCTTTCTGGTGGGCCGCTCGCGCGTACTCGAAGCTGCAAGCCATCGCCGTCGCTGAGGACGAAGTCTTTACCAGTTGCCTTGACTGCCTTGAGCTGGCGATCGGAGAGGCGGGTTGCGTTAGTAGGCATGGGGCTACCTCCAGCACCGTTTTGGTATCCTGAAAATAGCATTTGGCAGTTCGGGATACCACCTGGGATACCAAAGCGGCTGGAACTCAGAAACTCTCCAAAGCTCCCATAAGCGCTGAAACCCCCGTATTTGCTGGATTTCAGGCACAAAAAAAGACGTCCGTGGACGTCTTTAGTTGATGGGCCGGGGTAATCTGAACTAGAGATATAAGTATCTAATTTTAAAAGATATTATCAGATTGCTTATTCTTCTGGAATACCATTTGGAATACCTTTCCTCCTGTCACGTCCCAGTCAGTAGCGTAGTAGCTAAATTGGTTCGATTACGACCTTTGTCTTGACCTTGTGGAGTCTGAACCTGAGACCGTTGCGGATGCAGGGCCGAGTGCACATGGTTATGGAGCGCATGTTCCGGAGCTTGAAAGCGAATGGACACCGGCCGTGGGCTACATGACTGCCCAGGAAGCGCAGCGAGGCCTCAGCGATTACCTGATGATGCATCGGTACCACCGGATTCGGTCCCTTCAATTCAAATGCTGGCTTGCGGGCGGCGTTATTTGTGACAGTCAGTCCTATTTTCAGGTTGCCACGGATTATCCGCTTTTTGTCCCCCAGTCAGCTAGCGCGCTAGCTAGCTGGTTGAATGTGCATTAGCTGCCAAAACTCTCTCGCGTCTAGCGTCGTTGAGAGTTTCCTAAGTTTCAGGTCGGGGTACTCGTAGCTGATTCTCCATTAGATTGTCTTAGTGAGGCGGATTGACTAGTGAGGCAATTTGATATCTCTTCGGCGTTTTGGGCTTTGTTCGAAAATCCCTGGCCATAAAGGAACCGATGGCGATGTCACTGAGAACTGTCGAAAAAGCACTTGTAGACCGACTTGATGAAGGGGATAGGGGCGATCGTGGGTGGTTTGTCATCACCCGCGTACACGTTGATCTCCATTGGCTGAAAGATATTGTAGATTATATATTCAGGGCGGCCGGCGATCAGCCGGTTAGTTTAACTTTGAAAGACTATTCTCAGTTAGGGAGGCTTGTTGGAATTAATCCTGTCAATCCTGGAATTCAGCTTCGGCGACACCATCTATTAGTAATGGATAAGCCACTTCAGTTGATACGTCGGAATAAAAAGTCCTCATGGAGTGAAATACAACTCACAGACGAAGGAATTGCTCTTGCTAACGCATTGGATTCGGCTGAGGTATTAGAGCGTTGCCTCACTAAAATTAGATTTGCAGTTGAGCCATGGTCCCCTCCTGATAGAGTTCATCAGTATTCCGATTTCAACGTGTCAGTGTATCAAGCAATGAAACAAGTATTGTTGGGATGTGGGGGGCAAATACATAGGGATGAATATGATTTTTTCGTATCTCGGATTCGAAGCGAAGCTGAAATAACAACTGCAATTAAATGGATATTAGAGTTTAGAAAGCTCAACTCCGAAGATCAAAAAAGTTTGCATGTGCACGTACACGAAAGAGTTGTTAGTAAAAAATCCTATAGTAATTGGAGAGACCAAGCGCTGCATACGTTCTCTCTCTTTTCTCTTGGTACTAGCATGATAAGAAAGGGGCATCGACTGCTACTAACTGCAAACTGGGTAGCTGAGGAAGCCGCTGATCAAAAGGTGGTGAGTCCTGCAGTAAAAAAACATGCCGCTGGCTCCGTAGTAAAGCATGGCTTAAAGATCCCTACCCCACCACAATCAGATGAGCTTCTGTCACCTCCTGTTCCCACAGAAGGAAATGTTGGGGCAGAGGCAGAAAGCTTCGTCGCCAAAGTTTTGAAATCCCAGGGCTGGACTGTCTCATTCTTTACTAATAAAAGAGGGTATGGTTTTGATTTGTGGGCTCGTAAGGAAGATGTTGCGATGGTTCTGGAGGTTAAAAGTAGCATAGGACTTTTAGGTCAGATAAATCTGACTCAGAACGAATATAAGGCGGCTCAACATTACAAGGCTAATTTTTATTTGGCTCTTGTGGAGAATATTGGCTCCGAAGCCCCTAAATTGACGCTTATACAAAATCCTTTTGACAGCTTAGTTTTCAGCGAAAAACAGACTAAATTTCACGCTGTAAGTGAAAAGGTTTGGAGAGCTGTTGCTGAGTAAATTATTTTAGTGGTGTAACTTACCCGAACCGGTCGAGCTGGTGCGGGTAAGTCAGATGTTATTTTTGTCTGAATAGTACATATTGGTGATCGGTTACAGAGCCTTTGTCACGAATTCCGTGACTTTCGCAGTGCAGCACGCTCTCGTCAAAAAAATCTACCACTGTTAGGTGTTTTTTCCCCACATCCATTATCATTTTCGCCATGTCACATTTTAAGCTTTTCCCCAAGTGAAGAGCGAAATAGCCACCACTTTTCAACCGCTTAGCCGCCTGAGAAAATATAGGTTCATACACTGAAAAATCAATTTTTTGCTTCACCTCAACAAAATCCGCAGGCTTAGTAGAGAAGTCTTTGGCATCCCATCCAGAAAACCACAGGCGCATCCAGTTAGCGGAATAAAAGCGAGTGCTATCAAAGAAAGGCGGAGAAGTAATAATCGCGTCTAGCTCGTCTACATCATCGGGCCATAATCCAGCTGCATCTTGATTGTAAACTTTACTCTGATGGCTTTCCCCGACAGTGCTTTTCAATACTCGTCGTAGCTTTGTTTCTAGCTTCTCTATCAACGAATGTTGAATCGCTTCGCCGGTAGGCGCGAAGGGAGTAATTGGGTGAGACCTGCGAGATAGCGCATATGGCCTGTTTCCGTGTAAAATATGAAGCAGGCAGCTCATGACCATTGCTCTGGTTGGGTCTGAAAATCCAAATCTTAAAAAATACTCTCGCGCAGAAATAATTTCAGAAAATGTCTCGGGGTGAAAGTAGTCTTCGAGAGGTCCATTAAACCGAATTCCGCTGAAGTCATAGCTTTGGGTGGGTAATTTATTTTCTTTAATCCAGGTCCCAAGGTGATGAAGTTCTTTCAAAAGTTGTTCGACTTTGATGTGCTCTAATTTAGATCGCGAAATAGCGATAGCAGTCGGGCTAATATCAAATGCAAATGCTCGGTGTCCCTTAAGTCTGGCCTCGAACGGGATTGTGCCTACGCCTGAAAATGGATCGAGCATGACACCGCCGCTTTCAGGGAGAAGTGCGTCAATTAAAGTATGCGCTATTGATGGTTTCAATTTTCCCTGGTAGGAACAAATTGAATGCCATGGGTGTCCCCAATTTCGTTTGCTCAGGTCGCCTTTTTGATGGGGCAAATCCTGTCGGAAATCTATCCATTTTTCAGGTAGGTCGTTAGCGACGACCTGAGTTGATCCCAATGTACCTTCGTGAATATTCATTCAGAGACCCCAAAAACCTGTAATGTCTGCCTCAATCGGCGCCCATCTCTTGATTGTCTTTCGCGAAGAATAACTTCATCAATTAACGTAAAACCTTCGAGATGCATAATTTCCCTAAGAATTATATCGGTCTGCACCCATACACTGCCGTAGCAAGAGTCACCTAGGTCTATAGCAACCTTCGTGTTCTTGTGGCATAGACTCTTTATTCTGCGTATGACCTCAGTCATCTCTGCAAAGTAGGAAGCTGCCATCATCGGTATACGTTTGTCGTAGGATTCTTTTCTTAAGTCAGATAGGGTCGTGTTGAGGAGATCAATTGTTGGCGTAATTCCCAACCCCGTTTTTGAGTTGGTGACGTCATTTATGCCTGAAGTAACAGCGCTATCACGGAATTGCCTTAGGTCGATTTTTTTTGATAGATGGCGTTGAAACCAAAGTTCGATCTTGGTATTTCTAAAATAATTAGTTCCGTTCAGGTACGGTGGGCTTGTGACTACAATGTCTACAGCGTCTATAGAGTCAGTCATCAAAGATCTAGCATCCGAACCAACTAGCGTCATAGTCTGCTCGCTGCCACTTAGGTCATTTAAGTCGCTTGCAACTAGTCTTAGGCGTTTAGACACTAAGCTGATGATGTCTGGGGAATGGGTTAGTAGTTCCTTTTCAGTTCTGAATCTGAGATCTCCCCTACGCACTAAAAGAGAACTAGGTATTAACGCTCCAAGTATAGCAATTTCGAATAGCTTCCCCACGCTATTGTCTTCCTCAAGAAGCCTGTCTGCCATGGATCTTAGTTTTAAGACGTTGCTGAATGTATTGACATCAAAAAAAGGCTTCGAGCTGAATGAATTTTCGAAAGATTTAAGTAGGATCTTATCTTCCCGATAAAAATCTAATTCGGTAGTTAATAGCTCGGCGAGATTTTCCAGTTTAGTGGATATCCTGTCTCGTTCTTTCGAATCAAGCCGAACAGCAAGTGACTTCGCGTCTATGACGTCGCGACAAACGGGGTTTACTTCGCAGTAAATCGATTCCAGACCCATAGCTGCCGCAGTTAATGCTGTGGTCCCTGATCCGCAAAACGGATCAAATACTCTTTTTGCTTGTGGAGCATATTGTGAAATTACGGTTTTAACAAAGTCTGGCGAATAACCTTCTAGGTATGGAAACCAGTCATGTAGAGGGCTGCCTTTTCCACCAGAGAACGTTGATTGTATAGCAGCATCGTAACTTTCAACTTTGTTATTTTCTGGCGCGATTGAGCGACTTAGAGATTTTCTAACATATGCGGAAACAGTGATTTTCGCTTTGTCCGCAGCCTTCACAATATCGCAGTAAAAGTTATGGCCGATAGCGGTTCGAATAGAGAAGCTGCTGAGCTTGTTAACCGAAAGATACAGGTTTTTTTCGCTCTCTGAAAAAGAAATTGTCAGTCCTGATTTTCCGGATTCTCCAACCTGATAATCGGGGAAATAAATGGTTTTGAAGCTGGACATCAGGGCCGCCTAAGAAGAGTGTAGATACCAATTATAGTCAAAAAGCATTGGTACAGAAAGGAGAATTTCTTCAGCTCGTGATATTTTTAGCCGGAGAATTCCCATTTTCCTCGGCAGAGGAGGTAGCTCTCTCGCCAGGCTGGCATAATCAGGAACGTGAGGTCATCATGGAGGCACAGCCGGCACAGATCGCAGAAATTTATTCTTCTGAGAGGCTTTCGACGGCGGCAGCAGTGAGAGCATATCAATGCAACACATTTTAATAGTTGAAGACGAAACCATCATTCGCTCTGCTTTGCGCCGTTTGCTTGAGCGAAATCAGTATCAAGTCAGCGAAGCGGGCTCTGTGCAAGAGGCGCAAGAACGCTTTTCCATTGCTAGCTTCGACCTAATCGTCAGCGACCTACGTCTGCCTGGCGCGCCTGGCACAGAGCTTATTCGTTTGGGGCAAGGTGCGCCCGTACTGATCATGACCAGCTATGCCAGTCTCCGCTCGGCAGTGGATTCGATGAAAATGGGCGCTGTGGATTATATTGCCAAGCCCTTCGATCACGAAAATATGCTCCAAGCCGTAGCGCGCATCCTGCGCGACCGCCAGCCAAATAGCCCCGAGCAGGCACCGGGCAACGATTCAAACGCGAAAGCGAGTGCAGATTCTGCAAATGGAAAAATCGGTATTATTGGTTCGAGTCCGCTGATGCTGGACCTTTATAGCAAGATCCGTAAAGTGGCACCTACTGACTCCAATGTGCTGATTCAAGGTGAGTCAGGCACCGGTAAGGAGCTGGTGGCTAGAGCTCTTCACAATCTTTCGAAGCGCGCTAAGGCGCCAATGATCTCCGTAAATTGTGCAGCTATTCCAGAAACATTGATTGAATCCGAGTTGTTCGGTCATGAAAAAGGGGCATTTACGGGGGCTAGTGCTGGTCGTGCCGGTCTGGTCGAAGCGGCGGATGGTGGAACACTTTTTCTTGACGAAATCGGCGAGTTGCCACTTGAAGCACAAGCCCGTCTTTTGCGAGTTTTGCAGGAAGGCGAAATTCGGCGGGTGGGTTCGGTGCAGTCGCAAAAGGTCGACGTACGACTGATTGCAGCGACTCACCGCGATCTTAAGAGCTTGGCGAAAATCGGCCAGTTTCGAGAAGATCTATACTATCGCCTTCATGTCATCGCCCTGAAGCTTCCTGCGCTACGTGAGCGCGGTGCCGACGTTTACGAGATCGCTAGAGCTTTTCTGCTTAGACAAAGCGCGCGCGTTGGCCGTACCGACTTTCACTTCGCCGCTGATGCTGAGCAGGCCATCCGCCGCTATACTTGGCCTGGCAATGTGCGAGAGTTGGAGAACGCAATCGAGCGCTCAGTGATCCTCAGTGAAAGCTCGGAGATATCGGCGGAGTTGCTCGGTATTGACATTGAATTGAGTGATTTGGATGAAGACGATTTCATCGGTTTGTCGCCCCAAAACAGCGGTGGTAAGTCTCCCGGCCAAGATCCTACAGAAGATCTTTCTCTCGAGGATTACTTCCAACACTTTGTTTTGGAGCATCAGGACCACATGACCGAAACCGAGCTAGCTAGAAAATTAGGTGTTAGTCGGAAATGCTTGTGGGAGCGTAGACAAAGACTTGGGATTCCACGACGCAAGTCGGGCGAAACAATTTAATATACCAAATCTTTTTATCGGATTGCCTTGGTAGCCCATTGTCGATTTATTCTTTTCATTAGGGGCAAAAAAAAGTAAAATATTAGCAGTTCAGTGGTGTATTGGGTCATGGAGCCCTACAGCCAGTGAGTAGGTATTTGCAGGCTGAAGTTTTTTGAAACGGTCCGTACGGTTGCCATTAATTCAGAGTGTCGAGTTATATCATCACTGTTCCAGTTTATTTTTGTTTTAAGAAGGTTTTCGAGTTCTTTTAGGTTATACATCCCAGTTCGGTAAAAGTTTCCCCAGCTGGGAGTTCCAAATAAATTATATATGGTTGAGGTGTCATCACGTTCACTGGCTATTCTTTTCTTCCCTGTTAGCATGATACAAGCGGCTTCTGCCTCGTCTCTTTCGTCGTAGGTGTTAAGAAGCTTCAACGTGGATTTCCTTACGGTTTTTGGAGCTTTATTTGGGTGTTGTGTGGCGCATCTCACCTGACGCATAGAACTGTTGGCGACCGCTCTGCGCGCGCATTTGGTTTACTACGGATTCTTATAGCAGACTTTGCGCCTCGGGCGAAGTAAAGCTGACTCCCCGAGGCCTGGAAAAAGGCGTCCAACATACGCTTCCAAGAGATCGATGATCCCGCGAATTGACACAGCTTAAGGGGTTGGGCGGAATGGCGCGTGGAGATTGTCTTGCTAGCACGGATGGTTTGCCCTATGTCATCTTTGTAAATCCCAATCCTGCGACTGTCATATGGGTGATGACTCCAGTGCCTGATGTCGTCGTAAAAAAGACGATGAATGCAGACATCATGCGTAGGCGCACTGCCGCGAGCTTCGCCTGCTCTGTGTATTCTTTCATAAGCCCCGCTCATGGTGATATCCAACATTTGGGGGTCAGATCAAATTTAAGTGGGCACCCAGTTCTAGCCTTTTGAGCTGGTATTTCATCCTATTCCAAGTCCTTCAAGGCTCAGGTCATTCAAGAGTGTGCACAGCCCGGCGCTTCCATTGCCATCGTCGCACTCTGCCATAGTCTCAACGCAAGCCTCGTCCACAAATGGATTCGGCTGCAATCGCAGAAAAGCACAGCGCTGAACCTGCATTTATTCCGTTACCCATGCCGCTGACCGGGGCACGCTTGCACGCATCGGTGGCGATGCATACAACACTACGATGGTAAGGCAGGCCGCCCAGGGACTGCTTCACACAGACCTGGTGATACTTGATGAGCTGGGGTATTTGCCCTTCAGTCAAAGCGGCGGAGCCTTATTCTATATTTAGGAGAGGCAAATCAGTGGTGGGACTGGCAGCTGGAATGCCAGTCGGGAATGCTTCTATATATAGTTGGATATAGCTGGGAAAGTGGATGCTGAGCTTAAGAGAAAAAACATTGTCGGGGGGGGGCTTGACGGTTCATTTGAATGGTGTAAGATTCGCCTCCCGCTAACGAGCAGCGCGAAGCTGATCGAAGCGCAAGTGGTTGAAGTTGCAAGAGAAATTTGAAAACTTCAGAAAATAACCGCTTGACAGTAACTGGTGCTGCTGTAGAATGCGCGCCTCGGTTGAGACGAAAGAATCAACCCACCGCTCTTTAACAATTGAATCAAGCAATTCGTGTGGGTGCTTGCGCTGTCAGACTGAGATCAACTGATTATCAGCAACGTA
>Ga0247815_10003841_pt1 | contig 10690 bp, 13 predicted proteins | sample UWRJL194509B1_FD_181014 | JGI IMG/M metagenome (GOLD analysis project Ga0247815, IMG submission 181014) | Plant litter microbial communities from Arlington Agricultural Research Station in Wisconsin, United States - UWRJ-L194-509B-1 | ecosystem: Environmental > Terrestrial > Plant litter >... | reverse complement strand
CGCGAGTGGGCATGATGTCCGACGAGGATAATCAACCGAGACAACGAATGCAAGGAAAATAAAGAGTCTACAAGTGTTGGAGTACAGAAACAACTTAGCTTGAAGCGATACATCCCAAAGCAATGCGGTAGAGTACAATGCGAGCGTGAAATGCGAGGTAGGCAACGTGGAGTCGAGGTCGGCAGGACGAAATGCAAGAGGACCAGACAGCAGAAACGAGAGCGCGCCTACGAGCCAAAGAAGGAAATACGCTGGCTGACGCGGACGCTCCCAGAGTTGACTCGATTGAATCGAGCCTGCGCATCCGCGAGGTTACGCTCTGCTGTCGGGATCTGGTCACGTACAAAGCAAAGTCGCCTGATGCCGACGATACCGAGCTTTGCTTGCTGCGAGGACAAGGTTTCCACCTCCTGCTTGAGACTCTCCAGCTGATTCTTTGCCTCCTCGAGCTCGCATGCTGCAGCGGCTGCTCTAGGGTTGCACTCCGGCGCTTTGAGGCTTGGCTCTGGTACTTTGGGGCTGCTTTCCGGTGCACTAGGGATACACTCCGGTGCTTTAGGGCTGTACTGTTGTGCTGGAGGGCTGCACTCCGGAAGGACCAGATCGGCCTTTTGGCGCGGCGTGCTGCTCGTGGCGTCTACTGACAACGCGTCCAAGATACCGGAATCGCGCCCGTCGTCGTCATAAATAGATGTCCTTGATGTACTGGCCACCGAGACCGACGACGAGTTCATGAAGCTGTTTGAAGATATTACTGACGAATCGTCGGAGAAACTGGAATCGACGGCTCGTGGAACATATTGTCTGCCGTGATCGTCAAGCACTGCATCAAAGTTTGCGAGAGAATACTCACAGTGGAAGTTTGAAAGGGAGTGACGGCTCTACCGGTGGCTCGTACTTGACGCTCACGGGAAGAATAACAGCAGCTGGAGCGGCCTGCTTCGGACGTCTGTAGAGTAACGCATCAGTTAACAGACCTCGACAGCAACGGAAGGAGTAATGATGTAAGTAGTAAGTGGACGTACTCGAAATCTGTAAATGGATTCGGCTGGCTTGGGTAGGTTTGGTCATGGAGAAGGGCTGCGGCGCCGAACTGGCGGACAGCAAGGCGGCGTGACTGTTCTGGAAGGCGAGACAAGTTGTCTAGAACTTGTGTCCACCCTCCTTCCATGCTGGTGATCCGCATGCCGAGGTGAAGTGTATCGTCCAACAGCTCAGCATCGTGTTTCCTCTGATCAAGACTGCGAACGTAATAGAGCAGCAGTGAGCACAAGTGTGGACAGCAATGTGCCCGATTGAAGCGTACATGGGGACAGCAAAGATGGTCGTGCTGCTGCGGACGCCAAACAGACATGCAACGAGCTCACAGTCGCGCTGCTTGCCCGCGACCTTCGCCCGGAGGAGTTTGACTCTGCGATCAGGTGTCTGAGGAAGCATAATTAGCTAATTAATCATCACAGAGAGCAAGAGTCATACCCAGATAGATGCATGGTAAAGCACTTGAGCGCGCCTCGCTCGTGACGCTGCCGTCGACTGGCAGGTTCGCGAGGAAGCTAGAGGTTGCGTGGCGCCCATTTGAAGATGATCAGGCGAAGATTCGTGAGTGAAATAAGGAACTGGCTAGCGGTTGGTGGGTGGAAGAATATAGGTGCGAGCGCACTGCGCAGCGGTCGTGAGGCAGGAAAGCGATTAGAGCGCCTCCGGTTCGCGCCGTGCACTGTTTAATCCGGTGCACAATGACAATCACCGACCAAACAATGCGCTCTGTTGCCCTTTCAACAAAGGGCCAACTCGTTGTAGGCGACGAGGCCGCTGCAAGGCTGCAAGCTGCTTGAGTCCTGACAGGTCGAGGGGACGGTGAGTGCACACATACGGTAACTTGGACGACCGGCGATCCCGCGATCACGCGACCGGCACAGCTTTCCTTGCGATGCAATTCCTGGCCCCGCCTGTGCAGTACAGCAACTGTTCCTTTCCTCAGGAGCTTGCTGGGTGCCGGCGGTCGACAAGAACCCAAGCCGAGTTAGAGGCAGTTCTGTTGTCTGTTGAATTCGGCCAATTTACATCTCAATGCGGGTGTCAACGCGAGCAGTGGCGCCTTGTGTAGGCCGTTGCGATTGATATTCGACAACGAGACATGTGGGGAATGTATTTGTGGTGGGACAGACAGGTGTTCCGCATACATGTGTGAGCGAAAGAGAATGGTGACGAAAAAGTAGAAGGAAAGCAGAATGATCATGGCTATGAACCATCAGTTAACGTTTGAACTCCCATGTTCTCCATCTCTTCCAATTGCTCTGCGGAGAACCCCATAGCCTGGTACAAAATGACTTGCATGTTCCTCCACTTGGGCACATTTGCGGCGTTTCGAGGACCCTCGATCGAACGCTTTTTGACAAGTTGGAGGAAGGTCGCAGCGCCTAGATCGTCGAACCAGGCACAAAAGATGTAGAACGTAGCCAATCTTGGCCACATAGCTACCACACCTCGTCTAGTTCGTTCCTGGTTATTTGGCTTTGCTTCGATACTGGCCTCAGACGAGGTGTTTGAACTGGACTGGGAAGGAGGAACAAACTCCTCAGCCAAGAGAGGGTCGAGCATTGCCTGCGGAATCTGTCCTCCGCCGCTGATTTGCAGCCAGTCTAGGTGAGGCAAGTCCTGTATCGTCTCAACATCCGCCGTTGAGAAGCTCAAGATATGACGCAGGTCCAGCGTTGTCAGAGATTCACGCATAGACCTAAACCAGGGACGAAGCGTTGCGAGTTCTGGTCCTTCGAGAGTCACCAGCTTGACGCTCGGCAGTTGGAGCGCGTTGGGATACATCGCAAATATCTTGTACGCATCTCGTGTTAGCCAGACGGTCCTAAGATTGGGCATTTTGATTGGCTGAGGAGGTGGCACGCAAAGGGTAGACTCTTCGACTATGCGACACGACAGTACAAGCCAAGTGAGCTCGCTGTGCTGAGCCAGTAGATCCCATATGCTCGGTGGTGGGGTGAGCTGGCCGATCTCAAAGACCAGTAGTGACTTCTGAGGACGCGAGTTCCAATGTTCCCACACCTCTGGAAGGTTGTAAACACACAAATTTTTCATGAGCGGCGCATGGGGCAGGAATGAGGCAGGAATCCGAATTGGCTCTGAGAACGAGCGAGGGTAAACGTCTCGCGAGTGTTGGTCCGATGATTCCTGGTACGCCAACTGAACGGTCCAAAGCTGAGGCGTTTCGCAGCTGAGTAATCGCAACACGCGATGTGTCGCGTCAATCCCGGAAACGACTGCTGCAAAGCGACGCCAACGGGATACGTGCTGCACCAAAGGCTCGAAGAAGCTTTCGAGCAAAATGTGCTCGTGCCGATCACCACTGATAAAGTTGAACACGACGTCTATCGGCACTTGCTGTGAGCGCGCGAGTACCAGCTGTGTATAGTCCAACAAGCGAGACACAGCTTCATCGCCGAGTTTATCGAGAGCTGGTATACCGATGTAGTGCCAGAGAGTAGGATGGGAAAGCGAGATCGAGCGCCATCGCTGGCATACGGCCGCCGTGATGAACGACGCTCGACAGCGTGGCTCGTTCAGGCGCATGATCTCATACGAATGTCCGATGTCATCCGGCCCCGCGCATCCATAGCTGAAGATCTCGACCATAAGTTCATCGGGGCAGCTGAGGAGAGCGGCAGCTTGTTTGCTTGGCACCGCGGTAGTATCATCGAGGTCGTTTGCGTGGTCCGCCATGATGTCCAAGAGGAGACAAATAAACAATATGCTCGAGGACGACAACCAGGGAAGCCTGCCACAGCACACTGAAGTCCAAGACCGATTTAGCGCGCGCGAATAGATCCACCCGAGGAGGTGAGGGTTGAGGACGTTTGGCGAATCCGGCACGACCCGGGCGTACAGCCCATCGTCAACACTCTCCTTCCGTAAGCCACAGATTGAAAATAAGCCAGATATATTACTAGGTCAGCTGTAGCCAATATTCATGCATGCAATAGTTTCAAGCTTTGTTCGATTCATAGAGATTCTCTTCAGCTTCCATGTTATTTGCCGTGACCATTTAGTGCTTGACACGACAGTGACACAGAGTAAAATATTATCTGTTACGTTTACGCCAATTCTATGGGCTCTATTTGGAACTTGATGAGACATTTACCCCCTTTGGGCCCCAATACTCCCTTGTCCATACCCCTGAGTGCAACGGCAATAGTCAGAAAAGGACTGGGTCAAGTTGAAAAAACTGCAAAATGGTCGTACCGCATCGATTCTTTGGTAGTGCTCTCGTGGAGATCAAACCGGAAAGTCCTAGCAAGTGTCGAGATAACCAAAAGCATCTCCATCTCAGCAACTGAGCGGCCGGCACAGACACGAGCACCTTGGCCTAAATAGATTCCATCAGTCATGTGACCGCATCCGACATGCTAACCATGCGCGTACTGAAGGGGTACCAGGCTGCGAGCATCTCTGAGGCTGTTTCGCCCGTCTTCTCGGACCATAACTTAGTCTCGGCGTCCCAAAGGAGCCAGCGTTCAGGCATCAGCTCGTGTGGATTCGGGAAGATTGACTCGTTGAGATGTGAGCTCAATGCTGTCCCGCCGACTTTCTGGAACAGAAAGAACTGATAACTGAGGAAGGAGACAGGCAAGAGATTGATTACGCACCGTTCTACCAGGGATGAAGTAGCCAGCGATAGTGGCACCACCTTCGGGGACTACACGTTCAATGAAGGTGTTGCCCGAACCGTGGATGCGAAGAACTTCCTGTTAGCATTGCAAGAAATCAAGTAACAGATAAATAGTCTCTGGTGATTACGCGTACCCGAATGAAAGCGTTCAGGTAAGGCAGAGCCCGGAGAAGGTCGATGTCGAACAGCGACTCATTTGGCATCGCAGACAACTCCGTACGTAGAGCCCGCCAGACATCGGGTCGCCTTGCCACCTCGTACGAAATGTAGGTCAGCGCATGACCAGTTGTATCTGTGCCTTTAAAATCACGGCGAGATGGAGACGAGTCAGTCCAGGTGTCTGGGTCGGCGATGCTCGGCACACCTGCTGTAAGAAACGCTGCTACTTCGCTCACAGCAACATTCATGGGAATAGATTTCATGTTATCAGGATCGCGGTAAGACTTCAGCGTGGCCTAGATGGCAGAGGGGGATCGTCAGCTTCCACATCTGTGCAGCACTCCGTCAAATAGTGAATAACCTACCAGGATGTTGGATGCTCTCTCCATATCTCTCTTGCCATCAACCGCGTTATAAATCTCTGCTACAGCCTGAATAGAATAAAAACCCATAGTTCGATCAGCCCAGGATCAGCGAAATGGGCGATCAGAGCATCGTGGCAAATGGCAGCAGTACTGGAAGCAGTAAAGTGAAGCAAACGTACCGCAAACAAGTTACGATCGGCTTCAAAGATCTTGTGCAGACGCCTAATTGGCAGAGCCTTCAAGAAGCTATAAACCGGCGCAGGCAGGACGGAAATCTACGGGTGTAGGAGGCGAACAGGACATTGAGCGGCGTCCGCAGTAAATGATGAAATTAGCTTGGAGACAACACTCCAACACGGAGACTCACCAGACCCTTGTCAAGCAGCCAGTCGTCGGTGTACTGCGATGTTCAGCTAACGTCAATTCACGATAAAGGAACTAGACTAAGGTCACACGCACTCGGGTGAACCCGTGGTCCCTGCCGCTTGCGATCTGGTTGAACGGCATTCCCAGAATCATGATCCCCAACCTAATATGAAAGTAAATTTTCAGTTTACAGGGACACAAGAACGGTTCTACACCCGGACTTACGTGTCGAGTGAGACGATACGGAATAATTGTAGTACGTCGATGGCTGCACCATCCATCGAATCGCGTTGGATGCGGCTGATGAGTTCTCCCATCTCGCGCTCGAGAGCATGACCGGCTGCGCGTAGATTATCTCCGCGGAAAGTGGGCGTGCTCAGACGACGGAGTAGATCGTGAAAGTCAGGGTCACTAGGTGTCGAAGAAAAGTGAGGTTCAACGGAGGACATCTTGCACGCAACGAAGTAAATTTGGAAATCGACGCACGATGTAGTCCAACTGTTCTGCGTGCCACCGAGCGTGAGGGCAGAGTATGCCTCGCTTTTGCGAAAGGTATGTGTGCGGTATAGTTCACGAATGGAAGCAGGATCGGCGACAGCGACGCGGTCCGGACCGATGCGTACAATAGGACCATATGTCTGAAAATGGCTCAGTCAGCGAGAGAATGTAATTGACCAGAGTGCGCACTTGAAACAGCCCACAAATCGCCCAAACTCGATTTCGTCTAAGGGCTTGATAGTCGAACCAGACATCACTGGCCGCTGCGATGGTCGGCCCAGGTATATTTGATCGTGCGAGAGGCGCCATATAAAGTCTCCATGTTGTCTTGATAGCTGCGGAGATGATCGTTGCTGCGACGATACTGGCACCGACGTGAAGAGGACTGAAGTCGTAGGAGTCCGCCATGGGTATCAGGTGGCGAATAGGGAGAAGTAAGAATGAAGGGTTGATTGTACGTGTGTATGTCTGATTTATGATGCGGCTCGGACTTTGAAGGAGATATCGGAACGAGGACGTGCGACTGAGGCGAGGCAGAGCAAATGAAGCGATGCTTCTCGGTGACAGCCTGCGGACATAACTGAAAGATCTGTGCCTTGAGAGAAGCTCACAAAGGGCGCCCAGTTCAATGTGATGGATAACGACATAGCTTTGGGGTGAGCGTCGGCGACCCACCTCTGGACTTCTCGACGTTGTTGCCATCGTCTCTCCTCGTGCATCTACCGCGTGCCTTGAGACATAATGAGAAAACCTTTACGATATCCTTCAGTGTGAAAGTCAAATCTGACGCTGAGGGTTACGGTTACGGCCGGACGACGTCTTGGCCCGCCGCAACGCCGACCGTCTCGGAAATATCATGCATACTCCGGCCGCCCTGAGTTTCTCCCCGACTATCAAAAGTGACAGCCAAACTTTTTAGTTAGAAGACTACGAGACGCCGCATCACTTCTTGCGCGGAACACTGATAAACTTGCGCCACTGGGCATCAATGCCCGATATGACTGTCCCTTCCCAGCAGCACTTGCGAGCTCAATATGAGTATCTCTTCCTTTCAACGGGCTTATCCACTCGCCGAATACCCTGATTAATGCCTCAAAGTTTATTACAGATGTTTCCACGAACCCAAACGTAGCAAACATTGATGGACGACTCAAATTGCGTTACTCTTGCCTCCACTCACAGAAATCCTACCACCAATTTTCTGCCATGCCATCTCGGCAATACGTATAGATCAAATTCTGGGCAGGTACAGATGCTGCTTGTGACTTAATCCAGCAGGAAAATGAGGCACAGGCCGGCGTAAATAGAGGTAGCCTATTTGCTTACGACACGTGGCCGGTCAGTGGCGTTGATGGCGGCCTGTTACTCAGGGCTGCAAAAGGGCGTGAAGATTCGCCAAGACATGTCACTTGATAACTGTCATTCGTCACAGGTGACGAATTCCGAAGCTCTCATACCTTTAATAGCACTGATTGACCGGCTTTCGACGCCTATCAAGGTGCCACCATGCCGCGCGTTGAACGCCGAACCTTCACGGCCGCCGCTCCCACAAGGCCTGGAGCAGCGGAGAGTGTCTCGGAAGCGTGCACCACATAATTGTTATCGATGCAAGTCGATGCGGTCAACAGCCGCAACTCGTTGCGTCTATGTGTTGGCAAGCGTAGAGTCCGCGGACTAGCGCGGCTAGACACCTCACCTGACACAGAGCTCAAGCGCAGGCGGGAATCAGGACCGTCCCTCAAGCCAGATGCGGAAGTATATCTTTGCACACAGGGACAAAAATGCCAGATGTGGAAATCTCAGCGGATAAAAACTGTCGGTAAGCGCTTACCACCTCCGAGTTGACTCAACTCATCCATGGACTATCTTCAAAGTCTACCCAGCCCTGTGGTAGTCTTCCTCGCACTCTCCGCTACAGCGGTCGCTATCTGGCTGCTTAGGCGCAAGTCTAGGACGTCCCTCTCGCTATGCTCACCGGTGTGCCCTACTTTGTATTTTGATTGCAATTTTCGTGCTAACTTGCGCAGCCGGGTAGAGAATGGCTTTGGGGACATGAACGCGCAATATTCAGCGAACCCACGGGCGAATTCTGTCTCCGATGGTTCGAGGAGTATGGACCAGCGATGAAGCTCTGTACGTGTTCGCGTCGTCGCTAGCTCCGGCGTGTGCACAGTTTAACGCCTCCTCGCAGACACGGCAGTGGATGTAAGCGAGGCAAAGCGCCAGTTGGATTTTTTGCACTCAAAGCTGATCTTGGCGTCGATCAGGGCAAGGAAGTTGTGAGTTTGCTGACCGACGACCGGCCCGACGCGGATGCTAACCACGACCCCAGCTCGTGACAGTCGATCCTGCGGCTCTGTACCACATTTTTGTCAAGCGAGTACGATTTATTTGTCTTGGTTCTTTATGCTCGCCCTGAGTAGTCTATTCAGGCATACGCGTACCGTCAGCTGTTGTGGCAACTATGCGCGACCACTGTGCTCACACCGTACGCGTAGTGACTTCCGACTACATGGTAGCAATGTTCAGGAATATAGCAGGATCAAGCCTCTTTTGGGGTAGGTACCTCCTTTGATGCAAGGCCCACATGCACTGACAGGTCACAGCCCAAGGTCACGTTCACATCGCTCAGCGCCGGTTCCTCAACCCGTTCTTCTCGTGCGCTCCCAAATTCCCGCAATTACTTAGTCGCTCACTCGCTGCACACACAGGTCCCAGCATGTCAAGCTGTTTGCAGACGACATCACCGAGTGCTATCAACGGATCAGTGGTACCACAGCACAATAGGTCGGCGTGAATCTCACGCGACACATTGTAGTTTGAGTTAAAAACAATGGCGCTCGTCGTAAATAACGGTGGTAGGATTGTCATCAATGCGCCTCGCTGGTTCAGGCCATTATCGTGAGGCTTTATTGTTTGTGCATGAGCGCATGTTGCTCACACTTTGAGGTAGGCTCGACATCATTGGCCGGACGGTACTTGCACCTATTGAGTCTATTGCGATTGTGCCTGACCAGACCCGTTGCAGAACCTTGATTATGATTTTGGGTGCGGTGAGACCGCAGAGGCACAAGAGTTATGGAGAATGTGGGACTCTGCCACCGTAGATGGTTTCGCCACTGCGTCGTCCCTGGTATGCATGCTTTGTCACGTCTCGCGCGATTCACGAACTCGTGCTCAGATCGCAACAATCCCTCGTCTCTTTCCTTGGATTATCGATCTGCCCCTCCCAGCGCTTGAGGCAGTGAACCGTACCAGAATTATGACACATGTAGGTCTTTCGGCTCTCACAGGAGGCAAATGCGTGTTCACCATTGAAGGGTGAACGCCCACCTGCCTCCTGTGACTTCCCTCGGCCCTTCTGTTCAAAGCTGACAAACCTTCAGCGTCTTGGCCGCGAGATGCTCGCGCGCGAGAAGACCGCCGAGAACAACAACATCCTCAGGTCTCTCAGACAGCAGAACGGCAACGAGGTCACCGACGAGATGCTCGATCATATAACAACACTGCTAGTTGCCGCACAGGAGGCAATCCCTATGAACACGAGCAACATCTTGTGGCAGCTAGCGAGGAACCAGAGGGTACAGGACGCGTTGCGTGAAGAAGTCATGACGTTCGAAGGCACCCCGACCTATGACGATCTCACAGGGACGAAGCTACCATGGTTGGATGCGATATTCAAGGAAACGTAAGCGGATTCGAGTTATCATGATAGTTTCTTGAGCTGAATATGCGGTCGTTATTTTAGTCTTCGTCTGTACTCCGGTAGTGGCCACCTCGAGCGGGTCGCCACCGAGGATGACAACATTCCACTTCGATTCCCCGTCCAGACGCCGTCCGGCAATACAATCACTTCCATCCCCGTTAAAGCGGGCCAACTGATCTATATCCCTGGTACCGCCGCAGACCGCCTCAAGTGCGTCTGGGGACCTGATGCGGAGGCCTGGAGGCCCGAACGATGGCTTGAAGAGGGCGGGCTTCCGGATCGCAGTCACATGAACTCAGGATACGCACGTCTGTTTGCGTTCAGCCAGGGGCCGAGGGCATGTATTGGGGTGCGGCTGGCGGTGTATCAAGTCAAGGTACGTCGCAAACGGGTCAAGCGAGGGGAAAGTTGATGGAACCCCATTTCAGTTTACCGTATTCCGCATGATTCGCTTGTTCAAGGTCAACGACACTGGTGCGGAGATCAAGCGTATGTCCACTCAGGTCATTATAGCACCACAGCCGCTAGTGCGGGGTCGCGAGTCAGAGAACACACTCATCCCGATTGAACTTGTCTTGCTGGAATGAAACCTGTTAAAGCGTAACACTTCTAGTGCGCTGTAGAGCAGCTGAGCAGTTGTCATAGGGTCCTAGCATACAAAACGCGGGTGTACCGTGCTTCTGCTTACAAGTACTTGTTCCGGACGAGATCAATGCGGCAAACTGCGGTCGTGTGCTTGAAGCCGGAAGCCGCTGGTGACGCGGTTACTAATCGGGAAGCAACCCCTGTAAGCGCCCATCTCGGCTTGTCCTCCTTCCACGATGCGCTCGTTATCATTGCCACTCGCTGCAGCCCTCGCGCTCAGCGTCCAGGCGCGCCATGTCTTTATTCCGAAGACTGCTGCAGGCGAAGACA
>Ga0247815_10003840_pt1 | contig 10694 bp, 14 predicted proteins | sample UWRJL194509B1_FD_181014 | JGI IMG/M metagenome (GOLD analysis project Ga0247815, IMG submission 181014) | Plant litter microbial communities from Arlington Agricultural Research Station in Wisconsin, United States - UWRJ-L194-509B-1 | ecosystem: Environmental > Terrestrial > Plant litter >... | reverse complement strand
ACGACACGGCCGAGGCACAACCTCCTGAAACGGTCCGCGCTTCTTCATCGTGTCACGACGCTCGACACAACTTTCAACTTTCTTACAATCTTCCATAAGCATCTCCCTTCGAGGTTTCCCAACCTTCAGAAAGTGACCATCCTCCTGGTTGCATTTTCTACCGAAGACCTCCTGAGCGAGTTTGATCGCTCAGGTGCAACTTTCCAACCGATCAACTGTCCTGAGTTGCAGCTCGTCACACTTGCCGATTCCAGGAACTATCGCGAGCCACGAAGGTTATTGCGCTCTCGGGCCCAGCTACTCGTGACAGCGATGTTTGAGCCCATGCCGAACATCGAAGGTTCCAACATTCGGCTGGTGTAGGCTCGCTCATGCTTCAGAACGTTCGTTAGAAGAAGTACAGTTGCGAAAATAGTTTTCGGTCGAATTATATATTGTTCTGAGGCATCTATTGACTGAGGAACAGGTTTTCAACTGCCCGCTGGCTCAGACATCTACCCTCGGTTAGTGCCGCCGTCGCGGTCAGGATCCTCCTAGACATAGACGTGACATCGACAGCTTGCCATTGTCCAAGGTGATTTGACAAGTGGTATCAATCGGAGTCCTTTGAGCCATGCCATTACTATAACCGCCTTGCACGCCATCTGCTCTGCCTCGCGGCCCAGCTGTCTCACAACCGTGAGGTCCCACGTGCTGGATGACCCGACCTCTATTCAGAATTGGCCGTTTCTATATCTGGGGTGCCGGAGTGATCGATTGTGCTGTGCAAGTGGTGCCTGTCAGCCAGGTCATGCGGCGCTGTCTGTCGTGCAGGGTCTTACGTCCACCGCCCTCTGAGTCGCCAACATGCCCGCGCGCCTGACTCTCACAGCTCTTCCTTCTCCCTCTTCCTTCTCCGTTTCTTCCTACCTCGGTCGTGTTCTTTCTCATCTCCTCCTTCCTCCTTCCCCCTTACGACCGAGCATGTCGGCACCAGCCATGCCTTCCTTCTTGTTTGCGGCCATCTTCTTTGCGTCTCACGTTGTATTTGCACGCGCACTCCCAAATCCTAGCCACCTGTATGATGCAGAATCGGACCCAATTGGCGTACCCCGAGTCAATAGGCGCGATTCCACAGGTGAGTTGACCGGACACGATCATCCTCAACTTCACTAACCTCTTACCCGGTCGTTCTCCCAGGCGCCATCGTCGGTATCACCTTCGGCATCATTTTCGCACTCATCCTTGGAGTTTTTGGAATCGCATTTATGATCAGGTGTCTCCTCAACTCGCGGAGCCGCATCCAGCTCCCTTTCTCGCGCCCATCCTCTCGTCGCAGCAGCACAAGCTCTCTCGACCTTGAGAGCGAAGAGATCAAGCACAAACCCCTTATTCTCATTGCTACTCCATCGCCAGGTCATAACCGTAGTGCTAGTATCGAGAGCTATGCCAACCAGGTGGCCGCAGACGAGCTACAGTCCCCACCCGAGGCGGTTCTACGCCGCAGCTCAATGCGTGGGAATCTGCCAGCACCGGTTGACCGAGCAGCCCTTGCTCAAGCATGTGCGCAGCTCCTCGAAGCAGAGTATCTGCCAGACTATCCGCACACGCACACACAGGAGGCGGGCGATGACGGCCTACGTAGGAAAGGCGCGGTTCGCGGTGGACACGTCGATATGGATGTGATGGGTCGTCCCATCTACACGGTACAGCTGGGTGTAACGCGTCTCGACACGCGTCACATGTGAGCGTGCGATCACGGCTTTTGAATGCGGGACGCATTTCATCATACATGGACACTTCTGGTTTCCGAATCTTGGACACTCGTCTCCTCTTCTCTTGATGCTTCTCTCCTTTATCTACCTTCGTTTACACCCCCTTTGTAACTCTATCACTTTAACTCGTAGCTGTACTTTGATACAAATGGTTACTCCCGTCTTCATGATGTGGCTCATGTTTCACGTTCGATCGAGTATCCCACGCGCCAAAAGGCTGACGGCGACATGGCTTCCTAACATTGTCAGAGTTCCGGCGATCATTTGTCTGATGAGCGCTAACCGGATGAGCATCCCCGGCTGACATCTCAGCCACTCGGGTGGCGCCCTCTTCAAAAGGCCCAGATGCTCAGCTTCCCGCAGCCAGCTCACTCTTTCCCTCCCATTCTTCTCCAGCTCTTTACTCATTCCCTTTCCCTTTCCCTTCACATTCACCTTTGAGCACTTCTGACATGTTCCCCGAGTCTCATCATACCGCGGTCGCCGTCCATCCGTTCCACACTGGTGGTCACGCACGGCCCTCGATGCCTTTGATCTCCCTCTCCATTCCGCCTCGCGCGCCTCCAAAGCTTCTTCCCGTGATTCCAATTCAAACCTCGTGAGTGTCTCTGCCGCTTGCGATCAGAGAGTAAACAACTGATTTGAATGTGGTGTTCACAACTAGTTCTTCGGTGTCGACATCGACACTCGGCTCGTCGTCTTCCTCGATCTCTTCCTTCTCGATCCCGCGGATCATTATCACACCGGCTGAAGACGACGACTCCTCGGCCACATCTGCCTCGGACAGCTCCTCAGATGACGAATCTGAGGTGGCATGGCAGGACGACACGTCGAACGCTCGTGCGCGGCTACTTAGCCTGCAGTGTCGCCGTAAGCGATTTCCGCGTCTAACTGAGCGTGAAAGCTGACAATTTGGGTGCTGATAGGTGGCTCGGTGGTCGGCTTGAAGCAGAGGCGTTCCACAAGTGCCATCGCGCGCGTGCCCGTAGACGTGTATCCCTTCGTCCTCGTTATTTTGGTACGCCATCCTTCGGCTTTCCACCCGAGCCTGTGCTGAAATGAGCTGTAGAGCGTATTAGCTTTGCTCGCTATGTGAATCATCCAGTAACTTGAAGTAAACCTGCTGTATTCGTAACTCTTGTATTGTTATCTTTCGTCAATTAACCAGGACACTACTTGCTTCTTCTCTATGTATGAAAGCGAAAGTCAACCTTCCAGCTTGGTATTTAGGAGTTCCAGGCGGGATTGAGCGAGCTCCTGTAGGATATTGAACAACCCGGCCGTCCACGCCTCAATTACTGTGCGCGCTAAACAATTCAGATTTCGCACGTCAACAGACCAAGCTACATCAGCTCTTACTGGGGAGACATCTGACCTGCTATTGATTATGGTGAGAACTCGATGGAACATCTAGCGCTCTTCAAGGCATTCACGGAGGGCTCGACCCCCGTCGTTCAGCCCCGAGCATCACGACCTTGACAACAACATGCTTACGAGAAGTATAGACGAATAATATGTAACCTCCCCCAATGTATGATCCTAGTAGAGCTGAGAACAAAAGTTGACGAAATGGGTCTTGAGGCAGGTGGCGAGCCGAATCCCGAAACTGGATATCCGAACCGACTTCAGCTACGCCGGGATTCATTTTAACTTCCCCGACATCGCATGTCTGGGATTATGCATGGTAAGAGAACTGCTCGTATCTCTAAATCGCCCAATTCCGGGAGGAAGCGGGTTTAGCAGCACCGGCAGGGTCGACACACGCTTCGACCCGTCACTCGCCACGAGTTTCGCGCGAGCCGTTGCTCCCATAGCCTCAGACTCAAACTCAACCTCTCCCTTCTACTTTTGCTTTTGTTTTCATAACACTGTTTTTGTTCGTTCCTTGACCATGCAGCGCTCTACCCCGTCCCCCCGGCGTGCCTACTACCCGCGTACCATCGCAGAGCCCGAGATTCCAGCCACCAACTTCCAACTTGTGCATCGATTCCTGGGGCAAACCTTCGCTCGCCGCTTTCTGATTGATCGCGCACTTGGTCCCCCAGGACATGAGCCTCCGCCTCATAACCACCTTGAAATCAACCTCGACAGCCATGCGAGCATGGACATCGACTTGTGGGTTCGGGCGGTAGGAAACCACCAGGTCTACACAGATTGGACGAGCGACGATCCCGAGGCGCATCATACACGTGTTGTGCTCAAGGCTGGGCGAGACGTCGGAATCCGCGTGGTAAGCAGTGCGGTGCGCGTCTTCACGCTGGTACGTTCTGACGTGCCCGCAACGTCACTAGCATTCGACTGGACATCAACCATTGTGGGTTCACATTGTTGCCGGAAAGTCACATCGTGTGCGCGTAGAGCTTCCGCTATCGTTCCATGGATCGATCGCGTTAGAACGGCCGCGTTCAGTTGTTGACATTTCGCCCATGATGTGCGAGGCGCTCGTCATCGACGGCGTACAACCCACGGTATCATCGCGCTACACGACAGATTGGGAGACCGCGGAAAGTAGCAAGATGAGGTGGAGTGAAGACCGGGCGGATGAGCTGTTTGTGAGTGACCGGCTCGGTGCCACAGTTGGTGAGTGACCGTGCTCTGCGTGAACAGCCCGCAATTGACCCAACCGCAAACTTTCAGACCAGATTGCGAACGACCGCCTGTGTCACAAGATCACTATTTCTGGAGATGAATATAGCGCCATCACTCTCGCATATGTTGGTGAAGATTGGTCGGCACCAGAGCGAGGGTCAGCCGCCACAGGCGTGACACCAGCGGTCACGTCGTGGAGCATCAACTGGTCCGCGCTCGGTTGGTATCTTTTCTGGCTGGTTGTACTGCTTCGGCTTGTGTATCTGTATTGAGCGAGATTGAGTTCCAGCTGATAACTGTACATCGAGTCTGACAGCTAATTTTTGTATGTATGCATCGTATCGTTCATGGTTCAAGTGATTCGCTTCTCGCACGCGCATGCTCGACCATGTCCATAACCTTCTGTGAGAGGTTGTACCCAAGTCCTTGTGTTCGCCCTTCGCGATAGTCTGGACCGAGGCTTTGCTGTCGCATTGCCGTGAATCCACGGGTAGGGTCCAGCCACTCGCGACGGGGCTGTGAACCGAACCAGGTGTCGCGTCCGACGCGTCGTATATGCTCGAACTTGCCGTGCGGGAAGCCTAGAGGAGTAACATTGCCCTCGACTATCACAGTCCGCAGTACCGGAAGCGCAAGGTCAAGGGTAGTGAGGTCAAGTGGTGTCGGAGGTTGAGGGCGAAGCCAGTCATGGGCGGGGCGCTGAAGCTTGACCTCGAGCAGCCGCTTGAGGCTCGGTGCCTGCCACTGCTCCTGAGAAAGGTCGATACCGTCGAGAGCCAGTTTCTCTAGTATTGGAGTGTTCAGAGCATTCGGCGTGTTCCATCGCACAGGAGCATAAACTGGTGCTCCTGACCGGATGACCGTGTATTGTCGCACGGACAGCGCGAGGCTCTCTAGCTTCTCCGCCTTCGAACTAAGCATGGTTTGAACATCTACCCACAGCTCGAGCATCACTCCAAGAACCAAGTTGGAAATTTTGGGAATAATTGTGGTGATCATTTCCAGTGCCTTTCTTGCTCGCGCGGGATCGAGTATCCAAAGGTTCGCCTCGACACGCACCGTGCGCTGGTCTGACCGCGCATGGACGAGCCGCGCAAAGAAGAAAGTGACATCGTGATGCGTTGCTGGGGACACCAAAGTGATTGGAGTTGTCCAATAAGTGGGGTGAGAATGAATAACAATTCGCCAATGCGTGTTGAGACGCGAGAGAGGGACAAGTTCGCGTAAGGTGAATGAGTCGAGAACCTGCACGAGGAGCTCGGGCGGTAGATGTAGGCATGGATCTACACGAATGTCTGCCTTCAAAGACATGGTCGGTACATGCGATGAATGTGAGTGGCAAAGGAAAAGAGCAAGAGCACCAGGTGGCGGCAGCGCGCTTGCTGCGAACAGATATCATCAACTCGCCACCCGGCTTCGCCACGTGCAGGGCCGGGCGTCAAGCGCGTCGCACATGTTCAGCCGATGTGCGTTGCGGAGATGACTTGTTAGGGGTAGGCGTCTTCGCGGTTGGAAGTCACTCGGCATTCCAACGGAGGTGGAGCACCTCGACGGAGGAAGCCACACTCGTCGTACATGCGAAAGCTGGTAAGATCGCCTGTCGTGATAGGGTCAGTCATCGCTCACAGGCACGTTTATGTAGGATCAAGAACGCGAGAAAAGCGCAAATTCAGAGATGGCGGATGAGGAGACGAGCGGCCCCCGCGTGATCGCGCGGCGAGGTGGCGCACGTCCGCAGGCAAGGGAACGCGCCGGAATCAGGTCTCTGGAAGCTGCGGCGTTATGCCTACGCGCCCTGGAGCTGCAGGGCCGATATTTGAGGGTGGAAGACTGTGGTCGGTCACTGGGCAGGGTTCGCGCTGGTCACATGAACAGATGCGAAGAGCCGGAGGCTCACAATGATCGAGCAATATGACGACAAGGTGGGCACGAAGGGACCTCTTTGAATTGAAAGAGTTGTTTCATAGCTGGGACTTGCGAATCCGCAGGTTTGCTCGCCGAACCCGACCTGAACATGCTAGGTCTGGCAGCTAGCCTTGAGCCCGTAGTAGAGCAACTTCACATTACAGGCCAATGGAACGGCAGACTGAGCTTGAAAGGAGTTCTAGAGAGCAATAGCTGATATATGTAGATTTTGGTGTCACGATGTACGTCGGGGGTTGCAAGTAGGCGGCATCGGGACATAGAATTGTTTGTGATGATAATAGGTATTTTCTGTCACTACCATGTTCCATAGCCGGTCTGCAACAAGACGCGAAGGGGGTGGGGTGCACGGAGTTCGAACGCCTATTGACATCACGTGATACTGTCGGCCACGCTGTCGGCCACGGCCGAAAAAACGGTTGGCTTCTTGTGCGACCGCGTCCCTACCGGCTTCCGCATTGCTCCACCCAACATGCTTATTTTACAACTCTTGGAAACCGCTGCTGATTCTTCCCCAACACCGGCATCGATCGCTATGGATAATGGTCTTTACGCTCCTGTCGTCCCAGTCCTCGTCCGCTGGCGTGTTCTGTGCTTCCGAACAGCACTTGGCTTCCCTCCCGTAATATGCAATCATATACATCTTAGATTGAATGTGGGCACACAATACGTACAGACCAACTAGCGGTGTTCAAAATGTCAGGCAGTCAGGATCCGCCGGGCGGTCAGCATCCGGTCAAACCCCGTATCTGCCGCGGCTTGCTTAGGGTCTCATGGCCGCATTTGTGGCGTCGCAATATAACTAGCTGGGACTCCCTTCTGAATTAAGATTGTTACCAGTTATTTTGGCAACACGAAGACCAGGCCGTTTCAGACCGCACACGTGTGCCCCTTGTCTTCAAGTGCGTCTGACCGCTTGTCCTACTCGCTAGAGTGCGTTACACAGATGGGTCGTCTTAAGCGCATACTTCGAGGTATTTCGCTGCCCATTGGCTCCCGACCCGAGACCAGAGGCGCCGCACCAAGTCCTATCAGTACCAACCAGGGTTTGAACATGAACAGCGTCCACGGTTCCGTGCAGAATATTCACAACCACAATACAAACGTCAACTACTTCACAATTGCAGATCGTCCGAGGGAATTAGTACGTTTTATGCTGAAATTAGACCTGATTGCTCATAGAACATGATCGCAGGACGATGACCAAGTCAAGATAACTGCAGGTCAGATTATTGCTAAGATAATGCCCCTATCTTTGCATTGACTCATCCTAGCCCTAGAAGGACGCCACGTACCGAATGCAGTGTACGACGCGCAACGCAGCACCGGGTGCATGGACGGTACCCGCGTTCAGGTTCTTCGCGACATCGAAACCTGGATCAGAGATCCTGAAGCACCACGAATTTACTGGCTGACGGGAATGGCGGGGACAGGCAAGACAGCGATTGGATGGACCATCTGCTTGCGAGCAAGCGAACGACCGGGCGTTATACTTGGTGGGAGCTTTTTCTGTTCTCGTTCGACCGGTCTTGTCGGACAGCGCGATATACGCTGCGTGATTCCAACACTGGCTCAACTTCTGGCGCGTCAGTCAATCACGTTTGCTCAGGCACTTGCGGCCGAGCTGGCTCACGATCCGGACGTACTGCACAAGCAAATTGGCGCGCAAGTCAAACAACTACTGCATAAACCCCTGCTTGCTCTCATAGATTCTCCAGTACCGATACTATTTGTCATTGACGCACTTGACGAATGCGGTGGCCAACTGATCACCGATACCGCATCGGATGCCGAAAGCCACCGAATTGTCTCCGAAATGCTGGAGGCGCTTGTCTCGCTCTCTCGCGCCGAGATCAAGCTACCAGTCAAATTCTTCGTCATATCGCGACCTGAAACACATATTCGAGATACGGATGTTTCGAGTTCCGAGTTCAGTCGGGTTCTGAGACTGCACAACGTCAGCAAGCAGCAAATCACCGACGACATTCGTTTGTACATCTCTACCAGACTTTCAAGCGGACCAAGGCTACGGGAGAGCTTTACCGAGATCGAGATCGACATGCTCGCGCGACTGTGCGACGGCTTGTTCATCGTTGCAACGACCGCTTTTGGGTACATCCTTGCCGGGGGTATGGACGTCGCGGCGGTGAGGTTTGAGACATTACTCAATGTCACTCGAGATGGCCTCAGCAGTGGAGCTGCTTTGCCCCTCGATAAGATGTACGCGCTAATCCTGGGCGATGCCACCACAGCAAACGAACTACAAACCATCAGCCTTCCGGATCTATTACGGCTACTCGCGTCCCTACTTTCGGCCCGGATGACGTTATCAATCGCCGCATTGGCAGACTTGCTCGAGCTACCTGTCACTCGGGTGCGCGCAAGCATGTCGCGTCTACATGCGGTGATTGATGTTCCGGAGAACGATGGCGAACCCGGCCTACGCACTCTGCATGCTTCATTCGGTGACTATCTTGTCGGACGAGCCCCCGACCGGCTACGCATCCCAAATTCACTGGGTGACGATGTGCTTGCTCATGGATGTTTCCAGGTTATGGCAAAGCGTCTTCGGTTCAATGTCTCCCAGAGTCTATCCTCATACAAGCCAAATAGTCCAAGAAAGCCCGCAGATATCGCTCTCTCACTCGAATACGCGTGTTGCCAGTGGATTTACCACGTATCTCGCCTGCCTGACGCTTCGGTACTCGACACCCAGATCGACGAGATTTTCAGACCCCGCTTCCTTTTTTGGCTTGAGGTGATGAGTGTTCTTGGACAGGTTTGGAGAGCCATGACTATACTATTCTTTGGAGGCGCAACTGTAAGCAGGGAAAGGGTGTATTACGACAGATTTCCACTGATATTCTGAGATAGGTCCAGACGAACGGACTTTCACAGTTCCTCCGCGACGCCCACGCATTTGTTGCATCTTCACACGAAGCTATCAAAACAAGCGCTCCCCACATCTACATATCCGCCCTTCCGTTTGCGGACAAGGGATCACTTATCTACAAGACATTCATTCCGCTTTGTACTGGCCTCATCACAGCTGACGTCTTTGGAATACGCGCTCATGGTGAACGGCTCGTGATGACTCTGACCGGTCACGAAGGCCGCGTCACTTCGGTTTCGTACTCCCCTGACGGCCGTCTTATTGCCTCCGGTTCAAGTGATGGAACTGTACGCATCTGGGACACGCGCACTGGCGAAGAGGCAATGTATCCTCTTCAAAGTGGTGATGGTCCAGTCTGGTCTGTTGCATTTGCTCCAGATGGCAAGAGTCTTGCTTCAGCCAATGGTGCCCGTGTTGTATGTGTATGGAGCCTGATGGCTGGCCAGAAAATCCGGCTGCGGCTGCTTGGACACTCTGATGCGATCCTTTCCGTGGCCTTCTCTTCTGATGGGCGCCTTCTAGCGGCAGCATCGGCTGACACGACGGCAAGTCTCTGGAAAGTCAGAACAGGCCGGCTGATTGCTATACTTCGTGGCCACACAGGCGAGGTTAACGCTATAGCCTTTTCTCCAGACGGTAAATTTCTATCTTCGGGCTCGGACGATTGTACAATGCGGTTCTGGCGTTGTACGACAGGCAAGCTGTTGAAAGCCCCATTTAAGGGCATCAGGTCTAGTCTCTACAGCCTCTGCTTTTCGCCAACCGGTGGGAGGATGGCCTCGGGCTCCGGAGATGAGGGTCTAGAGCTGTGGCATACTCCAACGATGCGCAGGATCAAGACCCTTCAAGGTCATATGAACTCGATTCGCTCGGTCAGGTTTTCTCCGGATGGGAAGTCACTGGTGTCAGCCGCAGACGATCAGAGCGTTCGTCTTTGGGACTTGAGCGAGGCAGCAGGAGAACCTCCCTCGGTTGGCATCAATGGACACACTGCCAGAGTGAACTCTGCTGCCTTCTCACCAGATGGACTATACATCGCTTCCGCATCTGATGACCATACAATTCGCATCTGGCGCAGCGGAACTCGAAAACCCGCAGTTCAGGTCCCCACGGGTCACAGGCACTGGGTCATAGCGGTGGCGACCACCCCTGACGGAGCTTTTGTCGTTTCCGGCTCGAAGGACAACTCTGTCCGAGTCTGGAATGCGCGAACCGGCGAGCCAAGGTTTGGGCCGTTAATTGGGCATGGGGACGTCGTTTATTCGGTGGCCGTATCACCCGATGGACGCTTTATCGCATCGGCATCTGGGGACCGTAGTGCCCGACTGTGGGATGCACAAACTGGGAAGCCGGTTGGTGACCCTATGTGGGTTCATAGAGATGTTGTACACGTGGTAGCGTTTTCGGCCGATGCGCAGTGGCTAGCAACTGGATCCGGCGACCACACCGTGCTCGTTTTGGATGTTGCAACGCGGCGGCCTTTGACCCTTCGTCCATTGCGCTGTAGCGATGCCGTTTTCTCAGTTGCCTTCTCA
>Ga0247815_10003837_pt1 | contig 10697 bp, 8 predicted proteins | sample UWRJL194509B1_FD_181014 | JGI IMG/M metagenome (GOLD analysis project Ga0247815, IMG submission 181014) | Plant litter microbial communities from Arlington Agricultural Research Station in Wisconsin, United States - UWRJ-L194-509B-1 | ecosystem: Environmental > Terrestrial > Plant litter >... | reverse complement strand
GACATTGATATCGCCGAGCATATAACCTACTGTAGGGCCTAATCTGCCGATAAAGGGGCCAAGGACGCCATAAGGATGTTTTGCCATGATGCTGTTTTTTTAGTTACAGGGTTATGGGTTGATTATGAGCAAGATAGGAAGAGATACTGAAAGAAACAAGAGGGTGAGTAGAGAAAAGCAGTAAACAACAAAATTGTTACAATGTGTTGATATATAGCTGATTAAACATTGAAAAAGGTTTAGCGCCTACAACCGCCTATCAACCCCCTATCAATCCTCTTATAACAGCCTTAAAAATATTGTCTATCTATTATTCTTCAATACCTTTATTATAGGTCCTTATACTACTTAACCCTATTTAACTCGGTACCTGCTCCGAGGCGTCTCATTTCATACCAATAGAATACATCGATTTACAGCTATCCACAGATAAATTCAATATCTTTACCGCCAAACTTTCTAACCTATAATGAAACAAAATGTAATCGTCACTGGAGGTTCTGGTCAATTGGGACAGTGCCTGAATGATTTAGTATCGAAACAGAAGCAAAACTTTAACTATATATTTTTAGGCAGGGTCGACCTGGATTTTACCAATCAGGAACAAACCAAATCAGTATTTGAACAATATCAACCTATATACTGTATAAACTGTGCATCCTATACCGCTGTCGACAATGCAGAAGAAGCGCAGGACCAGGCATTCGAAAATAATACCTTTGCAGTTAAAAGATTGGCGGCTATTTGTGTGGAATATAAAACTACCCTAATTCATATATCAACAGATTTTGTTTTCAATGGTGATTCAAGTATTCCTTTAACAGAAGAACTGGCGACTAACCCTGTAAACGTATATGGTTTATCAAAGTTAAAAGGAGAACAGGAGATTCAGAAAGTGATGGAACAGTATTTCATTATCAGAACCAGCTGGTTATATTCAGAGAAAGCAAACAACTTTGTAAAAACGATGCTGAAGCTCGCACAAACCAGGGATCAGCTGACTGTGATTTATGATCAGGTAGGTACGCCAACCTATGCGATGGATCTGGCGAACGTCATTCTGAAAATAATTAATAATAACCTGACTGCTTACGGGTTGTACCACTACAGCAATGAAGGTGTAGCTTCCTGGTATGATTTTGCCAAAGCAGTCTTTGAGTTTGCTGAAGTAGATATAAACGTTTTACCAGTAGCATCTTCGGCATTTATTACCAAAGCGAGACGTCCGCATTATTCTGTATTGGACAAGACGAAAATTAAAAATTCTTTGGAAATTGAAATACCTTACTGGAGAGACAGTTTAAATACCTGCGTGCAAAACCTTTAATTTCAGGGTTTCCGTATTGTCAAATTTCTGAGTAATCAAATAATTTACCCTATATTTGTAATCCTAATCTAATAAAATTAACCTAATGAAAGTTGCCTTAATAACAGGTGTAACAGGACAAGACGGGGCATATCTGGCAGAATTTCTTTTGAAAAAGGGTTATTTTGTTCATGGCCTCAAAAGAAGGTCCTCTTTGTTTAATACAGAACGTATTGATCATCTTTACCAGGACCAACATGAAAATGGAGTTAATTTTAAATTGCATTTCGGCGATCTTACCGATTCTACTAATCTGATCCGCATTATACAGGAAACTCAGCCAGATGAGATTTATAATCTTGCTGCAATGAGTCATGTACATGTGAGTTTTGAAATGCCTGAATATACAGCCAATGCCGATGGTATTGGCACATTAAGGTTATTAGAAGCTATTCGGATTTTGGGTTTAGAGAAAAAAACCAGAATCTATCAGGCATCTACTTCAGAATTGTATGGTTTAGTACAGGCTGTACCTCAAAGTGAGTCGACCCCCTTTTATCCCAGATCACCTTATGCCGTTGCAAAGATTTATGGTTACTGGATAACGGTTAATTACAGAGAAGCATATGGTATGTTCGCATCAAATGGAATTTTGTTTAACCATGAAAGTCCATTAAGAGGAGAAACCTTTGTAACCCGTAAAATCACCAGAGCAGCTTGTAAAATTGCTTTGGGTTTACAGAACTGTTTATACCTGGGTAATCTGTCTGCACAAAGGGATTGGGGACACGCTAAAGACTACGTTGAAGCCATGTGGTTAATCCTGCAGCAAGAAAAAGCAGAAGACTTCGTGATTGCGACAGGGGTGACTACCACTGTTCGTGATTTTGTAAGAATGAGCTTTTTTGAATTAGGTATAGAAATTGAATTCTCTGGCAAAGATGAGCATGAAAAAGGCGTTATAATTGACGTTGATCAGGAGAAGATTGATGAATTTGGATTAAATGATTTGAACCTTAAACTTGGCACAACAGTTGTTAGGGTTGATCCAAAATACTTCAGGCCTACGGAAGTCGATTTATTACTGGGTGATCCAACTAAATCAAAGACTCAGCTGGGATGGGAACCGAAGTACGATCTGCCTCTGCTAGTGAAAGATATGATTCAATCCGACCTTCAATTAATGAAAAAACAGGAACACCTTAAAAGTGGTGGTTTCAGAACACTTAATTCTTTCGAATAATACTATTTAATACAATACCCCAATATGAATTTCAAAAAGGTCATTACCGCTTTATTATTTTTGATTATAGTTGCTTCTTCAGATGTTTTACTTGCTCAAACTAATTATTCGGATGTGAAGGTAGATGAACTGTCTGATACGCAGGTTCGCCAGTTAATGCAGCGTGCAGAATCGGTTGGATATAATGATGCTCAGCTGGAACAAATGGCTGCTGCACAAGGAATGCAGGCGGAAGAAGTTCCTAAGCTGAGAGCCCGTGTGGAAAAACTGAGAAAAGAGGGAGGAAATACTACCATTGATAAAGGCGGCGTTAAGACTCAAGAAAACGAATCCAATTCCAGATCTTTTAATAGATCTGACTCAGATGGCCGTCAAACTGTTAATCTTGCAGATCGTAGTGATGCTCAATTAAAAGATGCCTTTGGAAACCTAATACCAAAGATATTTGGTTCAGAATTATTTAAAAATGATAATATAACTTTCGAGCCGAATTTAAGAATGGCTACACCAAAAAATTATATTATTGGTCCTGATGATCAATTATTAATTGATTTGACTGGTGACAATGAAGCTAATTATAAATTACAGGTAAGTCCAGATGGTACTATCCGTTTACAATATGTAGGTATTATTTCGGTAGGAGGTTTGTCTATTGAACAGGCAACTTCAAAAATCCGCTCAGCAATGGGAGGAACTTATCCAGGTTTGAAAAGTGGACGTACCAACGTTGCTGTTAACCTTGGCAATATCAGGAGTATTAAAATTACTTTATTGGGCGAAGTGGTGAAACCAGGGTCTTATACCTTATCATCTCTATCTACAGTTTTTAATGCATTAAGTGCTTCAGGCGGACCAAATGATAATGGATCATTCAGAAAAATCCAGGTTATTAGAAATAATAAAATAGTATCAACTATTGACGTATATAATTTCCTTTTGAAAGGTATTCAAACGGGTAATGTTCGTTTGCAAGATCAGGATGTGATCAATGTGCCCGTTTACCAGACTAGAGTAGAGATGTCTGGTGAAGTGAAAAGGCCCGCATTGTTCGAAGTTCTTAATACTGAATCATTAGAGGATGTCATCAATTTTGCAGGAGGATTTTCTAATAAAGCGTATACTGCTAAAATTAAAGTATTGCAGAATACAAATAAAGAAAGACGGATAACGGATGTGAGTGCTGATGATTTTGGGAACTATAACCCATTAAATGGTGACAAATATATTGTGGAAGCTATCTTAGATCGTTTTGCTAATAGAGTGGAGATTAGTGGTGCTGTATTTCGTCCCGGACAATATGAACTAGAATCGGGTTTAACACTGAAACAATTGATTCAGAAGGCTGAAGGATTAAAAGAAGACGCATTTTTAAATAGGGGTTATATTTCCAGATTAAATTCAGACAACAGCCTTTCATTAACTTCTTTCGATGTTGCGAAAATCATAAATGGTACAGAGCAGGATATTATATTAAGAAGGGAAGATAAAGTTACTATATCCTCTATTTTTGATTTGCGTGATGAATATAAAGTTGATATTAAAGGTGAGGTAAGATTACCAGGTACTTTCGAGTACGCTGAGGGAATGACACTTCAATCACTTATACAAATGGCTGGTGGTTTTAAAGAAGGTGCAACGCCAAACCGAATAGAAATTGCGAGAAGAATAAAAAATGGTGATGCAAGTTCAAGATCTGCAAAAACTGCAGATATTATAAATGTTAATATTGATAGAGATTTAAGTTTACAAGATTCGATGCTTGTTTTACAACCGTTTGATATCGTTTCAATACGAAGTGCAGAGGGATACCAAGTTCAACAGCAGGTTAAAGTAGAAGGAGAAGTCCTTTACCCTGGTATTTATACCGTTACGAGGAAAGATGAGCGTATTTCAGATATCATAAAACGTGCAGGTGGCTTAACATCACTTTCATTTGCCGAAGGAGCCTCACTTAAAAGACCAGGTACTAAAATAGAAGCTACAAAAGCAGAAACTGATAAAAATAAAAATGCAATTGATCAGTCTGAAGAGGATAAACAAAAGTTAGCTAATTTGAAGAGGATTCAGCTGGGGGTTGGTGTGAAAGACACTGCTCAACTCGAAGAAGAAGTTAAGAGTTTAGAAAGTGATCTTGTAGGTATTGATTTGGTGAGAATATTAAAAAAGCCAGGTTCAAAATCTGATTTATTTCTTGAAGATGGCGATGTAATCAGAGTTCCTAAACAGTTACAGACCGTAAAGGTTACTGGCGAAGTTTTAAAGCCTATTAGTGTTATATATAGCGGTAATAAAACTATGAAACAGTATATCAATGGAGCAGGTGGATTTACATATAACGCTAATAAAAAAGGTGCATATATACAATATGCCAATGGAGCAGTAGATGCAGGAAGTAGTTTTCTATTCTTTAATAACTATCCTAAGGTTAAGCCTGGAGCCGAAATTTTTGTTCCTAAAAGAGCGCCAAGAGATAAAATTGGCATCCAAGGATGGGTAGGATTGGGAACGGCTGTGGCCTCAATGGCAGCAATAATTGTGAGTTTGTTGAGGTAATATGAGGGAGACAGTATTTTCAATATTATTACTTGAATCATGTATAAGAGCAACAAGCCATGCAACAGTTAGATAAAATGGATAATTATAGAATAAATAATGATTCTTCTTTTTTTGAGATTATCATTCTAATTAAAAGATGGATAAATTTCCTAATAAATAAATGGCTTACCCTGTTCATTATTGCCTTTATAGGTTCGATCTGTGGGATCCTGTATAGTCTTAATACGAAGCCCTTATACATAGCATCAAGTACTTTTGTAGTTGAAGAAAGTAAATCCGGAGGTTTGGGTCAGTATGCTGGAATCGCTTCAATGATGGGAATAGATATAAATTCAGGTGGAGGGGGTATTTTTCAAGGTGATAATTTACTTGAGCTTTATCAGTCAAGATTAATGATCCAAAAAGCTTTGTTGACTAGGATAAGTATTGAGGGTCGCAAAGATTCGTTAATAAACATTTATATTAAATTTAATGAATTAAGAAAAATATGGAATAAAGCTCCAGCTCTTAAGAATATAAAATTCAATTTAAATAATGAACAAAAATTTAACCGTATTCAAGATAGTCTTATTGGGAGAATCGCTAATGATATAAAGTTGAAATACTTAAATGTTAGCAAGCCAGATAAAAAACTTAATATAATAAAAGTAGATGTTAGGTCAAATAATGAACTATTTTCTAAATTATTCAATGATGTTATTGTAGATAACGTCAATGATTTTTACGTTCAAACAAAGACAAAAAAAGCTATGGACAATTTGTTAATTTTGCAACATCAAACTGATTCAATAAGGAGAGAACTTAACAGGGCTATATCGGGAGTTGCGACATCAATTGACGCAAATCCTAATGCTAATCCTTCTAGACAGTTTTTAAGGGTTCCTTCGCAAAATAAGCAGATTGACGCTGAAGCTAATAAGAATATATTAGTCGAATTAGTCAAAAGTTTAGAAATGTCTAAAGTCTCATTAAGGCAAGAAACACCACTGATTCAAATAATTGATCATCCATATTATCCCCTGGAGGTGAAAAAATTCGGATTGCTTAAAGGAGTGGTATTAGGTTTTTTCTTATTCCTTTTCATTGGCATTATCGTATTGGTTTTAAATAAAATTTATAAAGACATAATAAATGAACAATAATTATAAAATTGCTGTAATCGGCTTAGGTTATGTAGGTTTACCTTTAGCTGTTGAATTTGGGAAAAAGTTTGATACTGTAGGATTTGATATCAATGTGGACAGAATCAAAGAACTAAGGAATGGTCTAGACAGAACTCTTGAAGTAGATACTGCTGGTCTTGAATTAGCAACAAAACTAAATTATGCTGACAATGCGGAAGATCTGCTCTCCTGCAATATTTATATAATTACCGTTCCGACTCCGGTTGATAAATATAATAAACCAGATTTGACCCCACTAATTAAAGCAAGTACTACTGTAGGAAAAGCTTTGAAAAAAGGAGATATTATTATATATGAATCTACGGTATATCCTGGAGCCACTGAAGATGAGTGCGTTCCTGTTTTGGAAAAAGTGTCTGGACTTAAGTTTAATGTAGATTTTTATGCTGGATATTCACCTGAAAGAATCAATCCAGGAGACAAGGAACATACGGTGTCGAAGATTTTAAAAGTTACTTCTGGATCAACTGCGGAATCTGCAGAAATTATTGATAATCTTTATAAAAGTATTATTACTGCAGGTACTTTTAAAGCTTCATGCATCAAAGTAGCTGAGGCTGCTAAAGTGATTGAAAATTCGCAAAGAGATATTAATATTGCTTTTGTGAACGAACTAGCAAAGATTTTCAATTTATTAAATATTGACACTGCTGAAGTTCTTGAGGCAGCCGGTACTAAATGGAACTTCTTGAAATTTAAACCGGGTCTTGTTGGAGGTCATTGTATTGGTGTAGATCCGTATTACCTAGCCCAAAAAGCTCAGGAAGTGGGATATCATCCGGAAATTATTCTTGCAGGCCGAAGACTTAATGATAGTATAGGCTCTTATGTCGCCGATGAGTCAATTAAGTTAATTGTAAAAAAGCAAATCAATGTAAAAAACGCAAAAGTCCTTGTAATGGGAATTACTTTCAAAGAAGACTGTCCAGACGTAAGGAATACAAAGGTTATAGATATAATTAATGAGCTTAAAAATTACCATGTAGATGTGACAATCTTAGACCCATGGGCTGATAAACAGAGTGTAAATCATGAGTACGGACTTGATATAATCAATGACTTAGATGAATCATCCGTAAAAGAATTTGATTGTATAATTCTCGCTGTAGCTCACAAAGAATTCTCGAGTATTAATTTACAAGATATTAAAAAAGAGTCCTCAGTGGTTTTTGACGTTAAAGGTTTCTTTCCTAAAGAACAAGTAGACAGAAGATTATAAAATATGATAAACAAAATAGAGAATAGTTCATTTCTGATCACCGGAGGTGCTGGGTTCATTGGTTCAAATATTGTTAATTATCTTTTGGCAAATAATGCTAAAAGGGTGAGAGTTCTGGACAACTTCAGTAATGGATTTAAAAAGAATATTGAGCCATTTATGAGTCTTCCAAACTTTGAACTATTTGAAGGCGATATACGAAGCTATGATGATTGTTTGAAAGCTTGTAATGGTATTGATTATGTATCTCATCAGGCTGCTCTGGGATCTGTCCCAAGGTCAATTAAAGATCCTGTTACCACCAATGAAGTAAACATCTCTGGATTTTTAAATATGTTGCTTGCCGTAAAAGAAAGTGGGATTAAAAGGATGGTGTATGCAGCTTCATCTTCTACTTATGGTGATAGTAAAGTATTGCCAAAAGTTGAAGATGTAATAGGTAAACCTCTTTCACCTTACGCGGTTACTAAATATGTAAATGAGCTATATGCTCATGTATTTGCCTTGAATTACGGTATTGAAACTATTGGTCTGAGGTATTTTAATGTTTTTGGGCCAAAACAGGATCCTAATGGTGCTTATGCTGCTGTTATTCCATTATTCATCCAGGCAATCCTTGATAATAAGGCTCCTTTTATAAATGGTGACGGAGAACAGACTAGGGATTTTACCTATGTCGACAATGCTGTTCAGGCTAATGTTTTAGCGATGCTAAGTGATAATGAATCTGCAGTGAACCAAATATATAATGTAGCTGTCGGGGATAGAACATCAGTTAAGCAAATGTTTGATATTTTGGCAGCTGTAGAAAATAAAGATTTAAAGCCAGTTTTCAGAGAAGGTCGGCAAGGAGATGTAAGAGACAGTCTTGCAGATATCCAAAAAGCCAGGGAACTCATCAATTATAATCCTAAAATTAATTTCAAAGAGGGATTGAAAATTACCTACCAATGGTATAAAGATAATCAAGAATTTATCCATCAAAAGTAACGGAATGATAAATGTAACTAAACCTAATCTCCCTCCGATGGAGGAGTACATCGAGATTTTAAAAGGTATTTGGGATCGAAATTGGCTAACTAATAACGGCCCTTTAGTCAATGAGCTTGAACTAAAATTAAAGGACTATTTAGACTTGAAGCATATGCTGTATTTGTCTAATGGGACAATAGCATTGCAAATAGCTCTCAAGACGTTAGATCCAATGAAGACAGAAATTATAACAACTCCTTTTTCATACGTAGCTACTACTTCCAGTATTATTTGGGAAGGCTTTGATCCCGTATTTGTTGATATAAGTCCCGAAACATTAAATATTGATGTTTTAAAAATTGAGCAGTCAATTACAGACAAAACAGGTGCAATACTTGCAACACACGTATTTGGTAATCCGTGCAATATTGATGCAATTGAAGAAATTGCTCATAAGTACAATTTACGGATCATTTATGATGCTGCTCATTGTTTTGGTTCTGAATATAAAGGTAAATCTGTATTTCAATATGGTGATATCAGTACTACAAGTTTTCATGCAACTAAGCTTTTTCATACGACAGAAGGAGGTGCTGTATTTACAAAAGATACAGAATTACTAAAAGTGATGTCTCATATGAGGAATTTTGGCCATAATGGTCCAGAGGACTTTCAAGGTGTTGGTATAAATGGCAAAAACTCTGAATTCCATGCAGCAATGGGATTATGCAACTTAAAAATTGTAGATGATATTTTAAATAGCAGAAAGGAACTATCAAGTATATATGACAAATACCTGGACAACTCGCGACTCACTAAGCCCAAACTGGAAAAAAATTCTAAATTCAATTATGCATATTATCCTATAATTTTCAAAAATGAAGAAGAATTATTGAAAGTAGTTAGTGAATTAAATGGTAATTATATTTATCCAAGGAGATATTTTTATCCTTCTTTAGACACTTTAAAATATTTAAATAATCCACAACAATGCCCGATCTCTCAATCAATTTCCAAAAGAATTTTATGTTTACCTCTTTATTACAAGATGAGACATGAGGAAGTTGAAATGATATCAAGGATGATTTTAAGAATATTAAATAATTAGATGAAAGCTCATTTTAAAAAAATACTTATAATAAGTGACAACGTATTTTTATGTAAACAATTGTCAAATATTTTGGATGAAACAATTGAGAACAATGCATTTGATTCTACATATAAATTTGCTTGTTCAATTTACTCAAATCATAAAGAATTTGAAGAGACCTTAAATAGTCCAATATTGGTCCTTGACTTAAAGGTCGAAAAGAATGTACTTTCATTAGCTGAATATGATCTTATTTTATCTATACATTGTAAACAACTATTCCCGGACTCTTTACTAAATTCTGCAAAATGTATAAATATTCATCCAGGTTATAATCCTATCACAAAAGGATGGTATCCACAAATTTTTTCGATTATTCACGGTTTGCAATTAGGTGCTACTATTCATGAAATGACAGCCGACCTGGATGATGGACCCATCATCGATCGTATAGGGGTGGAAAGTGAAGCTAGTGATAATTCTTTAACAGCGTACAACCGTGTGCTGGAAGCAGAAATAAAACTCTTTAGAGACAATATACCACACATCATCAGTAATGAATACAAGACATTCATTCCAAGTGAGGAGGGTAACTTATTTTTAAAAAAACATTTCAAAGCTATGCAGGAAATAGACTTATCTGAAATTCTAACTTTTAAAGAAGCGATAGATAGGTTAAGAGCGTTTACACATCCTCCATTTTCTAATATTTATTTTATTGATGATAATGGAGTTAAAAATTATATCGAAATAAAAATTACAAAGAATGGTTCCTAAGATTAGTGTATGTGTAGTAACTTACAATCATTCTGAATTTATCACTAAATGTTTGGAAAGTATCTTATCACAAGAAACGGACTTTTTTATAGAATTAATTATTGGTGAGGATAATTCGCCAGATGGAACTAAAAACATTATAGAGAGTTTTTTCAGATCTAGAGAACAGCCTCAGAATTTCAGTATTTTGAAGTTATATAATGAAGTAAATATTGGTATGAATAGAAACTGGAGAAACGTTGTAGAAAAAGCGTCTGGTGAGTACATAGCAATCATTGAAGGTGATGATTTCTGGAATGATGACAATAAAATTGATTCTCAAATCAAATTTTTAGAATCTAATAAAAGTT
>Ga0247815_10003836_pt1 | contig 10698 bp, 10 predicted proteins | sample UWRJL194509B1_FD_181014 | JGI IMG/M metagenome (GOLD analysis project Ga0247815, IMG submission 181014) | Plant litter microbial communities from Arlington Agricultural Research Station in Wisconsin, United States - UWRJ-L194-509B-1 | ecosystem: Environmental > Terrestrial > Plant litter >... | reverse complement strand
CAACGTACAAGTGTGCCGTGGCGCCGATGAGCTTGACGCCACGCTCAAACGCCTGATGATACGGCTTGGCGCCTTTGAACGAGGGCAAGAATGAATGATGGATGTTGATGATACGGCCGCTGTACTTCTGGCAAAGGCTCGGGCTGAGAATCTGCATGTACCGCGCCAGCACAATCATCTCAATGTTGTGCTCTTCCGCCAGCCGTACTGTCTCCCCTTCTGCCCACTCCTTTGTCTTCCCAGCAGCCGGGTCGACCGGAAGGTGGAAGAAGGGGATGTTGTGCGCCGCCGCCAGCGGCGCGTAGTCTGGGTGGTTCGACACAATGAGAGGAACGGTGATGGGCAGCGCGCCGCTCGAGATGCGGAATAGGAGGTCATTCAGGCAATGGCCTATCTGGAGAACGAAGAACCACGGTGCAGCCCATGAGCCTCAGTTCAAGCTGAAGTAATAGGAACCAACCTTAGACACCATGATCAGTGTTCGCGGCTTCTCCTCTGCGCCATAGATGTTGACGTGGACCTCGGCCGCTGTCGCGAACTCGCTGTCGAACTCGTCCTTGATGCGTCTATGAAAGTCCGCACGTTGCTCTGGGTCCTTCTTCGCTGGCGTGTCCTCCGTCGCGGCAGGTGTGTCTGGCTCAGGTTCTGATGCATGTACACGCATGAAGAACGTCCCCGTGGTCGGGTCGCCGAACTGTGCCGAGTCCATAATATTCATGTTGCGCCGCGACAAGAAGCCTGACACGGCATGTACGATACCAGGACCATCGGGTCCAGTCAGGGTGAGAATGATCGAGGGCGGGCGTGGTGCAGAGGATGAAACCTTGGGCTTGATCTTTGCTGGAAGAATGGACCCAGTCACGGTGGTCTGGTAGCCTCGTGAGACCGTGACGCGCGAGAAAAAGGGAAGGGCAACGAGTCGACTTGCATTGCGGGCAGTAGTGGCGAGCATAGTTGCGTCAACAGGCAGGTGGGAGAGGGATCAGACGTGGACGGGCGAGAGGGCAAGACAAGAGTGTCGGACGTGGCAGTCGCTGTAACCCAAATTCGCGTTGTCGGCCGAAGAGCGAGCTGCCTGCCACATCAGCAATGTGCCACGGCGACACCTTGGATAATGCATACCGCAACGTAGATGCTGTATCAGGCTTGGCCGAGAGTAGACTGCAACAAGCAGTCGGATTTGGAGGAAGAGGAGCTTCGGGTGGACGCCGGCACACTCTGCACATCTTCATCCGATAAGATTAGATTGTGAATCAGCATAACGCGGACTGCATGGGGATTTCCAAATTACAACTTCTCGTAAGGAAGACATGTAGACTATGAATCTATGTACGGAAATACGATTGTTCATATTCATTACTGCGCTGGCCTTGCAGACGCTGCGGCTGCTGCGTCGCGCACCTCCTTCCTCCTCATCACTACGGTGAGGACTGCCATTGTGCCGCAAGACAGCACAGTCCATGCAATCAGGATGCCGTAGTTCCGACCCACTGCAAAATCATTAGTTCTAGGCCAGACAAAGCTCGAGCGAGCAACGTACGATGGTTCTTTGTGTCGAAGAGGAGCGTCCGTACAATCTGGCCGACGTTGTAGAATGGCATTGCATAACCGTAGCGGAAGATGCCTGGCAGCACTTGGATGGGGACTGTGCCGTATGGGTCAGTATAGGCAATGAGGCCAGCGTAGAAGTCCACGTACAGAATGCCACCGACACGTTGGTAATGATCCAAAGCAGCAGGAAGTACGGAATGAAGCGGGGCGTGAGGAGCGTGATGAGGGCTTCGACGGCAAGGCCGAGGGCAGACATGCCGAGGAAGCTGCTGATCCAGTACAAGACGAAGCCGCCGTCGCCGTAATAGCGAGAGAACGGCACCTGGAAAGCGAGCGAGACGAACGAGTAGATCCAGCTCATGAAGAAGTCTGCAATAAATGGTCAGATCGAGACGAGATGCAGAGTACTGGTGGACCCACAAAGAATGAATGGTACCGCAAAGCGGATGATAAGGAGTGAGCGGAGGTTTAGGAGAGTATTAAGGCCAGTTCCTGTGCGGACGCCAAAGTTCATCATGGCGACAACGAAAGAAATGACGAGGAGGTAAATGAGACTGCAATCACAGGTTAGCCAAATGTTATCCACAATGCTTATCGCGGGACATACCCAACGAAGTCGACAGCTGCAGCCACAGGAACATCGAATGGCCGCAGGTCCTCAGTGTGCCAGCCGACAGGGCGAGTGATAAGAGCCGGTGCCGCAGCTAACAAGCCGCCAATGTCGGCCGTGCCAGCGAGGTTTCGTGCGTTCGTTTCGGCAAACTGTTCCACGAATCGTTCGAGTGCTGGAGTCAGTTGTGGGGTGACAAGCCGTGGTACGGCGTTCTCATTGCGCGCGGTGGTAATGTAGAGTGTGATCGCGTTTGTGGCGTTGTAAGTGGTGCTGCGCGAGGTGACTGCGTTTTGAAGATCTTGCGACGCGCCAGCCGATACGACAACCGCTCCCCAGGCCCTCTCATCGATAACGTGGTGTTTTGCGGCTTCGGCATCGGCAAATTCACCCTGGGCGGCAATGACATATGACAGCTGGACATTGCGGCCCGTCACTTGAGGGGAGGTGAACAGCGCTCGGACCGCCTGGCCCACCGCGCCGCCGTCAAGGTCGATAACGGCAATGTCGAGATTATGTGCGTGCTGTGGTGCTCTCCAGAACGCTCCCCAATCTATAAGTTATCCGCCACCACGATAGTGGTTAGCATTCATGTCACGCCACGGATGAACTTCACGCCGCGACGTACAGATGGAGAGAATTGGGAGGACGGCGAGCATGGTGATGATGGTACCGCCGATGAGACCCTTCTTGAAGCCTGCTACAGGCCCTGCGATCTCTGGGTCGCTCCAGGAGTGCGTGAATGGCGTGGGCCGTCCGCGCGGTACCGGAACCTCTCCTTTTTCGGGGTCGGCTGCTTTTCCAGTCGCGTCGTTCGTCGGCGTCCTCGTTGGACCACCATCGCTGGAGGAAGATGACCTGCGAGACATTTCTGCGAGCAGGAAAGTGTTGGTAGGAAGGCAGGTGGAGGGAGGGAGGGGATGCAAAGCACGACGGTCGCTGTCACCGGCCCACACGCATAATATATCCGGATCCACCGCCAGATACGGATTGGCTGACGCAGCGAGCCTCACGGTGGCCCGAGGCACAACTTGCACGACGGCGGCCCGCCGGTCTATTCTTGTGCCATCTGTCAACACGAATCACGCTACTCCGGCGATTTGTCCAGGGTGACATACAGCCCGGGCAAAGTTTGCGAGCTGAGAAACCGTCAGTCATCCTCGTGCAGCAATGATTGCGCGATGCCGTCTGCTGCGCCACCGCTGCTCAGCTATGCCCCCACTGTCTGTAGGGCATATGACCCAAGTTCAACAGAGATTTAGTAATTGTGTACCCTGTGTGATTGGAGCCATTGGGGTCGAGTCAGACTGACGTCGCGTAGAACCTTCCACTGTGGCCGATAACACCCATGCAAGACAGAGAGCATTCGCCGACTACTGATACATCACACCAACAATAGAATACACATTGACAGATGCCGGAGCAGACTACCATCCGCGGTGGTTCAAAGCGAACAAGTCACCGGCTCAACCTTCGCAATAAGTCCGCGGCACCGACCGCCTCCTCGCCCTTGTCCGCGGCTACCGTTTTGAGCCCTTCCACGGTGATCGCAAGATCACCTGGCTCAGGTGCCGTCCCACCCGTTCTCAACTCAAGCAGCCAACGGGCTACGAACACCGCGCTCTTTGCCCACTCGCTCGAATGAAGCGGCTCGCGCATGCCCAGTTCAACGGCCGCCCGGTGATATGTGGCCGCAGCTGCCCGGTCCTCGACGAACTCGTATAAACCCGCGATCTTGAGATGCAGGTTGACGTCGCTCGGGATCACGCAAAGCAGTGCGCGGCGGTAACATGTTATGGCCTCGTGCGGCTTGTTGAGATCCTGATAACACGTTCCGAGTGCCTTCCAGACGCGGACCTCGTATGGACCTAACGTCGTCGCGCGTTGGTAGTAGTGCAGTGCGTACTGTTGCATATTGAGGAACTCGTACGCTTGCCCGAGGCCGTACCACCCGCGATAGTCCTTGTTGTCGAGCTCGACCGCGTGCCGGTACGCCTCGATCGCCGCGTGCGAGTTCTTCATCTCGAGATATTCATGTCCGAGAAGTGTCCATGCTGGCACGTAGCTTGGATTGAGCTGCACAGCGCGTCGGTAGTATTTGGCAGACTTTTCGTGCTCGCCGCGCAAACTGTAGTGCGTGCCAGTCAGATAACACGCCTCTGGCGTATTCTTGTCGAGCTTCATAAAGTCGTGTGCAAGCTTGCTGAGTTTGAGCTTCTTTTGTGTCACATACAGGATGTTGGAGTATGCATCGACGATATCCAGGCGGTGCGGGTCGAGTAGCAGTGTCTTGTCGTATAGCCGCTCCGCGATGTCGTAGTCGCGCTGGTAGTACGCGAGCAGCGCGCGCTGTCCCATCAGATAACCGCTCTCGGGGAAGTTCGCGATAAGCTCGTCAGCGAGCTTGGCGTCGCGATCTATCGGCGCCTGGGTTTCGTTGGCCATCTTGACACAGAAGATGAGGCGCAGTGGGTGGTCCGGTAGCAGGTGCAATGTCTCTTCGACTTCTTTGCGATCGCCAAAGCATTTGACCATTTGTAGCCATGCGCCCCAGTTCCATGGGAAGGCGTTGAGTGAAGCGATGAGTGCTGCAAGGGCCTCTGTGCGCCGTTTCAGCCGGAAGAGGAGAACACCTTTCCTGCGCGATGTTAGTCGAGTGTAGGTAGAAAATGACTATCACGCACAGGAAGAGCAAGAAAGGGTCCGTTGTTTCGCGGATCTCGTCCAGTAACCTCGCTGCCTCGTCGTTGAGTGGCGTGACAGGTTTATATCGCGAGCCTGTTCAAGTCAGTCGTTGAAGCACATCGCCAAACAGTCACGAAACTTACTGTCCAGAGCATGCCACTTATTCAAAGCGCGTCGTTCACTACTCTGTGTGGCCCATTCAGCTTGCGCACACAAACCAAAGACGCACGACTTGCCAAGTACTTCGCGTACATGTTCAGAAACATCGCCTTGGAGCCACGGCACTTGTCCAATTTCAGCGCACACCGCTCGAATTCACGATTATCGAATAGTTGTTGGCAGAACCCAACGACATCTTCCTCGTCACCATCATACTCGTTCTCGATGTACTGCGACTCGGCAGCCTCGGCAAGAAGATCAAAGCCGTCGGAAACGCGCCGACGTGCGGGTGTTGAGGTATGGAAAACAGGAGATGTGGCTGAGGCAGGCGACCGGCGCTGGTCAGCTGGTAGGCTCATGAGTAGATCTGCTAGCCTTAGGAAACGGACGTTAGTCCACGCGCAATATTCACTTGGGCTGATGCGTGCCATTTGGATGTTTCGCCGAGGCGTCTTTCGGAGCAGTCGTGGATGGCCGCGCGCAGAGCTGTGACGTTGATCTGCATTGCGGATCGCGGAATGAGAAGACAAGCCGCGGCGCGCTTTCGCACTCCGCCACATAGTCATGCGGGATTGAACCGCACCTTAACCAACATGGAAATGAGACCCGCCCAAAGTCCAGATACTATTAGCTACAGCTAGCTACGCGCAGTTTTGTTGCTCAGCGCTGAGGCTACCTCTCAACACTGACCAGCTCTATTACTTCAAGTCCCAAACCTCCCGCTTCTGCATTCTCCAACACAAATGACGCTCGTCCCAGTCCGACCTCTCCGCGAGCGCGAGCATACGCTCTAACTGTACGGGTTCAGGTACCACAAACGAAACCCCTGCAAATGTCAACTCGTCCAGCCTCCGATCGCCGTACCGCAAGAACCGTTCAACGAAGCTGCATATGAGCTCAGGCGTCGTTGTCGTTGGGTACGCCGGCACCGGAACCCGTCCCGCAAACCGCAAAGTCCTTAGTGCCGGACATGTGAGGACGCGTGGTGTCCGTGACGACGAGTCGGCCTCCGCCACGGCATTCGTATTGTTTGTCTCTACACAGTCTGGTGGCACGTCGCACAGAACAAACGCCGTACAATTGGCCGCTCTCCCATGTGCAATTGGCCGCATAGTGTATATCGTGAGGTGTGTTACCGATAACATTGGTGGGAGGTTCTGCTCGAACACCTCTGCGTCGAAAGCGAGCTCGGACAAGAGGAGTCGAGTGCAGTTGGTGAACACACTCGAGTCGAGAATCGCACCGATTCCGAGACCGGTTACGGCACGCATGGGTGGGACAGATGCGCCAGGTGTCGGCGGGTGCGAGGTCGGTCCTGTGGCGCAGGCTCGTACCAGGTCGTAAATGTCGTGCTCGGTGTCAAATAGAAATAGATTCATGCTGAATATTGCGTATGGCGGCTCTGGCTGGACTGATTGTGTTGTCGAGCCTAAGGAGATGACACGAGCGGTGAATCCGGGGGTGTCTTCATCGGTGGCGTCGAGCCCACATATCGTGCGTAGGATCGGTCCCTGGTCCGGTGCGAACGCCGCGCGCCGGTACGCGACACTGACGGAAGGTACTCCTGTACAGTCGACTGCGGCAAGAAATCGATGCGGCTCTGCGTCAGTGCTTGCTGGGACAAAGTCAAGCTTGCGGAGAGTGTTGGGGAAGCGGATGCGCGGGCTCGACGGAGGTCGATGGGCAGTTTCATTCCAGTGCTCGACCTCGATGACGAGTTCTTCAACGGTAGGAAAGAGCCTTGCTATGACTGCTAGGTCGTCTTCTTCAAGTCCTCTGGATGGGCAGAATCGCAGGTGGGTGACGTTGACAAACGCTGCGGCCGACCACTGCACGGCGTCAAGGTTGCAGTGTAGTTTCAAGAAGTGGAGAGCAGGAGCTTCTCCTTGGAACAGCTGGATGGCCGAGTCCTCTTCGCTGTTGAACCATCCGTCCGAGTCTAGCAGGCTAAACGAGCGAAGGAGTGGCGCAGGCCGGGCCAACGCGATGGCGACCCGGTTGGCTATTGCCCGCCCGTTGCTCGTGTTGGTCACAGAGAGGTTCAAGACCAGCTTGACACAGCGGTGTAGGTTCTCCTCGAGCGCACTGCAGAGCTCTGCGAGACAGCGACTCCCAATGCGCAGGTCGAGACTGAGCGGACGGTTCTTGGACAAGGCCAAGATAGCCTCTAGCGCAGCCCGATCACGGAACTTGCGGGCGTCGAATTGAACATCACTCCAAATTTCTGGCGAGGATGAGAGCACTTGCTGCCACCGGGTGCACACGAGCGCGAGTGGCCGGCGTTGGCGTAACGGTACCCACGCGAATATACCCGCAAGGATCTCGGCCGGCAGACAGGAGATTGTAAGTCCGACGTTGTGTGCGTCTGCAATGTCGTCGAGCTCGTCATGGACGACGCGCAGGATCGCTGCACGCAAGTCTTGTAGCGTGAACCGCGCGTCAGGGAACCGGCCTTCGCTCGCTGCTTCAGCCGATCCTTCTCGCCAGGCCTCACGCACTAAAGCTCGCAGGCTGGTGGACGTGCCGTCTAGCGAGAAGCCAATTGCGGCGGGTTCGCTCATGGCGCGTGCGTGTCGGGAAGTGAGCGTCAAAGGGGCAAAGCTAACGGCCGATCGCCGCTAAACCCCGGCTCTATCCGCCCAGGCCCCATGAGTAAGATGAACAGGTTCATTCTTCGCTGTCTGGTGTTGTTAATGAAACTTAATCGTCGAGTATTTCGGGAATTCTGGAGGAGGTCACCGGCGGTGGCAACTTTGGCTCGAAGCAGACGTCAGGTCGCCTTTGTTACTAAGGCAAGCAGCTTGAGCTTCTCGTCAACAAGGACAGTCGCATGGTACGCCACTCTTAAGTTACTTGACATCGAGATCTGTTTGTCGCAATGAAGTTCACGGACGCTACTAGCCTGAGATAGGAGCAACGAGGCGATATCAGGAAAGTCTGGAACCGGTCATAGTAAAGCATCTTATGACCTAGTAATACCTCGATGCGCACCCAGTGTGATCCAGATCGAGGGTAGTTGACATGAAGGGGGCATACGCCTGAAGTTAGACATGCGGAGATGCAGCTGAACGGCCTCAAGAGACCGGCCTGATGAAGCCCACATGCTGGCTAAGTTTAGCAAGCTCACAGGAATGTCAGGGCAGGACGAGCAAACGGCCAAGCTTAGCCATATGCACTAAATGTACTCCAAGCTAGGGAGAAGAGGGAGGACACGATTTCGGCGGAGCTCGAAGCGCGTCAGCGCTCAGCAAATCCGTTGACTAAACCTGCTAATCAGTCTCTACGCAGCTTTATGCACACCTTAATCCATTTAATACTTGTACAGCGCCGGATCTACTAGGTCATGTAGGTTCATCAAAGTTGTACATCTCACATGTCAAGACTTGTCGACCTACGCGGTTGAACACGCTCTAATAACTCGGCCCTCAGTCAAGAGCTCTACTGTGTCCGACTAAGTGCCTAGTGGAAGTTGTCGGTCATAACTGATCCGGTAGGTCAAAGAGGCTGGGGAAGAGCGGCCGATCACCGAAACTCCGAATCCGCTGCAACACAGGCGCTCGCCCGCCTGACCTCCTACGCCCGCATCGACCGACCACAGCGCAATTCGGCATACTTGTCGCGGCACCCATTCTTCAGCTGTCTTATTATTGACCCAACACTGGCGGAGACTCAATGTCGCCTTTGCCGACGGAGCCACCAGCACCTGCTGTTTCGGTCGCCGCAGGTATCGTCATCGGCCTAGTGTCGTCGTTAATACAGAGCCTCGGCTTGACCATCCAGGTTCGTTATTTACCACCTAAGCTACTCGCGCGCGCATATTCTTACAGAATTTGTATATCTTTTTGTATAGCGCAAGAGTCATGTCCTCGAGGAAGCGCTTCCAGAGGAACGCCGACGCGCTGAGCATAAGCGGCCGCTCTGGTTGCTCGGATTCGCCATCTTCATCTCGTCCAATGTTCTCGGATCCGTGTTTCAAATTGCAGCCTTGCCAGTGGTTATTCTCGCCCCACTCGGCGCAGTATCCCTGTTATGGAACGCCGTGTTTGCCCGCATTCTGCTCGGAGACGTCTTCACCAGCCTTATGGCCATTGGCACCCTGCTTATCGCCGCAGGTGCTGTCCTTATTGCGGTCTTTGGCGTCGTGCAGGAAGCCAACCATTCGCTCGAGGAACTCCTCGAATTGTTGCGGCGGCCAGCATTTGTAGTCTACTTTTCGCTCCTTACCTTCGCGGTTCTCGTTGTCATCGTCTCGGTGAGCACATGTGATACACTACCTGCAACGTTATCACTTACAATTCTTCAGACACACATCACAGAGCACACACTGCCTGCAATCGCATTGCCTTCGTCACCCAAGGACACCGATGTCGAACTACCGACCACGTCTGTTGATACAAATGAGCGCACGCCCCTCATTCCAAACAAGATCGACATTACAGCTGCTCGCGCCTCTCCAGCACCGTCGATTATCCTTGTCAATCCGCCTTTGCAGCGCAAGCGCACACTCGTCGCCTTATCCTACGCCAGCCTTAGCGGCATCCTCAGCGGGATGTGCATTATCTTTGCCAAAGCTGGTGTCGAACTGCTGCTGCTTACTATCGGAGGCAAGAACCAGTTCTGGCGTTGGGAGTCGTGGGTTCTCGTCGGCGGTCTTGTCGTCGTCGCTCTGCTGCAGGTGCGTCAGGAAGATTGTCCCAGTTATCAGTTATTGACTCTCTTCATAGCTATGGTATCTGCACAAGTCGTTGGTCCTGGCCGCACCTACCTTGGTCTGCCCTCTGGCCTTCTGCTTCTACAACCTGTCGTCGATCCTCAACGGCCTCATCTACTTCGACCAGTTCTCACAACTATCGCCGTTACAGATTGGTCTTGTCTGCCTCGGAATCTTTGTACTCCTCTCCGGTGTCGGCGCGCTCAGTGCGCGTGAACACGGAATCGAGATTGGCACGTGGTTTGAAGGTGGTGACGCCCTCGACGCCGCGATCATCGACGATGACGAGGAGGGCGTCCCACAGGCCGACATAACCGTCACCTCGCCTGGCCCGCGCGACAGCCGTAGCGTTCACTTTGCATACCCGCTCTCGCCACCACTCATGTCCCCGCGCCCAACGTCATCGTCTGCGCCAGTCACAGACGACGACCATACCGAATTCCCAAACATGACCATGAGCGACACACTTCCCGACCGGCCGACAGCCCACACCAGGGTGCCGTCCGCACCGTCACTCGGATTACACGGCCGCCGCCGCTCGGGACTGTTCCCGGAATCCGCCAGTGTGGCACATCCGCACGGACAACCGGCGTCGAGTTTCGGCGCAGGCGGGTTGACTATTGGGTTGAGTCCCATTTCGCCGGGCTTTGCGCTTGTCCCGCGACGACGCGTCAACTCGGTCGGGGCGAAGGGTCTTGGGTTCGCAGCTGTCGTGCGCGCCGCAATGGGCCAGCGACGCGAGTCGACGCAATCCATTGCATTGTTTGACGATGAGTCCGGTGCTGGTGCCGCTGGTGGCCCGGGTGTACCGCGACCGACCCGGACGCGCTGGGACTGGCTTAGCTCGCATGTCGATCGTTTACGCGCCGCGCGTTCGCCTCCGCCGACACAACCGTCTCCAGGTTCTTCGTAAATCCCACTCCTGCAAACACGCAAGCTCGGACTCCTTCGCACATCATAATGTTTTGTCTCTATCTTGTTT
>Ga0247815_10003834_pt1 | contig 10699 bp, 9 predicted proteins | sample UWRJL194509B1_FD_181014 | JGI IMG/M metagenome (GOLD analysis project Ga0247815, IMG submission 181014) | Plant litter microbial communities from Arlington Agricultural Research Station in Wisconsin, United States - UWRJ-L194-509B-1 | ecosystem: Environmental > Terrestrial > Plant litter >... | reverse complement strand
CCAAGCTCCCTAGCAAAAACCAGTAGTGTGCTTGTTTATTCCGGAGCGGCCCCCGTGGCTTATCCTAAAGACTGTCAGGTTTGCTTAATGCAGAGAGTATGACACTGAACGATAGGGGCTGTAGGACCACAACTAAATATGCTCGTGTGCGGCTATTTTGTCAATCAGGACCGGTTCCCGACGCGAGGGTCGGTTCCGGCAAGTGGATATGTTGGGAATAGTGCTGACAGGAATTTTGCGCTTCGCGCTGCGCCTTCGGCGCGCCACCGCGCAGCGGTGGCAGATGGACGATTCGGAGAGGGCTGGGCGAGTACGCCCAGCCCTTCGAATCCCCCGCGCAGTGCCCGCAGGGCACTGCTTCTCTCCGCCAAAGATGCGAAAAACGAAAAGGCCACCCGAGGGTGGCCTTTCGTTTTCGCATCTTTGGCGAGAGGGGGATTCAAATCATGGCTTGCAGGCCGCATGGATAGCCAATTTCGACGGATACTAACTGAAGAATGCCCCCAACGATGCCCTTACCAGAGACGGACGCGGTTGACGACGTCGCCCCGAGTAACCCGCAATCCATGTTCACCTATGCTGGGCCGTTCGGGCAGCTGAAACTGGCTTATGCCTTACCTGCACATTGCTCGAACATATTCCCATAGCTAACCAAGTCTACAGTCGCTCGCTTCTCGCACACGGCTTCCTCGGTCATCGGAGCCACCGTCTTCCAGGCCGAGTAATGGCGGAATTCTGCGCCTATCCAAGCCACCCTGGCCTCGTCGAAACTGGTCGCCACCAACAGCTGGTTTGTGGTCCAGCCAGGGCTGCGCCACCCCGGCCACATCTCGCAGATTCAGGGCATGGAGCTTACGGCGCAGCGTGCCTTCCTGCACCACCTCGGCGAAGCTGGCGCGGCCGGTCTTGGCAGGCTGGTCCAGGTTACCGGCCACATAACGCCAGCCCATTGCGGTCAGTTGCTCAACAAACGGACGTTCGACTTCGTCCAATTCCCAATGCATAAATATCCAATCCAATCGTTAAGCCATTGATTTCATTGACACTGTAAGAAATAGCGACATCCAAAACCATCCGATTACATCCGATTACAGCCGTTTAGGCACGGCTCATACCTTGGGACCGAGTCGGTAGGCGGCGGTGCGGCCCGCCCCTTCCAGCAACAGCAGTTGATTCGTCTTCATCCTCTTTAGCAGGTCTTTTGCTTGCCCCTCAGATAGACGGCAAAGTTCAATCACTTCGGCGCGTCGAATTGCGCCATGCTGGCGCACATAGCTCAGCACCAGCTGCTCATGCTGGAGATTGCTAAAACCCATCTGCCGCGTGTAAGCAGCCTTGCCTCCTTCAGCCTGATAAACGCCGGCTGCAAGCGTATAGGTACGACCGCGCGTCGTGCCATGGGCTTGCGCAAGGCCAGCCTCAACCAAAGCCTCCAGGGTGCGCTTCGCTTGCGCCGGCTCGCGCTGGATATGGATGGCCAGTTCCTCGGTCGTCAGGCGCTTCAGGCCACGCAACGCCGCCAGGGCGATCAGGCTGTCGATCGGCAATGCGCTGCCGCGCCGCCCCTCTTCCTCGACCACGCGCTTCAGGAAAGCCTCGTCGGCATCCGTCGTGGCCAGGCGCAGGATGACGCTGGTGGCATCGGTACGCCGGTAATCCGGCTCGGGACGCCCGAAGCGCAACATGCCGCGATAGATTTTGTCGACGCCACGCCCCGAACGCTCGACCACGCCGATGCGCTTCATCGCGTCGGCCAGTGTGCGATTGCGCGGGCGCGGTTCTGTGGTCAACAAGTTTGCCAGCGTCACGCCATCCATCAGGCCACCCGGGTTGCTGATCGTCAGTCCCTCGTCGTCCATCCGCACATGCACCGCGCCCATGCGATGATAGTCACGATGTACCAGCGCGTTGGCGACCGCCTCGCGGAAGGCGCCCAAGTCCACCTTGGGCACAGGCACGCGGAACAGACCGACCTGTATTTCACGCTCAGGATTGTAAGGGCGGAAATTCGTCTCCAGCCAGTCCAGTGCCTTGAGCAGGGGGAAGCGGCGAAATTCGTTGAAGCCGACCGCCTCGCGCGCCAGCACCTGGAACGCGAATTCATGCGTACCCACCAGTTCGCGCAGCGCCAACTCCTTGCCCAGCAACAGCAGACCCGTCAGCGTGGGCACGCGCGTCCCATCGCTCTGGTGTGCGGTCAATCCAAGCGCACCATCGAGCGCTTCGTCATCGAGTTCAAGCAGCACACGGTCGCCGCCATATTGCTGCACGCATTGACGCAGGCGCTCGCGCTCCAGCGGGTCAAGGTCACTCAGCTTGGCGCCGGCCACTGCCTGGGCGGAGGCGTCCACCAAGCCGAAGGTGGTGGCACGGCTGGCGCGCTCGTGCGGCAACATCGCCACGCATTCTGGCTGACCATCGGCCTTCAGGCGCCGGCGCAGATACACGCCGCCGGTGGTCGCCACTTCGCCATGCGCCTTGGGTATGACGATGCGCGCCACATGCACATCACCCAGCGCGACCGGCGTGACGACGACCGCCAGCGACGGCGATGTGCGCGCGGCCACCAGCCCCGCGAGTCCGGCCAGTTGTAAATGCTCGGCGTGCAGGCCCGTCGGCGTGCCGTCGTCGTCCACGCCCAGCCACAGTTCGCCACCATCGGCGTTGGCCAGGCAAGTGACGGCCTCGATCAGATCGTTGTCGGACAGACGCTTGCGGTCGCTCTTGAATTCGACGGTGAGAGATTCGCGCTGGGGCAGGATCGGGATCATGGCTACGCTTCCACGGTATCGAGCAGGGGTGTAACGCGGACGCGGCCGGTAAGGAGGTCGTCCATGAGTCCAGATTTTTGAGCTTTGAGTTTTTCAAGGCGCATTGCTTCCCCATCCAAGCGTTGCCCTGCTGTGTTGGAGGTGTACTCAATTCTGTGTAAAGGGATTTGCGTTTAAGCCTGCGGTACCCGGTCTTCAAACTGGATGGCGGAGCGGTTCAGCGCAGCTTTCCAGTCACGTATCGGCATCGTCCACTGCTTGCTGATGTTGTTCAACGCGAAATAAAACAGTTTGCTGACGGCTTCATCGGTCGGGAAGGAACTGCGGGCTTTTGTCCACTTTTCGCAGACTCATATTAATCGATTTGATCGCGCTCGTGGTGTAAATCACCTTGCGGATTTCCGGCGGGTAGTCGAAGAACGGTATGACGCGAGCCCAGCTGCGGCGCCAGGACTGATCTATTGATTTATACTGTTTATCCAATTTATCCTCGAATTCAAAAAGCCGCAATTCGGTCTCCTCAGCGGTGGCCGCGCCGTAGATTAGCTTCAGATCGGCGGCAACATCCCAAGCCTGCGGTGAGCAAATAGTTCGATGCGGTTCTGCCTGCCCCATATGCCAGTGCCTGTCTCTCCGCGCGCCAGGCCGGAAGACAATAGACCTTGATGGGTGTCGTATTTTTTCTCGTGGTGTTTTTCATCGCATTTCCATGAAATGGACGGCGGCAGCCGTCTTGCTGGGGTACAGGATTCCGTTGAGCACAAAGTGCGAATAAGGACTTGTGAAGAGGAACACTCCCGCCGGAGTGGGCCTACTTCACCTATCCTGCCCGCCGCAATTCAACGATTTTTCTTGGTTTTCGTGCTTCATCAAATACTCCCATCCTCTGATCTACCTCAATCGGGGCGAAGTCGAGTTACGTAGTATGAAAAGCTAGGTTAAGCCAACAAAAATGCACATCGAGCAGGGGCCGGTGAAGCAAAAAGCTGATACGGCAGATCGAGGCTGGCTGACTCCGATTGTCACGACGATTTCGAGAGAATGCGATGAAACAGAACTATATTGAAGAGCTCGCCGAATGGGGCAAGCAGAGAAAACCGCCAAAGGAGAGACATCGGGTGGCGTACCTCGCTGTCGAACATGAGCTAGCTGCGGCTATGGCTGCTGGGTACACGATTAAATCGATCTGGCGGCACATGCGTGACACCGACCGGGTGCAGTGCAGCTACGAGGCGTTTTTAAATTTTGTCCGGCGTAGTCAAGCGCATCAGTCTCCTGCGGCGATGTCGCAGAACTTGATCCATCCTAACGATAGGGCTACGCCTCCACAACCCGTTCAAGCCGTGGCCCGTCCAATCGTCAAGAAAGCGGCACAAACCAGCAAGGCCATACCTGGCTTCGTCTTCAATCCAAATTACAACAAAGATGACCTGCTTTAGTATCGGTAACTCAGGCGCTGACCAGCGCGCGTTGTCATGTGCGCTTACGAAAATCCTTTGACATCGCATCGATATAGTCCGCCCAGTCCTGCATCATCTTGCGCCGTTCAAGCAGGAACTGCGCACGGTCGTAAGCGCTTGCGACTTTGTCTTTTGGCGCGTGGGCCAGCTGGCGATCAACAACTTCATGCCGATACCCTAGTCGCTCCTTGATCGTGCTCATCGCCAAAGCACGGAAGCCATGTCCTGTCATGCGTCCTTTGTAGCCCATCCGCTCCAACGCCACCAAAATCGTGTTGTTGCTGATCGGCTTATTGTGATCGCGCTGGTTTGGAAAGAGATATTTTCCGCCGCCAGTGATCGTATGCAGTTCACGTAGAAGTTCGCACGCCTGGCGTGACAAACAGACGTGGTGATTGGTCATATCCGGATTGATGGTGAGTTTTCCTCGCTTCATTCGCTGCCATGGGATGACCCACTCGCATGCATCCAAATTAATCTCGCTCCATGGCGTCTCGATTAGTTCACTGGTCCGAACGAAGACGAGGAGCATCAAACGCAGCGCGATGCGAGTAGGTTTAAACATACGCGCTTCATTTCGTTCAAGCACGCCAAGGAACATCGGCAGCTCGTCGGCATCGATCGCAGCGAAATGGGAGGCGCGCCGAGTTTTGAGCACGTCCTTCATGTCGACGACTAGATTGCGGTCGGCCAAGCCGCACTGGATGGCGTAGCTGAAGATTTGTGAACAGACGGCCTTCATACGGTGCGCGATTTCGCTGGCGCCGCGTTCTTCGATTTTACGCAGTGTGGCAATGATGTCGCGGTGTTTGAGTTCGCCTATCGGCTTGTCTCCGATCTGGTCGAATATGTCGGCCTCCAGTCGCATGAGCATGTTTCTGGCCGTGCGCTCGCTCCACGTAGGGATCTTGTTGGTGTACCACTCCAATGCAATCTTCTCAAATGTATTGGCGGCCTGCTCAGCTGCAAGGCGTTTGTTCTCGTCGCGCTGGACGGCGGGGTCAATCCCATGGGCGATAAGCCTCCGCGCCTCCAGGCGCTGTTCTCGCGCGTCCTGAAGGGATATTTCAGGATAGCGACCGAAAGTGAGCCGATTTTCCTTGCCGTCGCGTTGACGAAACTTCATGCGCCAGATGCGCGAGCCGCTCGGTGCGATTTCAAGGAACAGCCCGCCGCCGTCAAACAGCTTGTAAAGTTTCGCGCGGGGCTTGGCGTTCCTGACCTGCACATCAGTTAGGGGTGGAATGATTTTGGTCATGGCAGTCTTCCTCGGCGTAACGCCTGAAAACTACTTTAGACTGCGGTACCGGGGCATAGTTTAGAAATGGGGTAAGAGCTGATCCGTATCAATGCCCCCAAAAACGCTGGATGCAGCTGGACAGTGGTGGACGTCAGCACATAAAAAAACCGCTGTAGCACGGGCTACAGCGGTTTTTTCTGGACGTCTGCGGACTTGCTCGGACCGCCCAATTTGAATCCCTGGCGGAGAGAGGGGGATTCGAACCCCCGATAGAGTATTACCCTATACACGCTTTCCAGGCGTGCGCCTTCAGCCGCTCAGCCATCTCTCCTGCATTCTTCCCCTTCCGGAGAAGCCGCGAATTATAGCAAAGATTCCCTGGAGTACAAAGTTTATTTCCCCGCCTCCGCCTTACGACGCTTCCTTCAACTGCTCCAGAATCGCCGGATTCTCCAAAGTCGACACATCCTGCGTAATCGTCTCTCCCTTGGCCAACACCCTCAACAGGCGACGCATGATCTTGCCCGAACGCGTCTTCGGCAGGTTATCCCCGAACCGAATCTCCTTCGGCTTGGCGATCGGTCCGATCTCCTTGGCCACCCAATTGCGCAACTCCAGCGCCAGGCGCTTGGCCTCGTCACCCGTCGGCCGCGCCTGCTTCAGCACGACAAACGCGCAGATCGATTCGCCCGTCGTGTCGTCCGGCTTGCCCACCACCGCCGCCTCGGCCACCAGCGGATTCGCCACCAGCGCCGATTCGATCTCCATCGTGCCCATGCGGTGACCCGACACGTTCAGCACGTCGTCGATGCGGCCGGTGATCGTGAAGTAGCCGGTGTCCTTGTTGCGGATCGCGCCATCGCCGGCCAAATACATCTTGCCGCCCAGCTCCTCCGGGAAGTAGCTGGACTTGAACCGGTCCGGATTGTTCCAGATCGTGCGGATCATCGACGGCCATGGACGCTTGACCACTAAAATCCCGCCCTGCCCGTTCGGCACATCGACACCCGCCTCGTCGACGATCGCCGCCATGATGCCCGGCAGCGGCAAGGTGCACGAACCCGGCACCATCGGCGTCGCGCCCGGCAACGGGGTGATCATGTGGCCGCCGGTCTCGGTCTGCCAGAAGGTGTCGACGATCGGGCATTTCTCGCCGCCGACCTGGGTGTAGTACCACATCCACGCTTCCGGATTGATCGGCTCGCCGACCGTGCCCAGCAACCGCAGCGACGACAGATCGTAGTTCTTCGGATGCACCTTCGGATCCACATCCGACGCCTTGATCAGCGAACGGATCGCCGTCGGCGCGGTGTAGAAGATGCTGACCTTGTGCTTGGCGATGGTGTCCCAGAAGCGACCCGCGTTCGGGAACGTCGGCACGCCTTCGAACACCAGCTGCGTCGCGCCCACCGCCGTCGGGCCGTAGGCGATGTAGCTGTGGCCGGTCACCCAGCCGATGTCGGCCGTGCACCAGTAGACGTCGGACGGCTTGATGTCGAACGACCATTTCATCGTCAGCGCGGCCCACAGCAGGTAGCCGCCGCTCGAATGCTGGACGCCCTTCGGCGTGCCGGTCGAGCCGGACGTGTAAAGAATGAACAGCGGATGCTCGGCGTCGACCCACTCCGGCTCGCATTCGGCCGGTTGATCGGCGACCAGCTCGTGCAGCCAGATGTCGCGCCCTTCCTTGAAGCCGATGTTGCCGCCGGTGCGTTGGTAGACGATGACGTCCTTGATGGTGTCGCAGCCGCCCAGCGCCAGCGCTTCGTCGACGATGGCTTTCAACGGCAGGTGCTTGCCGCCGCGCAGTTGCTCGTCGGCGGTGATGACGGCGACCGCGCCGGCGTCGATGATGCGCTCCTGCAGCGATTTGGCCGAGAAGCCGCCGAACACCACCGAGTGCGTGGCGCCGATGCGCGCGCAGGCCTGCATCGCGGCGACGCCCTCGACCGACATCGACATGTAGATGATGACGCGGTCACCCTTCTTGATGCCGCGCGATTTCAGACCGTTGGCGAATTTGCAGACCTTTTCGTGCAGCTCCTTGTAGCTGACGTTGACCGATTTGCCGTCGTCCGCTTCGAAGATGATGGCGGTCTTGTCGCCGTCGCCGTTCAGCAGGTTGCGGTCCAGGCAGTTGTACGAGACGTTCAGGTGGCCGCCTTCGAACCATTTGTAGAACGGCGCGTCGTCTTCGTTCAGCGTGCGCGTGAACGGCTTTTGCCAGACCAGGTTCTCGCGCGCCAGCCGCGCCCAGAAGCCTTCATAGTCGGCCTCCGCTTCGGCGCACAGCGCGTTGTAGGCCTCCATGCCGGCCACGTTGGCCTGCGCGGTGAACGCTGCCGGGGGCGTGAAGATACGGGATTCCTGTGGACCTTGTTGGGTGGTGGTGCTGCTCATACGTGTCTCCAGTGTTGTAATCGTTTGCCACGAACATAAACTTTATCGCTTACGGTGCCCTTACAGGCAAGCATTCCCCGGCGGAGGATGGTGCTCTCGTCAATTTTACCAATTTCTCATCGACTACGCGGTATCCACAACGAGGTGCGATTGCCCGATAGCACGTGTAAAATGTCGGCAGTCTTCATACTGCCTCATTTTAAGGAGTCCCGCTGTAATGACCGAGCCAAAAGCCAAGCTACGCCCTCTTCCGGCGTTTATCTTCATGACGCGCTGGCTGCAGCTGCCGTTGTACCTGGGCTTGATCCTGGCACAGTGCGTCTATGTGTTCCATTTCTGGGTCGAGCTGAAGGACCTGATCGGCGCCGTCCTCGGCAACGACGCGTCGCTGCAGCATATCTTCCAGGCCGTCGCCGTGCCGGGCACGCCGCTGCCGGAGAAACTCAACGAGACCACCATCATGCTGGTGGTGCTGGGCCTGATCGACGTGGTGATGATCTCCAACCTGCTGGTGATGGTGATCATCGGCGGCTATGAAACCTTCATCTCGCGCATGAACCTCGACGGCCATCCGGACCAGCCCGAGTGGCTGTCGCACGTCAACGCCGCCGTGCTCAAGACCAAGCTGGCGATGGCGATCATCGGCATCTCGTCGATCCATCTGCTGAAGACCTTCATCAACGCCGGCGTCTACACCGAGAAGACGCTGCTGGCGCAGACCGGCATCCACGTGGTGTTCCTGTTCTCGGCGCTGGCGATCGCCTACACCGACCGCATCACCACGATGACCCACAACGAATCCAAATCCCATTAAACCCTTCGCGAGAACATCATGACCATCATAAAGCAAGAAGACCTGATCGAATCCGTCGCCGCCGCGCTCCAATACATCAGCTACTACCATCCCGCCGACTATATCGAACACTTGGCGCGCGCCTACGAACACGAACAGAGTCCGGCCGCTAAAGATGCGATCGCGCAGATCCTGACCAACTCGCGCATGTGCGCCGAAGGCAAGCGTCCGATCTGCCAGGACACCGGCATCGTCAACGTGTTCCTGAAGATCGGCATGGGCGTGCGCTTCGAGGGCTTCTCCGGCACCGTCACCGACGCCGTCAACGAAGGCGTGCGCCGCGCCTACAACTTCGACGACAACAAGCTGCGCGCGTCGATCGTCGCCGATCCGCACTTCGACCGCAAAAACACCAAGGACAATACCCCGGCCGTGGTCCACATGGAACTGGTCGAAGGGAATACCGTCGACGTCAAAGTGGCGGCCAAAGGCGGCGGCTCGGAAAACAAATCCAAGATGATCATGATGAATCCGTCCGATTCGCTGATCGACTGGGTGCTGAAGACCGTGCCGACCATGGGCGCCGGCTGGTGCCCGCCGGGCATGCTGGGCATCGGCATCGGCGGCACCGCCGAGAAGGCGATGCTGATGGCGAAGGAAGTGCTGATGGAAGACATCGACATGTTCGAGCTGAAACAACGCGGTCCGCAGAACAAGCTGGAAGAGCTGCGCATCGAGCTGTGCGACAAGATCAACGCCTTGGGCATCGGCGCGCAGGGCCTGGGCGGCCTGACCACCGTGCTGGACGTGAAGATCATGACCTACCCGACCCACGCCGCCTCGAAGCCGGTGGCGATGATCCCGAACTGCGCCGCGACCCGCCACGGCCACTTCGTGCTGGACGGCTCCGGCCCGGCCTACATGACGCCGCCGCCGATGTCGACCTGGCCGGACGTCAGCTGGGCGCCGGACACCGAGAAATCCAAGCGCGTCGACCTGAACACCTTGACCAAGGAAGAAGTCGCCTCATGGACGCCGGGCCAGACCCTGCTGCTGAACGGCAAGATGCTGACCGGCCGCGACGCCGCGCACAAGCGCATCCAGGACATGCTGGCCAAGGGCGAGGAATTGCCGGTCGACTTCAAGAACCGCGTGATCTACTACGTCGGCCCGGTCGATCCGGTGCGCGATGAAGTGGTCGGCCCGGCCGGCCCGACGACCGCGACCCGCATGGACAAGTTCACCGACATGATGCTGGAGAAAACCGGCCTGATCGCGATGATCGGCAAGGCCGAGCGCGGCCCGGTCGCCATCGAGTCGATCCAGAAGCACCAGTCGGCCTACCTGATGGCGGTCGGCGGCTCGGCCTACCTGGTGTCCAAAGCCATCAAGGGCGCCAAGGTACTGGGCTTTGCCGACATGGGCATGGAAGCGATCTACGAATTCGACGTGGTCGACATGCCGGTGACGGTGGCCGTCGATTCCAAGGGCACGTCGGTACACAACACCGGCCCGGCGGAATGGAAAGCCAAGATCGAGCAGCTGAACGTGTCTATCGTCACCGCTTGATGTCCAACGTCCGCCCGCCCGAATCCCCGATCGGCGTCTTCGATTCCGGCGTGGGCGGACTGTCGGTGCTGCGCCATATCCGCGCGCAGCTGCCGCACGAGAACCTGCTGTACTTCGCCGATTCCGGCCATGCGCCGTACGGCGACAAGACCGAAGAATTCGTCGTCGACCGCGCGCTGGCCGTGACCGAGTTCCTGTTGTCGCAAGGCGCCAAGGCGCTGGTGGTGGCCTGCAACACCGCCACCGTGGCCGCCATCAAGGCGGTGCGGGCGCATTACCCGGAGCTGCCGGTGGTCGGCGTCGAGCCGGGCTTGAAGCCGGCGGCGGCGGCCTCGCGCAACGGCAAGGTCGGCGTGCTGGCGACGGCGCGCACCTTGCAGGGGCAAAAATTTTTAGAACTGCGCCAGCAGATCAGCGCGGCCAGCAAGGCCGAGTTCCTGTTGCAGCCGGCGGTCGGCCTGGTCGA